>ERZ791879.149-NODE-149-length-76720-cov-11.333346_pt1 | contig 76720 bp, 68 predicted proteins | sample MGYA00510162_ERZ791879 | MGnify/ENA primary metagenome ERZ791879 (study PRJEB30046, sample SAMN00792113) | human gut metagenome | study: EMG produced TPA metagenomics assembly of the A metagenome-wide association study of gut microbiota in type 2... | reverse complement strand
TTATTTTTTTTGCAATTAATTAGTGTTGCACTTGATATTGTAATTTATCATATAATAAAAAGTACCCAAATTAGTAATATACTTTAAACTAATTTGAGTACTCAACTTTTCTTGCTTTTAAGCTATGCTATATTTTTTAATGTATTATTTTCTTTGCTTGAAGTTTTTCTTTTTGATTTTTTATTATTTATTATTTCTCCTATAACCTTAGTAAATTGAATTATTAATGTTGGTATAAATGCTAATACATATATTGTGATGTACTGACTTGTCATTAAGTTTTCTACCTCAAATAACCCTTGAAGTCCAGGAATAAATAATACTGCATTTAATAATACTAATCCTACTGCAAATGCATACCAAACATACTTATTAGAAAATACACCTAATTTAAATATTGATCCTTTTCCCCTACAATTAAATCCATGGAATAATCTAGCTAAGCAAAGTGTTGCAAATGCCATAGTTGATGCTGTTAGAGGTGTTTTCATAGGGTTTCCTGCATAAAAGGCAATTATCGTAAATATACCAATTAATAAACCTTCTACACCTAATCCTAATAAGAAATCTTTATTTAAAATAGATTCATCCTTACCTCTTGGTTTATCCTTTAATAAATCTTTATTTGATTGTTCCATTCCTATTGCTATAGCTGGTAAACTATCTGTTAAAAGATTTATAAACAATAAATGTACCGCTGCAAAAGGCATTGGTAATGCCATAATTGAAGAGTATAAAACTGCAATTATTCCTGAAGTATTACCTGATAATAGAAACTTTATAGAACTCCTTATATTGTTATAAATGCTTCTACCATTAGAAACAGACTTTACTATTGTAGCAAAATTATCATCTGTTAAAATCACCGAAGCCGCATCCTTAGATACTTCTGTACCTGTTATCCCCATAGCTATACCTATGTCTGCCTGTTTTAATGCCGGAGCATCATTTACACCATCACCAGTCATAGCAACTATTTGTCCCTTTTCCTGCCATGCTCTTACAATTCTAATTTTATGCTCTGGAGATACTCTTGCATAAACAGATATATGTTCAATATTTTCTTTTAATTCTTCATCTGACATTTTATCTATTTCTAATCCTTCGATTGCTCTATCTCCATCTCTTAAGATTCCTATTTCTTTAGCTATAGCTGATGCTGTTATTTTATGGTCTCCTGTAATCATTATTGGTTTTATACCTGCCATTATACAATCTGCAACAGCTTGTTTGCTTTCTTCTCTTGGTGGATCAATCATTGAAATTAATCCGATAAAAGTGTAATTATATTCATCATTTAAATTTAATTCCTTAATTTCATTTAACTCTTTGTATGCAAAAGATAACACTCTTAAACCAGACTCTGATAATCTTCTATTTACATCTAATATTTCATTCTTATCATTTTCTGTTAATTCTCTTACTCCATCTGAAGTCATTATAAATTTAACTCTATCTAATATAACGTCCAAAGCACCTTTAGTAAACATGATATTTTTGTTATCAATTTTGTGCAGTGTACTCATAAGTTTTCTATCTGAATCAAATGGAATTTCTGCTAATCTTTCATATTTACTTCTTAACTCTACTTCATTTATTAAAATTTCATGTCCTAAGTTTACTAATGCTACTTCTGTTGGGTCTCCAATTTCTTTTCCATCCTTAGAAGTTGAATCATTACATAAAATAGAATTTTTAATTAAATATTCTTCAACTTTATTATTTAATGAAATTTCAGAACCATTAATTAATTTTCCATCAACATATATTTTTCTTACTGTCATTTTGTTTTGAGTTAAAGTACCTGTTTTGTCTGAACAGATTATAGAAACTGATCCTAAACCTTCAACAGCTCTAAGCTTTTTAATAATTGCATTTTCTTTTGCCATCTTTTGAGTTCCTAATGCTAAAACAATAGTAACTATAGAACTTAAAGCTTCAGGAATAGCTGCAACTGCTAAAGCAACTGCAAACATTAACGAATCAAGAACTGGCATTTTTCTATATAAAGATAACCCAAATACAATTACACATATACCTAATATTATAATAGCAAGTTTTTTACTAAAATCATCCAAACTAACTTGAAGAGGAGTTTTCTTTTCTTGAGTTTCCTCCATAAGAGTAGCTATTTTACCTATTTCTGTTTTCATACCTGTACTTGTAACAACAACTAATGCTCTACCATAAGTCACTAAAGATCCAGAAAACACCATGTTTTTTTGATCACCTAAAGCTACTTCCTGACTTTCTATCTTATCAGTAACTTTATCTACACTTAATGACTCTCCAGTAAGTGAACTTTCATTTACTTGTAATGAATAACTCTCTATTACTCTACCATCAGCAGTAATCAAATCTCCAGCCTCTAAAACTAAAATATCTCCTGGAACAACATTTTTGGATGGTATTTCTATCTTTTTTCCATCTCTTATTACTTTTGCACTAGGTGCTGATAATGCTTTTAAGGAATCCAAAGATTGCTCTGCTTTAAAATGTTGCACCGTTCCTAATATTGCATTTAAAATTATTACAGCAAATATTACAATAGTGCTTTCTACATTGTTACTTAGCATTGATATTATTCCGGCTGCAATTAAAATAAATATTAACAAATCCTTGAATTGACTAAAGAATACTTGTATAATACTTTTCTTCTTTTTTTGATTTAGTTCATTAAGACCATAGGCTTCTAAATTTTCTTTAGCTTGTTTACTACTTAACCCTGATTTTGATACATTAAAGTCATTTAATGATTCTTGTGTAGTTTTACAAAAATATTTTTCCATAAAATCCTCCTATTTAATAATAAATTTTATAATTACTTTGATCACTTTTATTAATAAATAAAAAAGAGACCCTTAATATAATCCTCAAACTTAAGCTATAACAACTTAAGGATTATATTAAAAGTCTCGTAACCAAAATGGTATATAACACCAGGCAAAAGCCGCGATTGTTGATGCTATATTTTATACTACTCCCCTTTAATAGAGATATTTAGTTTTATAGAAATTATTATATTCTAGCCAAATCAATTTGTCAATTATTACCCTTAATATTTTTGAATTAATTTCTTTTATTGTAATAATTCATAAAAAATATATTTTTCTCAAAATTATGAATATATTTCATTTTATTATTTGTATTTTTATGGTACAATTAATTCATAAACCTACCAGGCAAAAATAGGTTTGAAACAGGGGTATTCTGCTAGTGCTCCTGTTTTTGCATTTTTAAAACACATCTTTGTAATCGTTTAAAGGAATCGTTTAACTTTTATTGAAATATATATGTATAGAAACATTAAAATTTTAATTTATATTTTAATAAGTGAGTGGTCAATATGGAGGGTATTTATAAACACAATAATGATTGCTTTGATGTATATATAAGTGATAAAAGTATAACAGATACTGATGAATTTCTAGGCAAAGTCTTAAAATACTTAATTAATAATGGTTTCTCAATTTCTTTAAAAGGATTTGATAAATATGATCGTCCTTTAGTTGAAATTAATGGAGTAACTCATACAGCTGATAGGAATTTAGCTTGTTGTATTGTAGAAAGATTTATTAACGTTAAACATGAAACGTCTTTAAAGGAAAACTTAGAAAGGTATAATAAAATTTATAGCTTTATGCTCTAATATTAAATAATAACTTATATAACATTCCATTTTTATATTAAAACGCATCGAGTACTAAAACGATGCGTTTTTATTTATTAATTTATATTAAATAAATTCTATAATTCCTTTACCTAACTTTCCAATTCTAGCTAAAGAGTAAACATCATATCCTTTTTCATCTAAAATAGCTCGTCCCGGTTGGAATGATTTTTCTATTACTATTCCTATTCCTCCAACCTTTGCTCCAGCTTCTTCAATTAATCTTATGGCACCTAAAGCAGCTTCTCCATTTGCTAAAAAATCATCTATTACTAATATATTATCTTCTGGAGAAATATACTTTTTTGATAATGTCAATTCATAATCAGAACCTTTTGTAAATGAATGTACTGTTGTTTGATATACATCTCCATTTAAAATTTTAGAGCTTTGCTTCTTTAAAGTAACCATAGGAAGTTCCATCTGCATTGCTGTCATTACTGTAGGTGCTATTCCTGAACTTTCAATAGTAAATATTTTAGTAATTCCATGGTTTTTATAATATTCCTTAAAATAAGTTCCTATATCATACATTAATCTTGCATCTACACCATGATTTAAAAATGAATCTACTTTTAATACAGTTTCACTTAATGCTCTACCTTCTTGTAATATACGTTCTTTTAAAATATCCATTATCTTTTCTCTCCTCCACAAACATCTTTATAAAAAAATAAACACCTCATATAAATTGAGGTGTTGACACTGCTTATACATAAAAAAAAATATATAATTTCAACTCCTCGTAGTCTACTGTTTTACGGTCAGTAGGTAGAAACTTTCGGACCAATTACCGATTTTATACGAGATTTTTACAAATTCACTTAATTGGTATTATACCACGAAGAATATTATTGTAAATATATATTTTATTTTCATATATTTTTATTTACTTCTATTTTTTATGTTAAATAATAATAACTTCGCAATACTATTAAATGTATTGCGAAGTTATTGCTAATATCTACAAATTATTGTAGTTTTATCTTCAATATTATTATAAATTGCCTCTGCTACACTATATGGCATGTTAACACATCCATGAGATCCATTAGTTTTATATATGCTTCCTCCAAAACTACTTCTCCAGCTTGCATCATGAAGACCTATTCCTCCATTAAATGGCATCCAGAAGCTAACTGGTGCAGCATATCCATCACCTCTTAATACAAAATCTTTCCTCTTCCAATCTAATCTATATACTCCTGCTGGAGTAGAATATCCTTTGCTTACATCACCTGTAACTACACTTCCTTGAGTAATTAGTTCACCATTTTTATAATAAACAATTGTTTGATTAGTTAAATCAACTTCAACAAAAGTATTTATTACATAATCATCAGTTGCACTTGGGGTTTTAAATGATAACTCTTTTGTTGTTTCAGCTCCATTACTTATAGCTTCAACTATTTCTGCTATAGTTGTATCTCTATCTACATAATATATTCCTGGTGTCGTACTAACCTTAATAACTTCACCTGACCATCTAGTAAGTGTTCTAGCATCTCCTATATTATCATACTTATCTCCTAATTCATTTATATACGCTTTAATAGAATCTTCATTAAGTGTAACATTAAAATCCTTATCTACATTAATCCATGTATTTATTAAACTAGAATCTATTACTATTTCATCTCCTGAAGTAGTATAGATAATTTTTGATGATATATATTTATCAACAGTATTTTTAGCTTGAACCACAACATCTTCTTCACTAGTATACTTTGGATCTTCATAGCATTTCTCTTTATCTAAATCTAAAACATCATTTACATTTTGAATATGAGTCAATACCTTTGAATAGAATTCATCATATTTTATTCTATTACCATTATCCTCTTTTATAATTTCATATTCAGCACCTGTATAATTAATATACGCACTTACAGGCTCTTTTACATTTGATTCATCAAGGCAATTAAGATTCCCTAAAAATTGCTTTAATAATTCTTCATCATAAGAAATACCTTCAGTTACTGTGTACTTATTACTAACAAATATGGATTTAATCCACAAAAATGGATTTTGACTTTCTAATAGTTCATTTATTCCATTAGTAAAATCATATTTTAAATTAATATCTTTTCCATTTAACTCTTCAGTGCTATCTTCTCTCTCTTTAATTGTTAAAATATAGTTATCAGCTTTTTCCGCCATAAAATCTTGTGCTGATTTATTACTTTTTCCAGTAACATTAACTCCATTTATATAGGTTCTAAAGAAAAAATGACTATTAAAATATGCTGTCATTATTAAATATATAGCTAATAAACTACCTACTATAATTCCTGTTGATATCCAAATCTTATCATATTTTTTATCTTTTCTAATCTTTTCAGTAACTTCTACCGTTGCCATCTCAACATTTTTTTCTATTTCTTTAGTTTTTATTGAATCTTCTAATTTAACTTTATCTGCAAACATCTTATTAAGCTTGTCCACATATTCTGAATATTCTTTAATACCCAGTTTATTAGCAAATAATACTATGTTTTCTTTAGCTTTATTTATATCTTCTTTAGTATTGTTTGGTAATCCTATATAATATTCATCTAATAACTTATGTTTATATCCATGTATATTATTATATCCTAAGAAGTCACCTAAAATCTCTAATTGATTATCCTTATCTCCATACTTATATAATAAAGCCTTATATATATTCTCATTATAAGGATTTAATTTTATTATTTCTTTTATAGTATTTTCTTCCTCACCCTGTGGAATTTTATTTTCTAATAACTCTTTAATTAAATTATTTGATTTATTTACATCTTCAGCATCATTATATGATTCTACTTGAGCTATATTATAGTGATTTAAAATATCTATTACTGCAAAATTAATATTAAATATACTCTCTACCATAGCATTTACTAATTTATTTATTATATCTAGAGAAATACCTCTTTCAATTTTATCACTATCTAATATTATATTTTTTTCTTTTAGTCTAAAAGGTTTCTTTATTAATTCAGAATTTATATTTAACTTAGCATATGTTATATCATTTATCTTATTACTATCTATATTTTCTTGATTATTTTCATTTTTTATTTCCTCTAAAGTATTTTCCCATGTACAATAATTATCTAAATAATAATTTTTATTAAATGTATCATTATCAATTTCTTTTACTCCAAATTCATTAACAATATCTATAGCTTTTGAAATGTAACTATTTAAATATTCATATCCAAAAGATTCTCCATCCTTTAACAGTTGCTCAATACTATCAAATTTTTTAATACATTCTTCAGTAAATATTGAAGTCGAATCAAAAGCATATTGTAAAAATTCTGCTCTTATCTCATTTAGCTTAACAAATTCATCTGAAAAATAAATATCCCCATTTAATACTTTAAAGTTCATACTTTCCTCCCATTTCATTAACATTTAATTAGTTAATGCATTACCCCATTTATTTCTGCATCTTTCATTATAATATTAAATCATTGTTAATTTATTACAATTTTAACACAAAAATCTTATCTTTCATATATAAATTTTTATAATAATATTTATTATTTTTATTTTAAAAATAAATAACTAAAAGCATAACCTGCATATATAAAGGCAAAATTCCAAATAGTAATTCCTATAACTGAATATAGAGTAAAATTTACAAATCCAACATTAAAAGTTCCTGCTACTAAAGATATTAATGTTCTAGCAACTGGTATTATCCTAGCTATAAGTATTCCACTGTTACCATACTTATCCATATATTTATAAGTTTTATCTATAGCTTTTTTTAATTTTGGAAATTTATTTTGTATCTTCTTTAAAATGGGTTTTCCACAATAATGTCCTAATGCATATAAAACAAAACTGCCTAATAATCCTGAAATTACCGATATTATAAGAGTATATATAAAGTTTAATCCATCATATTTAACTAATATACCTGCAGCTGGCATTATTATTCCTGCAGGTAAACCAGGCAAATTTAAATACTCTAAAAAAACTATTATAGCTAAGAATATATATCCATATTGCTTTATATATTGAAGTATGTTATTTATATCTGCCATATTTTACATTCCCTTCTATCTAACTAGTTCTATTTTATCATAATTTTCCTAGGAATATTATAACTGTTATGGATCCACATAAAACTCCTATTATTCCACCACCAATAACATCTGAAGGATAATGTACACCTAAATATACTCTTGAAAAAGCAATTAATCCTGCTAATAATATTATTCCTAAAGATGCTGCATTATCAGTTTTAATAAATACAGTAGCAACAGCAAAAGATGAAGCAGTATGTCCTGAAGGAAATGAATGTGTAATTGGCTTTGATATTAAAAGCTCCTTATCATCCTCATCATAAAAAGGTCTCTTTCTCCTAACAATGTTTTTTATTATTCCTTCACCTATAATAGTAGTAATTATAAGTGCTGTAAGTATCATTTGTCCTAATATCCTATAATCCTTTTTAGTCATTAATAAAACCGATATTGTAATCCATATAATTCCCAAATTCCCTGCTGAAGTTATAATTGGCATTATCTTATCAAAAGTTTTATTTCTAAGTTCTACATTTATCCATCTTAAAATTGTATTATCTATCTTTTTTAAAGTATCTCTCATCTTATTCTCACCTTTAATAATATACTTTTTATGAATTATACTCTTTATATTCTTTCCCTTATATATATGCTATATTCATTGATATTTCCTATGAAAAAAGTGATATAAAAGTGTACTTAAACAAATTTACATCACATTCTAAAGAAAATTATTTACTTAATATTTTTGTATTTTCTATTCATTCCATAATTGTGAAGTATAAATCCCCTTATGTCCTGATATAAAGACTGCTATCATACATACAAGCATTGCAAATATAATATTATTTGATCCAAAAAGCTCTAAGTACATCATAAAACATGCAATAGGTGCATTAGTTGCTCCTGAAAAAACTCCCACAAGACCTAATGCTGCTGAAAATGCAAAAGGTAAACCAAGTATATTTGACAAAGTTGCACCTAGTGTAGCACCTATAACAAATAATGGAGTAACCTCTCCTCCTTGATATCCAGCTCCTAAACACAAAGTAGTTAACATAAGCTTAATAATAAATGCTAAATAAGACACATTTCCATCAAAAGCACTACTTAATAGTCCTAAACTTAAATTATTATATAGACTATTTCCTAAAAGTAATGTAGCTAGTACCATTAAACTACCACCTACAAATATCTTTAGATATTGATTTTTACAATACTTTATTAGTTTTTCTTTAAACCAATGTGTCATATACACAAATAATCTACTAGCTAATCCAAAACAAATTGCTAATATAATAACTTTTAAAATATTAGTTAAATCAACAGACTCTACTGGTGGTATTTTATAATGACTATGTTTAACTCCTAAAATCTTAACAACTGAATTTCCTACAATTGCTGATGTTATTGCTGGAATCATTGAATTATAATTTAAACTACCTATATTAGAGATTTCTAAGGCAAATATTGTTCCTGTAATAGGTGTGCCAAAAACGGATGAAAAACCAGCTGCTACCCCACTTATTAATAGTATTTTCTTTTCATAAGTAGAACATTTTAAAATCTTTGATAAAGCATTTCCTATAGTTCCTCCTATTTGTACTCCCGTTCCTTCTCTTCCAACTGAACCTCCAAAAAGATGAGTTAATACGGTTCCTAAGAAAACTAATGGAGCCATAATAAATTTTATTTCTTCCTTACTACCGTTTATATTTTCAATAATTAAGTTATTGCCCTTCTGTGAATTACCCCCATACTTACTATAAAGGAATGTCATTAACATACCTGATAAAGGAAGTATAAATACTAAAAATTTATGCTTCAAATTAATATCTACAGCTTTTTCTAGAAATATTAGAAATATTCCTATAAACACTCCAGAAATTCCACCTATCAATATCGAAATTAATATTAATTTTAATATGTTTTTACTTTTCACCCATCTCACCCCATATATAATATTTATAATTTTAAGTTTCCCTAAGCCTAAAAATATATTTATTGATTAAATTTATTTGACTCTGTTTAATTTAATTATTTTAAACAACAATTTCTTGGTCATCCTTTCCTTGATTTAGTAATTTAGATGATGAAATTTTAATACCAATAGCTCCGATAGGAGCAGTAACTAACACACTTAAAATAGCAATAGCTTGCATTACTTCACCGCCAATAACACCCATTTGAAGAGGAATACCAGCTTTAGCAGATTGAACAGTTGCTTTAGGTAAATAAGCTATAATACAAAAGATTTTTTCTTTAAAAGATAAATCTGTTCCAATTAATGAAATAACAACTCCTATTGATCTAATAGTTAGAGATATAATAAGCATCGCTAGTCCTATCCATAAAAATTTTCCAACAAGATAAGGATTAATAGCCATTCCAACAAACGCAAATAAATAAATCTTTCCATATTTCCAAACAATATTTATTCCATCTTGAATTTTAAGAGCTAAATCATCTAAGAAGGCTCTTAAGAAGAATCCATAAATCATTATAGTTAATAAGGAATTAAACATTTTTAAATGAAAAGTATTTTCTACTAATCTAATTAATAAACAAATTATAAATGCAAGAATAACTCTTAAAGCATTAATTTTAATAGCTTTTAATAATTTTTGAGTGAAAAAAGCGAGGAACCATCCTATAAATATACTTATAATAATAGTAATAGGAATTGAAAAAATCTCATTAGCAATAGAAATAGATTGTCCATTAGTACTAGACATATAAATTCCTAAAAAAGTTGTAAATAAAGTAATTGCAACAGTATCATCTGCAGAAGCACCAACTAAAAGCATTTGAGGAATTGCTTTATCTTGACCTACTTTTCTTTTAATTAAATCAACCATTGATGGTACTAAAACAGCTGGACTTACAGCAGCTATTATAAATCCTAATATTGCACCTTGTACAAAAGTAAAGTTAAGAAATATCATTGATAAAAAAGCAATTGTTAATCCTTCTAGAGTTGCAGGTATTACACTTAATAAAACAGCAGGTCTACCTATTTGCTTCATTTGATTTATACTTATTCCTAGTCCACCTATAAATAATACTGTTACTAAGGCAACATCCTTGATATAGGGAGAGATATTCAAGGTTGATTGTGGAACAAGATTTAAAAATGATGGTCCTATAAACATTCCAAGTAAAATCATACCTATAAGAGAAGGCAATTTTATAAACTCCACTAACTTCCCACTATAATTAGCCAATATTCCTATTAATATTAAGCTCACCATAATTACTAAAGATTTAATTAACATAAATAATCCTCCTAAAATAAAATAAAAAAAGCTAATGATTTCTACAACAAAAAAAGTTGTAGAAGTCATTAGCTTATTAAGCGGTTTTGATAAGTATCAAGGGAGTACTTCATTCCCTGTTTTTTGATTATAGCAAAACTAAATATACTATACAAGTGTATAATTTAAAAGGCTATCTTTTTATTTTTTATCTCTCTATTATTTTTCTAAGGGAATAATCATTATGAATTCACTCCCTTTATTAACTTGACTTTTGACTATTATCTCTCCACCATGAGCATTGATAATTGATTGAGCAATGCTTAATCCAATACCACTTCCACCAGTTTTTCTTGTTCTAGAGCTATCAACTCTATAAAACCTTTTAAAAATATGTTTAATATGCTCTTCACTTATTCCTACTCCTGTATCTTTTATAGATATGTATCCATTTTTATTATCACTATAACAGCTTATAGTTAAAGTTCCTCCTTTAGGTGTATATTTAATACTATTAGATATTAAATTAATTATTGCTTGAATTATTTTATCCTTATCTATATTAAGAGTTAACTTTTTAAGATTTGTTTTTAATTCTATCCCCTTATCAAATACTTGCTTTTCAAAATTTATAATAACTCCATTTATTAGCTGGCAAATATCAATTTCTTCTTTCTTTAACTTTAAACTATCATTGTCATATTCTAATAGCTTTTCTAGGGATTCTACTAATCTTGTTAATCTAATAATTTCATATTGGATTCCTATAAGTCTTTCCTCACTAGCTTCCCATACTCCGTCTATTAATGCTTCTATTTGTAATTGTATAGTAGTTAATGGTGTTCTAAGCTCATGTGATATATCTCTTGTTAAATTCTTTCTCATTTTTTCATCCATTTCTAAACTATCAGCCAATTCATTTATAGAAACAATCATCTCATTAATTTCTTTAACCTTATTGTTATTACTTAATCTCTTTTTATATTTTCCATTTATTATCTCTTTAGTTGAATTTGCAATTTCTAATACAGGTTTACTTATATTAGATGATATTAAAACTCCCATAACAACAGATAGCACTATAGCTACAATTGTTACTATAATTAATGATATGTTAAGTCCATTAAAAAACATAATATCCGAATTGTTATAATATATAGGGCCATAGTATCCAATTTCAACGTATCCTATATCTACTCCATTTACATCTAAATCATAATATTCTTCCACATACTCTCCTTGAGAACTTGGACTTATACTTTTAAAATTATCATTCATTTCATTTAACATAAACTGACACATATCATTATAATTATTATTAGCATCCCATATTATATTTCCATTATTATCAACTACCTTTATTATTAATCCTTCCTCAAGAGCCTCTACCCCTATTCTCTCAATTTCTTTAACATTCCATTTATTATGTAAGTATGTATAGTTTATACTTTTTAATACCGTACTCTTCTCACTATCTATTCTATTTTTTATATAATTATTAAAATTATTTTTAATTAAAATATTAGATATAAAACTAATTAAAAAAATTATTGATAGGGAAAATATAAATAATATTAAAATTATTATATTCTTAAGCTTAATCGTCTTTTTTACCATCAAATTTATACCCCATTCCATATACGGTTAATATATATTTAGGTTCCTTGCTATTATCTTCTATTTTAGATCTCAAATTTTTTATATGAGAATCAATTATCCTATCTATTGCGTCTATTTCTTCACCTATAGCCTTATCTAAAAGCTCATTTCTTGTAAAAAGTTTTTTACTATTTTCTGAAAAAATTAATAATAACTTATATTCTGATGGAGTTAATTTAACTATATCCCCATTTTTCTTAACTTCACACTTATCCTTATCTATAATTAAATCTCTATTATTAAATGACATAATTTCATTTTTATTAACTTTATATCTTCTTAAAATTGCTGTAACTCTTGCTATAAGCTGTTTTACACTAAATGGCTTAATAACATAATCATCAGCACCTTGTTTAAATCCATTTAAAACGTCATCTTCATTAACCTTAGCAGTTAACATTATTATAGGTATATCTATTTGATTCTTAATTTTTTTACATATGTCTTCACCTGATATATCTGGTAACATTAAATCTAAAATAATTAAATTAATTTTTTTATCATTAAATATTTTTAAAGCTTCATTACCATTACTTGCTGTAAATACAGTATATCCTTCCTTTTTTAGGTAGACCTCAATTACATCAACTATAGTTTTTTCATCATCTACTACAAGAATATTTATATTATTTTTCATATATTTTCTCCATTCAATTATTTAGTATCAATTATTAAAACCCACTATACACTAGTGGGTTTTAATGATTTTTACCTATATTAACTCTTAATATTAAAAGTTTTGAACTGCCTCATTACTATCTTCATTTAAACTTGTACCATAATTATTTCTCATCATATTATTTTGCATCATGTTATTTTGCATCATATTATTTCTATAATTTGAATTACTTTTATTATTTCCATGACAGTAATTATACATCTCATTATAAAAATCCTCTTCTGTTCCAAAATAGTTCTGATTATCATCACTTACTTTTGTGTATCCTAATTTATTAGTATCAATATTTAATTTATCTGTTTTTTCCTGTGCATTAGCCATTATAGCTCCTGATCCTAATATAAATGCACTTCCTAAAACTAAGCTAATTATTTTCTTATAATTTTTCATAATTTTCTCACCTCATAATATATATTTTCAAAAACATTGTAAATTTAAATTATGTATAAATTATGAAGATAGCTTATAACAAAAATTTATTTAAATAATTTTGAAATTAAAAAACTGATATTGGATTCAATATCAGTTTTTTTAACTATATATTTTCTATCTTAATTACGTCATATCCCATGTCTTCAATTTTTTCTTTTATTGAATCATCAGCTTCATTTGTTTCTACTACTGCATACTTTCCTTCTAAATTAACTTCAATGCCTTTTGCATCATTTAATTCTTCTAAAGCTTCAGTTACATGAGCAACACAATTTTTGCAACTCATTCCTTCAATTAATATTTTCTTTTTCATAAAATCTCCTCACTTTCAACTTCTTTAATATAATCTATATTTTAATATTATTAATAACTATTTATACTTATTTATTAGGATTAAATCCTCTTAATCTTAATGCATTTGTTAAAACTGAAACTGAACTTAAGCTCATTGCTGCTGCACCTATCATTGGATTTAATAATGGTCCTCCAAATATATGAAGTACTCCCATAGCCACTGGAATACCTAAGACGTTATACCCAAATGCCCAGAATAAATTTTGTTTTATATTTCTAATAGTTGCTTTACTTAACTTAATAGCTGTAGCAACATCTTTTAAATCACCTTTCATAAGTACTATATTAGCTGATTCAATAGCTACATCAGTACCTGTACCAATTGCAATACCAATATCTGCTTGTGCTAGTGCTGGGGCGTCATTTATTCCGTCTCCAACCATGGCAACTTTACTACCCTTTTCTTGAAGTTTTTTAACTTCATTTGCTTTATCCTCTGGTAGCACTTCTGCAAGAACAATATCAATTCCAACTTGTTTTGCAATAGCATCAGCAGTTTTCTTATTATCTCCAGTAATCATAGCAACCTTTATTCCCATCTTATGAAGATTTTCAATGGCTTCCTTACTACTTGGCTTAACTGTATCTGCAACTGCAATAATACCTTCTAATTTATTATTTATTGCAATATACATAGGTGTTTTACCTTCATTTGCTAATTTATCTGATTTAACACCTAAATCTCCAATTTCAATAGAGTTTTCAGTCATTAATTTTTTATTTCCAAGTAAGATGACCTTACCTTCTATTTCAACTTGAATTCCATGACCTGGAATGGCTTTAAAGTTAGATATCTCTTTAAACTTAATATTTCTTTCCTCTGCACCTTTTACTATAGCTTCACCTAGAGGATGCTCTGAACCTTTTTCACTGCTTGCCGCTATAGATAATAATTCATCTTCTGATATTGTAGTAGTAATAATATCCGTTACTACTGGTTTACCTTCAGTAATAGTACCTGTCTTATCAAATACAATTGTATCAATTTGGTGAGTAACTTCTAAAGCTTCTCCACCCTTAATTAATACTCCATATTCTGCACCTTTTCCTGTTCCAACCATAATTGCTGTAGGTGTTGCTAGTCCTAATGCACATGGACAAGCTATAACTAAAACCGAAATAAATATTGTTAATGCAAATACTCCACTTTCACCAGCAATTAACCATCCGATACTAGCAAGTATTGCAAGAGCAATTACTATTGGTACAAAATATGATGCAATAATATCTGCCATTTTGGCAATAGGAGCTTTTGATCCTTGAGCATCTTCAACTAACTTAATAATTTGAGATAATGCAGTATCTTTGCCAACTTTAGTAGCTTTGTATTTAATAAATCCAGTTTTATTAATACTAGCTCCTATTACCTTACTTCCAACTGTCTTTTCAACTGGGATACTTTCACCTGTAAGCATAGCTTCATCAACTGCAGTAGCCCCTTCTATAACTTCACCATCAACAGGTAACTTTTCTCCAGGTTTAACTATAACTATATCTCCAACAATAACTTCATCTATAGGAATAACTAACTCTTTTCCATTTCTCACAATAGTAGCTGTCTTTGGAGCTAATCCCATAAGTTTTTTAATTGCTTGAGATGTTTTTCCTTTAGAAATTGCTTCTAGATATTTACCTAAAGTTATTAAAGCAAGTATTGTAACAGCTGCTTCATAATATAGACTCATAGCATAAGAACCATCGCCTGTATAAATTTTATATGTTCCATATAAACTATAAATAAAGGCTGCACTTGTACCTATTGCAATTAAAGAATCCATATTAGGACTTAATTTAAATAAATTTTTATACCCAATATAGTAAAACTTATATCCAATTATCATAACTGGTATTGTTAAAACCAATTGAATTATAGCAAAGTTAAGTGGGTTCATCATTGGATCAATAATCTTAGGTAATGGCATACCAACCATATGCCCCATTGTTATTGTTAAAAGAGGTACTGCAAATATTAATGATAATATTAATCTCCACAATAGCTTTCCTTTTTCATCTAATTTCTTTTTCTTTTCTTCTACTTTTTGCTCATCTTCTCTTATTAATTTATATCCTGCCTTTTCAACCTTTGCTTTTATATCTCCAAAGCTTACAGAATCTGCATCATAACTTACTGAAAGTTTTTCTGTTGCAAAATTAACTACTGCATTTTCAACACCCGGCATTTTATTTGTAACTTTTTCAACTCTACTTGCACATGCTGAACATGTCATGCCTTCTATTTTGTAAGTATGTGATTGAATATTTTTTTCTACTTTATATCCTATTTTTTCAACCTTTTGTTCAATCTCTGCTTTAGTAATTATTTTATCATCATAATTAACTGTTAATGTTTCTGTTGCAAAATTAACATTTGCCTCTTTAACACCATCCATTTTGCTAACTACTTTTTCAATTCTATTAGCACAGGCAGAGCATGTCATTCCTCCTATTTTAAATTTATTATTCACTTATATCACTCCTTTTAACAAAAGTATTTATTTAAATTATTATCCCTTCCTGTCATACCCCCCTGGGTGGGGGTATACACTTATTATATTCTTTTTTTTATTATTTGCAATAGTTTTTTTATTATTTTAATGAAATTGTTTATCATTTAGAGTATTTATTTTAATCCTGAGTCATAAGTATATATATCTTGTACATATATATTTATTAAGAATTTATATCTTTTATGTAAACGTTTTATAAATTTAAGGAGGCTTTTTATGATCAGTTTCTTTGTTTGTCTAGCTATATTGATAATTGGCTATTATCTATATAGCAAACTTGTTGAAAAAATCTTTGGACTAGAGTTTGACAGAAAGACACCTGCATTAGCCCATCCCGATGGAGTTGACTATGTGCCGATGAAACCTTGGAGGTCATTTTTAGTACAACTTCTTAATATTGCTGGACTTGGTCCAATATTTGGTGCATTATCAGGAGCTATCTGGGGCCCATCTGTATACCTTTGGATCGTTTTTGGTACACTTCTTGCTGGTGGTGTTCATGATTTTTTAAGTGGTATGCTATCAGTTAGAAATGATGGAGCAAGTATTTCAGAAATTGTTGGTATCTACTTAGGTAAAGTAATGAAAAATGTAATGAGGGTATTTTCTGTAATTCTTCTTGTTATGGTTGGTGTTGTATTTATGGTAGGTCCTGCTGAATTATTAGCAAAACTTACACCAAATTTTATGAATGTGACTTTCTGGACAATTGTTGTATTAATTTATTATTTCCTTGCTACTTTATTGCCTATTGATAAAATTATCGGAAAACTATATCCTATTTTTGGTATATGCTTAATTATTATGGCTGTAGGTATTGCAGGTGCAACAATATTAAATAATGGCACTAATCCAATGATGGAAATTACATTAAAAAATCTTCATCCTGATGGTGCTCCAATATGGCCATTAATGTTTATCACAGTTGCATGTGGTGCTATTTCAGGTTTCCATGCAACACAATCCCCTATTATATCAAGATGTATAGAAAGTGAAAAAGATGGTAGAAAAATATTCTATGGTGCCATGGTTGCAGAGGGAATAATAGCTCTAATATGGGCATCTGCTGGTATTGCTTTCTATAAAGGAACTGGTGGATTGCTTGCTGCTGGTGGAGGTAGTTCTTCAACTGTATATGATATATCAATTGGTCTTTTAGGTAAGGTTGGAGGAGTTCTTGCAATGATTGGTGTTATTGCCTGCCCTATTACTTCAGGGGATACAGCCTTCAGAAGTGCAAGACTTACAATAGCAGATTGGTTTAAAATTGACCAAACTAAAATTCCTAAGAGATTAATGCTTTCTATTCCTCTACTTGGAGTTGGATATTTAATTTCACTTATAGACTATTCAGTTGTTTGGAGATATTTCTCATGGTCAAACCAAACATTAGCTATGATAGTTCTTTGGGCAGGTTCCGTATATCTTGCTAAATATGCTAAAATAAACAAACCAGTTTCATCACTAATTTCAGCTGCTCCAGCAACCTTTATGTCAGCAGTAAGTTGTACCTATATCTTATATGCACAAGAAGGATTTAAGCTTTCAACAACAATTGCATATCCTTTAGGTATAATCTTTGCAATTATATGTTTGTGCTTATTCTTATTCCGTACATTTATACCAGCTATGAAAGCTAGAGCTAATTAAAATTTAAAATTTAAAATTTATAATATAAAATAAAAGTACCAAATTGAATATAATATAAAACTCAATTTGGTACTTTTAACTTTTCATTAAAAGAACAATTATTTATTACAAATATACCTTTTATATATCCTATACAACTTCAGCATTCACTTTAATATCATTAATAATTTTAATTATCTTCCTAGCATCATCCATATTATCCTTAAATAATGTTGCAATACTTCCAACAGTTCTAAATGGGTCCTCTTGAAGAATTCTATTATCTTCAATAAGCCCATTAGCTACTACATAATCAACTATCAAGTTAACAAAATGAATTTGATTCATATTTAAACTTTCATTATTCAAGAATTCAGAGAAAGCTTCATTAGCCGCTTGTCTATCTAGTCCTACTAATTTTCTCACAAGCTTCCCTACTGGCATATTTCCAAATTCCTTTTCATAATCAGCATTTGTGCCTAGTTCATTCCACATTATAGATTCTAATGTTTCTACATCTTGCTTAGTTAACTTCTTATTATTTCTAAGTTTAAATATTGCTAAGTCATCTTTATGAGAATTTAAATAATGTTCAACTTTCTTTCTATAGTTTTTAAGGTCATTTGTATTATACATAGCTGCATTAGATTCTTCAGCAATAATAAAATCATCAAAGCTTGTATAATAAATAGTTTGAGTTTGTCTTTGAAGATATTTTAATAATTCTCTTAAAGCATCACGTACTTCTTCTAATTCAAATACATCAACATTTTCCCAGAACTCTTCTGTTTTAACTTTTTCAATTATATATTTCTTCTCTTGAACTTGAGGAATAGTTCCTAACTTAGAAAGTTCTTCAGCAGTTTGAATAACACTTCTAATTGGCTTATTAGCATTAGCCCCTTGAAGGTTTGCAAGTTCAATTGTATACATAACTAAATCAAATCTCTTAGCTAGTTCATCATCTTTTAATGAATTTATTAATGGTGAAATATTTTGCTTTATTTCATTTACATTAAGACTTCCAAGGGAATTCCAAATTTCTTTATTTTTATATTTATGAACAAAGTTTAAGTGCATTCTTACCCTAAAGTTATCTTCATTTAAAGATTCAATACTAGCTAATACATTATTTAATAGTTCTGCTCTATAATTCTTATAATCTTCTTCCTCATACTTAATATCTTGTAACTCTTTTATAAGCTCAACCTTTTTATTAAATATCCTTTCAGTTAAAGATTCACCTAACGCTCCATCAAAGCCTTTTGGATTTGCTCTAAAGAATTCAAAGTTATTGCAGAAATCAAATATTAAGAATTCCTCTTTATCTTGACCTAACCCAAGTAAATCTGGACAAAGTCTAGTTCCTCTACCTATCATTTGCCAGAACTTTGATTTACTTCTTACTTTCTTAAAGAAAACAAGATTTAATATTTCAGGAATATCTATCCCTGTATCAAGCATATCTACTGATACTGCTATTTGTGGTAGCTTATCTTTATCAGAAAAATCATCAATTATTGTATCCACATATTTAACGCTATAATCCACAACTTTAGCAAAATCTCCTCCATATTGTGGATAAATTGTATTAAATCTTTGTACTATAGCTTGAGCATGTCTACTATTTTTAGCAAAGATAATAGTTTTTCCCAATTTATCTCCACCTTCAACTTTTAAGCCATTATCCATTAATTTATTTAAAACTAAATCTATAGTATCAGCATTAAATAACCATTGATTTATTGCAGTATTATAAATTTCTTTATCTATATTTTCATCATCATCAAAAGTATCTTCAAATTGCTCTTTATCTTCTGGTGATAAATCATCATAATTAATTCCTGACTCCATTATTTTAGATTTAACTTCTAATGTTTTATAATCTACTAAATAACCGTCTTCTACAGCCTTTTCTAATTCATAAGCAAATGTAGGAACTCCACTTTCAAGGTCAAATATACTATAAGTATTTTTATCTATTTCATCCTTTGGTGTTGCTGTAAGTCCTAATAATAATGCATCAAAGTAATCAAAAATAGCTTTATACTTCTTATAAATACTTCTATGAGATTCATCTACAATAATTAAATCAAAATGACCTGGAGTAAATAACTTTTTACCATCCTTTGTTTTAGTATCATCTATAGCATTCATCATCGTAGGATAAGTTGAAAATATCATTCTTGCTTGTTCTGGATTATCTTTGCTATCTAATAAATTACATAAAGATAAATTAGGTAATAACTTAGAAAAATTATTTTTAGCTTGTTTAACTAAGGCTGTTCTATCAGCTAAGAATAATATATTTTTAATCCAATTATGCTTTGCAAGTACATCAACTATTGAGATTGCCGTTCTTGTCTTACCTGAGCCTGTTGCCATCACAAGAAGTGTCTTTCTTTGATTTTTACTTAAAGCATCACATACGGAAAGTATTGCTTCCTTTTGATAGTATCTATTAGAAATATCATCATTTATCCTTACATTAGTAAATGGTCTCTTTTCAAATCTTCTATCTACAATCAGTTGTAATTCATCTTTTGTAAAGAATCCATAAACTCTTCTTGGAGAATAATTATTGTAGTCATCCCAAATATAAGTTTCGAAACCATTTGTATAGAATATTACTGGTCTTTGTTTAAATTGTTTTTCTAAACAATCAGCATATAGTTTTGCTTGTTGTTGTCCTATTTTCGGGTCCTTGCTACTTCTTTTAGCTTCAACTACAGCTAAAGGCTTACCATTTGCTCCATATAAAACATAATCCACAAAACCTATTTCAGAATCATTTGGCATTCCAGTAACTTCTACTTCTTCTCCAATATCTTTATTAAACTCCCATCCAGCAAGCTTAAGTTCGATATCTATATATCTTTGTCTAGTTTCAAATTCACTTATTTCATCTATATTGAAATCATAATTTTTAGAATTAGAATTTCTCTTTTCTGTAAGCGCTTTTCTTAACTCTTCATTTTGTTTTCGTATTTCTTCAAGCTTTTTATCCTTAGAACTTAATTTATCATAAAGATCTTTAAGCTCTTCTGGTCTAGTCCTTTTATCCTCTCCATGCATTAATACTTCTTCATTAAATGGTTGCGCTTTATAATCACCGTAACAATAATCAATCCATGAAACAAATTGATGAAGATTATGCAGAGCAAGCACAGCTTCTTCTCTTTTAATATTTGCATTGGTATGAACAGCAACATTACCAAGCTTAACTATATATCTAATAAGTGGTAATAATTTAGAGTCTATTGTTTCAATAAAATTATTATCATGTATTAAGCTTGATAAATTATCTTGATAAGGAATATAAAGACTTTCATCAAAGCTATAAACCCATTTAACAGCAAGCTCTAATGCTCTTCTAGTAAGAATTGCAGTAGTTGCAGGACTGACTAATATACTTTTTTCAGCTTCAACACAAGCATTATAAAAACTTTTAAATATATCATTATCTTTTAAAAAACCAAAATTTCCACTCATCTTAATCCCCTTAATATTTTAAATATGTACTTAATTTGATTATATCATGTTTTTTATATTTTTATGTATTAAAATAAGCACCTACTTATATGTAAGTGCTTATAAAGAAAATTTTATATTAATAAATCATCTGCATAATCATAAGTTATTAATTGACCTCTTGAAGTAAACTGCCAAGCTGCTTCTTCATGAGACAACTCTGAAATTTGTGTACAATTCATAGTGTTTAATTTATCAATAACTCTATCTATTACTTTAATCTCATAATCCTTTAAAATAGAAATATCATAATTTTTTTTACTTTTTATCTTCGTTATTATAGAATAATCATATCCAAAATTCTCACTTTTATCAATCTTATTATTTAATACATTAATTATATCTTCATATCCTTTTTGTTCAATTACAGGCCCAAACTGTTCTTTAACATATCTTAATCCTGTAATAGATAATGAATTTTCTTTATAACATAAAAAATCTATATAAAATAAATACTTATTTAAACTTGTTTTATAAAGATTATCTACTTTGTCTGCAATATAACTTATTATATTCTCTAACTTATTTAAATCAAATTTTTTAAAACCTGTATAAATACTTACGTCATGTTTTAATTTTTTATTTAAAACTTTTAATTCTAATTGAATAGTATCATTTTCATTGAATTTAATAATTTTATTATAAGTTTTTTCTGTTATAGCTGTTTCTTTATATGCTCTTTCAACACACCCATAAAATACAGTTTCATTATTTATTAATAATTTTAAATAATCACTATGACTTTGGTTTGGTAATGCACCTCTTTCATATCTATTAATAGTCATCTTTCCCCATCCCAATATAGATGATAGTTCTCTTTGTGAAATATCATACTTATTTCTAAAATTAATTATTTCTTGAGGCGTGATTAAATTAGTTATCTTTCTATATTTTTCATATAATCTTTTTAAATTTTCTTCTTCTATTGTAGGGACAAAAATCTCTGCTCCACAGTTATTACAAATAGCAACACTCTCAATTACATTAACAGTTTTACCTTTGTATTTTTCAACATTTCTTTCTTCAACTGTATAGTTAACTTTCTCATTGCAATTTTCACAAAATACTGTATTCATAGCATTCCCTCCTATTCTTATATTTATCTTATATTTCATCTTCATGAAATGAAATTACTACAACTTCATCTGGTGGATTATATCTAGTCTTAACGTAAATAATTAAATCTTCTATGTAATCACTTTTAAATTTATAAATAAATCCAGGCTTACCATCTCTATCAGACTCGCATTTACTTATGCAATTACTTGGTGACAGATCTAAAATTACTTCTTTTAAATCATCAAAATCTAAACCATACTCTTTCATAAACGATATATTTTTATCTCTTCTTGCCATGATATAATTATTATTTAAAATATGCTTTTTTATATCTTTTAAATAACTTCTTAAAAAGCTATCATTCATAGTTTCATTATAATTAGGTATAAATAACACCTTCTTTCTTTTTTGTCGTGAGAGTATACTACTATTATATACTTCCTAACAAAAAAATGCCACTTTTTGATGGCATTTTTTATTATTCTCATTTTTATATATATTATTCAGTAAAAACTAATTTTTTATCTCTATTCTAATAATAACCTTTTTAATTCCCATTATCTAACTTAATACTCAACATATAATTATCCTGCATCAACTTTTATAATTTAAATTTCAATTTATCAGTCTGTTTAACAAAGTCAGCAAATTGATTTTGAAGTTCTATCGGTGGCATAAATATTACTAAAGATTGTATTTGCTCTGAATTTAAATGTGGTTGACCTGCCCTTCTTGTTAATGGTTGAATTATAATATCTCTGTAAACAGAATTTAAAATAGCATTTAAAAATATATAGTTTATTTTTTCATTTAATTTAACTATAATATCATATCCTCCATACGCACCTACATACTCTTCTGAAACAAAAGCATTATCTCCAGTATTAGCTCCACTTCTTACTATAATCGTATCTCCTAATGCTAATTTGCATTTTTCAATTTTTTTAGCTTCTTCTTCTGAAATATATTTCATGTCATTTTCAATAATTCTACCAGCTTTTATATTAGTAGCTCTAACAAATGGTATGCCTTCTTCTGAAAAAACTGGTGGTGTACTTGTTCCATATTTTATTTCTTTTATTCCTTCTCTTAATTCACAAGTATTCCATCCTTTTGGATTAGTAATTGGGTCACCAAACATCTCGATAAATTGTGATTTAACAATTATCCAATATATTTTTTATGAGAATTTTTCACATTGCTTTGATTAACCATAGCATATTGTAAAGTTGTATCTATTTTAGAATGCCCTAAAAGCTGTTGCACTTGTTCTATCGGCATTCCCTTATCAATAGCCCTTGTTGCAAGAGTTGTCCTAAATTTATGTGGATGTACTCTATTAATATTTAACCTTCTTCCTAACTGCCTCATCCTAATTTCAACTCCACTGATCTGCAATCTTTTATAAGGCTTTAATAAAGAAACAAATAAAGCTTCATTATTATCACTTCTACTATTTAAATATTCTTGTAAATGTATTTTAGTTTTTGCATCAAAATACACTTTTCTTTGTTTATCACCTTTTCCAAATACTATACATTCTCTTTCATTAAAATCTATATCCGTTTTATTTAATCTAACTAATTCTCCTACTCTCATTCCAGTAGAATTAAGTAAATCAATTATAGCTAAATCTCTAATTTCACTACAATTATCTCTCATAATTTCTAGATTCTCATCACTATATGTTTCCTTAATAATTTTTGCTGTTCTTATTTTATGAATACGTCTTGAAGGATTTTTTAAAATATGATTTTCTTCTTCAAGCCAAGAAAAGAAGCTTGAAATAATACGTCTAATATTATCAATAGTAACTTTACTACAATTAGTGTTTTTACTATAATAACCTAAGTAATTTCTTAAATCTTCTGTTGTAATATGTTTTATTGATTTATTTAATTTATCTAACATATTTTCTATGGTTGATTTATAATATTTTATAGTTTTTTCTGAACATCCTTCTACTCTTTTGGCACAGATAAACATATCACAATAATCTTTTTCACATGAATTTTTATTATTTTTATTCTCTATAATAGTTAAGCCACATAATGTATTTACTAATACATTATGCAGCTCTTCCATTTCCATATTATCAAGCAAATTAACCATACTTTGTTCTATTTCATTAATAATTTGTTCCACTATATCTACCTCACTTTAAAAATATTATAGATATAGTAATTATTGTCTTATATATAGATTAATTTACATCCTATATAATATTTTATTCTATAGTTTTTGAAACACTTATTTCATCTTCAACCTTTCTAATTACTACTTTAGCCCTATTGCTTAAATTTAAAGATTCTTCTATTAAAGTATTTACATTTATTAAAGCTTGAAAGGCTGAATCAATCATATCCTCATTATAAAACCTATTTTCTGTAGGATATCTATATAAAATAAAATTATTATCTAATAGTTTTAAAGTATCATAATCATCTTTTTCAATTTCTACTTTAAAATCACTCTTAATTGAATCATATATTACTCTTGTTTCATGAACTAATATTTCTATTCCATATTCCTTAATAATATACGATTTAAGTATTCTCTCTATTGCCCCATGTATCATCTCTATTTGACGTGGATATGATAATCCTGCTTTATTAGCTAATATAGCATCTCTAACCATTACATTAGAATCAGCCTTCCAAAACTTATATAACTCTTTATTTACACAGTTTGGCTTGAACTTTTTTAATTTTCCAGATTTATTTGTTCTACATTCTAATGTAAATCTCTCAATTAAATTTTTCATTTTAACCTCTTAAGAAATCCACTAAAATATTAAATCCATACCCTTTTGCATATTCCTCGATATTAGTAAGGATTTCCCCCATTTCTTTTGCTTTTATATTAGCTTTTACATAAACTTCTATTACATAATATCCATCTAACTCTTTATATTTAAATTCAGTTATTTTTTCTAAGATGCCTTTATCTAATGTAGTTTTAGCATTATTAATTATTTTGTTGTATTGCTCTCTCCCCACTTATTATCACACTCCTATTAATTATATTTGTATTACATTTTTAATTAAATAACTCTCCATTAAATGCTTTTTGCATTAATGCATTAAAATTATCTTCTAATTCTTTCAAACTTTTTTCCATTTCAAATTTCAATTTGTCGGTCTGTTTAACGAAGTCAGCAAATTGTTTTTGAAGTTCTATTGGTGGTATTGGAATATTTAATTCCATCAATCTTTGCTTTGAAATATTAGACATAGATTTTGCTGAGCCATTGGATAAAGATTTTATTTTTTCTCTAAATAAATCATGATTAATTAATTTCCATAAATAAATTTTATTAATGTTTTCATTAGTGTTAAATCTGAATATTAAATCTGGCATCATTAAATTGGGCTCAGTATTATATACATATGCACTCATTCCAACTAATTCTGGAGTATTTTTCCTTGTAAATAGTAAATCTTCACTTTTAACTTCTACACTACTAACATATAAAGACTCATCTGTTAAAGCTTTATTTTCATTAGCGTTATATATTCCATAAGTTACAGCACTCAACTTTAAAATTGCAGGATACTTACCACTTCTACTAAAACTTTCACAAATAAAGCTCTTACCATTTTCAATATTAGTTACAACAGTAGAAAGCTTATCTATCATCCATCCCTTATCATTTATTGATGGATTACCAAACATCTCGATAAATTGTGATTTAACTAATTCATCCAAATCTTGTATTTGTTCTTTTCTTTTATCTATTAACTCTTGTGCTTTATTTATTATATTTTTTATTTCAATCTGCTTATTTAATGAAATCTTTGGTATTTTAATATCTTCTAATGCTCTCCTCTGTATATGTGGTATTGTAGCTCCAGTACATTTCTCTCTTAAATAAGCTGATTTACTTCTAAGAAATAAGCCACAAAATTCTGTATCCATTTCTTTATTTTCTTTTCTCAATATAGCCAATGTACTACCTATTGCTCCTTCTATTCCAAAACCAATAGTTCCAGCATTAGCACCATCCCATGCAATAATAATATCTTCTTTCTTTGCAATAACATACTTATTGATATTTTCACAATGTTTAATATTATTATTATTTCTCAAATCATCAATCTGAATATATCTTATTGAATTTTCATTTTTATAATCAATTTCTTCTACTTTTTTACCTTTTGTAATTTTAAAAAGTTCCTTTACCGTAATATATTCCATATTCTACTCTCCAATCATCTCAGCTAATTCTTCAATTCCAGCAGTAATATCCATTTCTAGCTCTCTAATTCTTAGCATTATTTCTTGTGGAGAATCATATTTCACTTCTTCGTATTCAATTTCTTTATACTTATTAATAGATAAATCATATCCGTTATCCCTAATCTCTTCTACTGGTACAAAGAAGCTTTTTTCTGTTCTTTTTCTATTTACTTCATTATCTAAATTACTAAATCTTTCAACTATATCATTTATATCATTATCTTCAACAGGATTTCTCTTATCATCTAAAGAATATCCATCAGCTTTCATATCATAGAACCATACCTTATCTGTTCCACCTGTTCCTGTTTTTGTGAATATCATGATTGCTGTTGATACTCCTGCATATGGTTTAAACACTCCACTTGGCATTGAAATTATTGCTTCTAGCTTATGATTTTCTACTATTTCTTTTCTTATAGATTTATGTCCACCAGTTGAACCAAATAAAACTCCATCTGGAACTATAGATGCACATCTTCCTCCCATTTTTAATATTCTTAGGAATAAAGCTAAGAATAAAAGCTCTGTTTTCTTAGTTTTAGTTACCTTTAAAAGATCTGCTGATACTTGCTCGTAATCTAAACTTCCTTTAAAAGGAGGATTTGCAAGAACTAATGAGAATTTATCTTTATCTGTATTTACTTCTGATAATGAATCTTTATATTCAATATTAGGATTATCAACACCATGAAGCATCATATTCATAGCTCCTATTCTAAGCATAGTTCTATCCATATCAAAACCATAGAACATATTATTATTAAAATGCTCCTTTAAGCCTTGAACTAAGAATAAATCAGCATGGTTTTCTCTTAAATAAGCTTGCGAAGAAACCAAGAAACCTGCTGAACCTGCTGCTGGGTCAACTATAACATCTTGTGGTGTTGGTTTCATAAGTTTAACAATCATATCAATAATATGTCTTGGAGTTCTAAACTGACCATTTGTACCTGCTGTTGCTACCTTTGAAAGTAAGTATTCATAAAGATCTCCTTTAGTATCCTTATTTTCATCCATATCAATATTATCAATTCCATCAACAATTTTAGTTAACATTAATGGAGTTGGAATTTTAAATATTGCATCTCCCATATATTTTGCATAAGCAGAATCTTTATTAGTATGAAGGCTTTTTATAAAAGGAAATACTTCATTTGCAACTACATCATACATAGTTTCTGCCTCAAAATTCTTAAACTTACTCCATCTTAAATTTTGTTTATCTTCTGGGAATGTTCTATCGAAATCTATTCCTAGAAGCAAAGCATCATTTTCTTTAACTATTTCTTTATCATCTAATCCTTTAATAAATAAAAGATATGTAAACTGTTCTATTACTTCTAATGGATTAGTTATTCCCCCCGTCCAAAAGGTTTCCCATATTTTATCTACCTTACTTCTTAATTCTCCTGTTATCATATATAAATCTCCTTTTAAATCTTTAAATTTTCTAAATATATTATTTTTATTCTAATAACTTCATTTTAATTATATACTAGTTTATGATAATTAATATTATTTAATCTAAAAGAAAAGTCATAGAATATTCTATGACTAAATAACCATTCATAATTATTCAATAAACAGATATTTAGGTCTACAAATACCTATCAACTGTTCTGTTTCTAATTTACTATCAACTTCTTTTATATATTTATTATATGTATATTCTATAGAATTTAAAATTTCTTCTATAGTTAACATAGGATTCTTATTTTTATAATATATAATTATACTCAATATATTATTATTGTATTGATATAACCTTAATGTTTTATAATTAATATTTCTTATTCCTCTTCTTCCAGAATGAATTAATATATTTCTATCTCTATATATTCTTATTAGGTCCATTTCTATTTCTTCATACTTTTTATTAAGATAATTTGTTCTAACTTTTTTATCAAATAATAAACTTCCTATCTCTAAAATACTTCTTCTTAAAACATCATTAAATTTAAAATCCTCGCCTATATCTTTTCCTCTTAAGTTTATAAACTTTATAAATTTATTTAAATCATATCTATATTCTTTTTTCTCAGATTTACATTGATCTATCATGTCTCTTACTATTTCATTTTCACTATTCTTATATTGGTATAATATACTCCAAAATATATTAATTTTATCTTTAATTAAATATAAACAATATACTTTAGGTACTATATCCTTTACCTTAGAAATAATATTATCTCCGTTATGAAATGTTAACATATACTCTAGTACGGACCACAAATTAATTAATCTATTTTCTTTAGTTTGTTCTTTTTGTCCTTTTATTATATTTATAGCTCTTTGAATATTTGTAATTTCATCATATCCAATATTCATAGAATATACCTTTTCTCTATACTCCATAAAGTCTTTTATATCTTCTACTTCCTTAAACTCTGATTTATCGAATAATATTACATCATCATATATTTGTTTTCTTAATTTTTCATACTTGCCTTCATCTATTTTAACTACAATTTTATCGTTTATTGTTAATTCATTATTTTCATCTAAATAATTAACCATTTGTATGTATGAATTTAATGAATCTATTAATATCTCTAACCCTTTATAATAATCTCTACATTTTAATACAACAGTATATAAATAAGTATTTCCTCCATAATTAAGATAATTTTTTGCATCTTTATTATCTTGTAAATTATGTAATGTTATATCTTCAAAAATTTCTTTTTTCATTACCAAATTGTAATCTAAATAAATATTTTCATCTAATATTCGCATTGTTTTTATCGTCAAATAATATTTATACTCTTTTTCTTTTATACTAAACTCTTTATATTTATCAATTATAATATCTATATTTATCTCATTTAACTCGGCTAATTCTTTTGAAATATTAAAATTATACCAATTTTCTATATATTTAAGAGAATAACCATCGTATAACATTTCACTTATCATACATTCAATGCATCTATCTACTTCTGCAAAGTTATTCAATTTTTTTATTATATTTCCTAAATGTGAATATAGATTATCATTGCTTATCTTTTTTATAACAGATTTGCATTTATTATAAGTTCTTGCTTCTTCTAATGAATTTAATAAATTACTTTCTATCTTCTTCATATCATTAATAAGTAAATCTAGCTCTTCTTTATATATACCTTGTGTATAAAAGATACTTTCTTTAACTAGAAATATAGTTGATTTAATTATATCCTTTTTTGCATTTTGTAACTTTTATTTTCTATATTTTGATTTACATCATCATAAATATCTATATAGTCCAATAAAACCTCTCTTATACTTGGTAGAAATTTTTTATATAAAATTTTATTTTCATTTAAAATATGTCTTTTAAATGCATAAATAAAATATTTTTTTGAATCAAATACTTTTTTATTTATTGATGTACTATTATCTTTATTACTCACTTTACTACTCCATTATATTTTTATGCTATTTACCATATTTGTTGTATCTTGTCAATTTTTTTCCATTGACACTATCATGTATAATATTATAATATTATAGCATAGAATATTATTAGAGAAAAATGAGTGCCGCTCTTATGGAAATGGGTTACCTTGGTAATTCCCCCCATAATGATTGCACTCTTTATTTATATATACTTTGCTATAATAATTCAGTTTTAGCCCTAAACAACTTGTCTTCTTAGAAATAAAAAACATAAATACTCTTACGTTGTAAAATTTTTACTGTTTCAAATAAAAAAACACTATCTTAAAACTCTTTATTTCTTTCTTTTTTTAAGTTTGTAATCTCTCCCCTTTAAACATAATTATTATAATAATATATTTCCAAATGTAAAAAGGCACTCTCAACTGTATATATCTTCATTGTATATATTTTTTTAAAAGGAGTGTTTTCTATGCTAAATTATCAAAATAATAAAGAATTAATTCCAATAACATTAATCGCAAAAGATTATGGTAAATCAGCAAAAGCTTTTAAAAAACAAAAGTACCAAATTGAATTTAATATAAAACTCAATTTGGTACTTTTAACTTTTCATTAAATAAACGCTCCAAAATCAGGATTATCATTAATATCATTAAGCAAATGCTTAATCTCCTGATCTTTATCTTTATCCATTACTAGGATAACATCACCAGCATCAACAACGACTAAATCCTTAACCCCGAAACCAATAATCAATTTTTCATCTCCTCCAAATATGGAGCAATTTTCACAATCCTGGATATAGACATTGTTACTTATCTTATTGTTCCTATATTCGCTTAAATACCTACTTAAGGCACTAAAGCTTCCTATGTCATCCCATTGAAAAGCTCCTTTTATTACATAGGCTTTTCTAGTTCTTTGCATTACTCCAAAATCTATAGAAATACCATCGATGTTTTCATATTCTTCCCTAATTACATCATCCTCATCTTCTTCTCCTAGATGTTGATAGATTTTCATTAATGACTTATACATCTTAGGCAAATACTTTTCAATTTCCCTTAATATAACATCTGCCCTAAAAACAAACATACCTGAATTCCATAGATAAGTTCCTTTTAATAAAAAATCCTTAGCCACTTCCATATTAGGTTTCTCTGTAAATCTTGCAATTTTATATGCTTGAGAAGCAGATGCTATTCGTTCTCCCATTTCAATATATCCATAACCAGTTTCAGGCCTAGTTGGAGTAATGCCTATTGTAACTATTCCTCTACGTCTATTAGCTATTTCAATAGCTTCTGATAGTGTATCTAAATAATCCTTTTGCCCATCAATGTGATGATCAGAAGGTAAAACTACCATTACAGCATCATTATCTTTTTTCAATAACTTAATAGCTGATAATCCTATACAAGTAGCAGTTTCTTTATTTGCTGGTTCAGTAAATATATTTTCAGAATTAACATCTGATAACTCATCTCTTATTTTTTCTACATAATCCCTGTTAGTTACCACATAAATATTGTCCTTCTTAATTAAAGGAGTAATTCTTTCAACTGTATTTACTAAAAAGCTTTTATTATTAATAACCTTTAAAAATTGCTTAGGTTGATTTGCTCTTGATAAAGGATATAGCCTTGTACCTTTTCCTCCAGCTAAAATTAGCGCGTATATCACAAAATTCCACTCCACGTAGTACTATGATTTATTATATGAGTGCCTTTTGTCAATTGTGAAATCATATTATTATTTCATTACTTTCTTTAAAATATTTATTTTTTCTTTATAAGGCGCAAATCTTACATTAAATTCTACAAATGTTCCTCTCTCCATAACTGACCTTTTATGAGTAAAAGTATCAAAACTAGCCTTACCATGATAATTACCAATTCCACTATTTCCTACTCCACCAAATGGTAAATTACCATTAGCAACATGAATTACAGTATCATTTATAGTTACCCCTCCAGATGTTGTACATCTTAAAATATTACTTATACTCTTTTTATTTTCTGAAAAATAATATAAGGCTAAAGGTTTTTCTCTCTTATTAATAAAAGTTATTACATCTTGTATATTATTAAATTCTATTACCGGTAATATAGGTCCGAATATCTCTTCAGTCATAACTTTGGAATTAACATCTACATTAGTTAGAATCGTAGGTTCCATATAAAGTTCAGCACTATCAATGTTACCTCCATAATATATATCTCCATCATTAATATATTCCTTTAACCTATTTAATGAAGCATTATTAACTACTCTAGGATAATCAGGACTATTTTTAACGTCTCTTCCAAACTGTTTATGTATTTCTTCAACAATTAATTTTAATAATTTATCTTTTATATTCTCATGAACAAATAAATAATCTGGTGCTACACATGTTTGACCTACATTTAAAAATTTTCCCCATACTATTCTCTTGGCTGCAAGTTCTAATTTGGAATCTTTATCAACTATACAAGGACTTTTTCCACCTAATTCTAATGTTATAGGTATTAAATTTTTAGCAGCCTTCTCCATGACTATTTTTCCTACTCTAACACTACCAGTAAAGAATATATAATCAAATGGAAGATCTAATAAGTATGATACTGCTTCTTTCCCCTCTAATGGACTAACTACTTTCAAGTACTCTTCATTAAAGTTTTCATTAATCATTTCTTCTAATAATAAAGATATATTTTTTGTATTCTCTGACGGCTTTATTATGGCTGTATTACCAGCAGAAATAGCTCCAATTAATGGAGCTATTACTAATTGAAAGGGATAGTTAAAAGGTCCTATAATTAATGTTACCCCATAAGGTTCTTTATATATATAGCTTCTAGAAGGATAATATATTATTGGTGACTTTCTCTTTTCTATTCTTGCCCACTTTTTAATATTTTTTATGTGCATATTAATTTCATCATATACAATTCCAACTTCAGTTGCATAACCTTCAAAATTAGACTTTCCTAAATCTTTTCTTAATGCCTCTAAAATCTTATTTTCATTTACTTTAATTACTTGCTTTAGCTTTTTTAAAGTCTCTATTCTAAAATTAATATCATTTGTTTTTCCTAAATTAAAGAATTCTTTTTGTCTATTAAATATTGGTTTTATATAATTCATTCATTAACCCTCTTATTTGAAAATTTTGATTATATTTTACCATATTTCAAATTTCCTTCAAGAAGATTATTAGGAATAATAAACTCTGATATTCCTGCTGCATATGGAGCTATTTCATATAATCCAAAATAAATGACAACTGTATTATTTTTTATATAGAAATTTTGATTATCCCCTATTCCATTAAATCCATCTTTACCAGTAAAATACCTATCAGGATCTTTACTTATCTGTCTACTTATTTCCTTATTAATTACATCCTTATAATTATAGTTATCTTTAAAAATATCCTTTAATTGCATCTCAATGCCACTTGATTTTTCTATATTATAAGCAATTCTATTTGTTATACCATGAGCTCCACCTGAAAATTGATAATAATCTATATAAAAACTAATAATATCTGAATTGTTAGTAAGCTTGTATCTTGCATATAATTGATATGGCATTAATGGTGTTGGCTTATCTTTAAAGTATTCATCTGCAATTTCTTTAACTTCATTAATCCAGCTTTCTGTCCACTTTATAATCTTATCATTAATTGCATCTTCTTGTTTTTTATCACTTATACCTGTTACTTGTGGAACAATTACATTAATGTCTAAATAATTGTTTTTAGATTTGTATATTTTATCCACAATTTTTACATTTGAATTATCTTCATTCAATCCACTACTTTTCAACATAGCCTGTGGATAACTTTGAATACTTATCAACAACACTAACACTACTAAAAACCACATTTTTAGCCATTTCATAAAATATCTCTCCTCTACATTCGCTAAATTTTACACTTATTTTATTATTATCTACAATAATGTTTATAATTATTAACTTATATATCAACATTTTTTTAACAAGTTATCCACAGGCACCTGTGGATTATGTGCGTAACCTCTAGTTTTTGTTAATTTTATAAATATATTTCATATTTAAATTTTATTTCTTGTTGATTTTATCCACAACCTATATATAGTATTAATAAAATGTCCTAAATCTAAACATCAAATAAAAAAATAAACCATAATATAATAATAAAATTTTATTATTATATTATGGTTAAAATTTATCTAAGCTAAATTCTCTTGAATTGATTTTAAAGTAATTTTAAATATTATTCTTCATCAACTTCCTTTGTCTTTCCTGATGTTGATATTAAGTTATTTAATCCTTTTAACTCTTTATAAGTTAAATCTCTCCATTCACCAATTCTTAACTCACCTAAGTTTATATTCATTATTCTAATTCTTTTTAATTTTACAACTTCATATCCTAAAGCTTCACACATTCTTCTTATTTGTCTATTTAATCCTTGAGTTAATATTATTCTAAATGTATTATTGCCTTCTTTTTTAACATAACACTTTTTAGTAACTTGCCCTAAAATCCTAATTCCATTACTCATTCTTTTCACAAACTCTTCATTAATAGGCTTATTAACAGTTACTATATATTCCTTTTCATGATTATTTCCTGCTCTTAATATTTTATTAACTATATCTCCATCATTAGTCATTAATATTAATCCTTGAGAGTCCTTATCTAATCTACCTATTGGAAATATTCTTTTTCTATGATTTACAAAATCAACTATATTACCTTTAACCTTATGCTCTGTTGTACAAGTAATTCCTACTGGTTTATTTAAAACTATATAAACTAAATCCTCATCTTTAGATATTAGTTTACCATTTACCTTAACTTTTTGACCTTTTGATACTTTTGTTCCCATTGTAGCTTTAACACCATCAATAGTAACTACTCCACTTTCTATTAACTTATCTGCTTCTCTTCTTGAACAAAAGCCTGATTCACTTATATATTTGTTTAATCTAACCGTATCTCCTCTATCATTATGAACAATTACATTTTTCTTTTTTATAGACCTTTGTTGCATATTTACCTTCCTTTGTTTTTCTTAATTTTAAATTAGAAATTAAACTTTTAACTTTTTTAAAATTTTACCTAATTTAACTTATGTTCAGATCCAGCATTATTTAATCTTACCTTTAAATCTTTTTTATAAACAAAATCCGCTGTTTCTTCTAAACTATTATGTTTTAAAGCTTTCCCAGTAATTGTTATAACTATTCCTGAATCCTTTACCATTTCATTTTCATTAGCATATTCTATTATTTTACATAGAGCTTTATCAATATTATTATCTAACACACTAGTTTCAGCAATTAATGTCTTCCCTTTTTCAGTAGATGAGCTAACATCTAAAACTCTATTAAATCCGTTTATTTCTAATCTAATTGGCGAAGTAGTTTCTACCACTACTGTACTGACAACATTATTATATTTATATATTATAGATAAAACAAAAATTAATGCAAAAATAGATATAATAGATACGTATAATTTATAATCCTTTAAACTCTTTTTTTCTATAGCTTTTATTTCTTCTCCCCTAAAACAAGTCTCTTTCAATTTAAGCTTCTTAAATTCACCTATAGATGTCATAACAATAGCATTTTTTTTATTACTCTCTAAAACTATTCCATCATGCCCCATTTTTTCTTCATATTCTATTATATCTTTTCCTAAATCCTCTTCAGTATTTTCAACTATTTGAATATAATCTTGTAAATTTTTATAATTTGGGTTTCCTAATATTAATGTATATGCAATTATATAATCCCTATATTTATTAATATATTTTGAATCTACTCTAGCTGCAATACGTATTGCATCTACCGGAATATCTTCTTCTTTTATAAATCTATCATACAATTCAACGTTATTAGTTATAAACATTGCTATATTTAGTAACTCATTTCTTATTGAATAACTTACATTATCTTTAATTAAATCTCTCACTAAAACTTTATATTTTAATAGCTCTGAAGTAAGATTTATTACCTGTTGATTTCTAAACTCTATTACTTCATCACTAATTAATATCAATGGTTTTATTGAAGAAAATCTGTATTTATTTTTATGAAACTTGTCCATTTTTGCCTCCAACAATTACAAATCTTCTCTTCCTATTAGTTTTCCTGTTACTATTACTCTTCGTTTAGATCCTATAGTACATGTTATTAAAGTCATTTTCTCATAATCAGCATCATCCAAAACTTCAACCTGATCAGGATCAACTATAAAACTACTATCTACTTCATAAGTATATCTTCCATCTTTAGTTGTAACAATAACTTCATCTCCAACCTTAACTTTATATAAATTTATAAATGCATCTGTAAAATCTGAAACTCTATGTCCTGCTACCGCGAAATTTCCTACCTCTCCTGGCATTGCTGAATCTGGAAATCTTCCTAGAAAATATTTAATTACATCTTCTGTAATTCCATCAACAACTGGTTGTTTCAATTTAATTGATGGTATTTCCATTATAGCTACTGGTGTATATCCGTTTATTGGTTCTAAACTTACTGGCTCACTACTTTCTTCATTCTTAACCTCTACTAGCTGACTTTCAAAAGCTTCTAATAATTCATTTTGTTTGTGCGATGTTACTATTTTTTTATAAGCAACATTTACTATTATCCCAACACCTATAAGTATTAATACAATTCCAAATACTCTTCTAAACTTTCCCACTCATTTCACCCCTAAAAAATAATATTTTTCTATTTTTGTACATATATAATTTTTTCTACATATATTATAACATAAAGCATTAAAAAAACATTAATACATTTTAATGTAAGTTATATGGGGGAGTTTATGAAATATAATAAAGATAATGTGATTTACATCGATTTCATATTCAAAAGAAAAAGAATTAATTCTAAAATAATTTTATTTTTTTATAAGCTTTACTCAAAGCTAATTACAATATTACCAAGTAAAATAAAATTATCTAGAAATAAAAAAACATCTTTATATAATAATCGCAAAACTTCCAACTATTAATTATAAATATCCCATTTTTATTATATTCATATTTCATCTTGTGATAAAATATATTTAAAAAAATTAACGAGGTGATTTAATGAGAATAGGAATGGGATATGACGTACATAAATTAGTTGAAGAAAGAGATTTAATTCTAGGAGGAGTTAAAATTCCTTATGAACTTGGTTTATTAGGTCATTCAGATGCAGATGTATTATTACATGCAATAATGGATGCTTTACTTGGAGCTTCTGCCTTAGGAGATATCGGCAAACACTTTCCGGATACAGACCCTAAATATAAAGGAATCTCTAGTATTGAATTATTAAAACATGTAGGTAACCTTTTAAGTACACTTAATTATAAAATTGGAAATATAGATGCAACAATAATTGCTCAAAAACCTAAAATGGCTCCACATATACCTACAATGAGAGAAAATATTGCCTCTGCTCTAAATATATCATTAGACCAAATAAATGTTAAAGCAACTACAGAGGAAGGACTTGGCTTTACTGGAGAAGGACTTGGAATTTCTTCTCAAGCTATTTGTTTACTTTTTAATTAAGAAATCAACCTTTTAATAAATCTTTTCTAATTAAAAAAAGTTAAGAGTTGCTAATTGCAACTCTTAACTTCTAAACTACTTTGTTTTCTTTAACTACAACATTTTTATTCTTTTTTCTATGATACCAAACTATAGCGATAATAGCTGAAATCCCCATTAAATATGGATAGAATAAATATTTCATTATTGCAAAAGGCGAAAGGGCTGCTAGTCCTGCTGCAGATATAAGTTGTGCTCCATATGGTATAATTCCTTGGAATACACATGAGAACATATCCATAATACCTGCAACTCTCTTAGGTTCAAGTCCAACTTCATCTGATATATCTTTAGCTATAGGACCTACTGTAACTATTGCAACTGTATTGTTAGCTGTGCAAACATCTACTAAACTTACTAAAGCAGCAATTCCAAGCTCTGCTCCCATTTTACTCTTAAATCCTCTTAATCCCTTATTTATTATAAAATCAATTCCACCATTATATTTTATTATTTCTATAGTTCCTGCAATTAAAATTGATATTATTATAAGTTCACTCATTCCACCAATACCATCTGCTATTGCTCCAAAGAAACCTAATAAATCAAAACTTCCTCCTATAAATCCTATAATTCCTGCTATTACTATTCCACCTAATAAAACCACAATAACATTTAAACCAACTAATGCTCCAACTATAACTGCTATATAAGGAACTATCTTAATTAAACTATAATCTAATGCTTCAACAGTAGTTGCTGCTCCACCTTTTGCTATTAATACAAATATAAATGCTGTGATAATAGCTGCTGGTAATACTATTTTAAAGTTCATTTTAAACTTGTCCTTCATTTCACAACCTTGAGTTCTAGTTGCTGCAATAGTTGTATCTGAAATCATAGATAAGTTGTCACCAAACATTGATCCACAAACTACTGCTGCTACAGCAATAGCTGTAAGTATTCCTGTTTTTTCCGCAACTCCAACTGCAATTGGTACTAACGCAACTATTGTTCCCATTGATGTTCCAACTGATAATGATATAAAACAAGCAATTACAAATATTCCTGCAATCATTATATTACTTGGAAGTATAGATAATCCTAAATTTACAGTTGAATCAACTGCTCCCATGGATTTTGCAACTTGTGCAAAAGCTCCTGCTAGTATAAATATTAATACCATCAAAATAATATTAGTATTTCCTGCTCCCTTACAGAATATCTCCACTTTATCTTCAAATTTCACTTTTCTATTCATTACTAGCGCCACTAATGCTGCTGCTAAAAACGGAACTATTATCGAAACTGTATAAAAATCTTTAGCTAATAAAGCTGATGATATATAAACAATTACAAATACAAGTAACGGTAATAATGCCCATCCATTCCCTCTCTTGTTCATTATTAATTCCTCCTACATTAATTTTTTTAACAAAAAAAGCTTCTGAGAAACTCAGAAGCGTAACTATCAAAACTACATATATTTCTCTCATCTATCAGGATTTAGCACCACGTTCTACTAGTGACAAGTTACAGATTACAAGTGACAAGTTAAAATTTAACAACTTGTCACTTATCACTTGTCCCTTGTCATTTACGACAGGTTGCCGGGTTTCATAGGGCCAGTCCCTCCACCGCTCTTGATAAGTTGTTTTCAATTTTCATTAATAAGATTAACAAATTAATAAATTAATGTCAATAAAAAAATTTTTCCTATAATATTTTATTGTAAAATTTTCTAATTTATTAAATTTAACTTTTTTAAATCTATTTACATAAAAAAAAGGAAGTAACTACATTACTTCCTTTTTAATGGTGCGCCATCACGGGTTCGAACCGGGGACACCCTGATTAAGAGTCAGGTGCTCTACCAACTGAGCTAATAGCGCATAAAAAAATGGAGCGGGTAGTGGGAATCGAACCCACCTTTCCAGCTTGGAAGGCTGGAGTATTACCGATATACGATACCCGCATGTTCTTGACAGTAATAATTATAATAAATACTAATTACACTGTCAAGTTTTTTTATATTACTTCAGTAAGATTTTTTTGCAATATGTTTCTAAATTTTTCTCCCGCTTGTTTATTACTAGTAGCATTTTTACACAAGTCTAACCATGCTATTATATCTTCCTTATTTTCTTTTCTAAATGCTTCTTCACTATTTGACATATAACTTGAATCCAGAACAAACTTTCCTAATTCCTCAGGTTTTTCAAAAATTTTTAAATATAAAAACTCACTACTATCTCCATACCAAGTTCTATTAAAGTCTCTTACAAATTTCTTTAGTTCTAACATTAATTTATTCTTAGGTAAATCCCAACACTTCTTAATTATAGTAACTTGATGTCTCATCTTTTCTGCTTCTTCTTTAGTGATTTTTTTACTTCTTTCTCCATCACTTATTACTTGTTCTACAGGCTTTATAGGAATTGCTGATACTCTACCATCTCTAGAATTAATCCATATATAAAAAGCTTCTGGTAAAAAAGAGTATTGAATATACCCTATTAAGGCTCTAATATCTGGTACGTAACCCCAAATATTATTTAATCCACTCTGTCTGCAGAAAATCAATGTGTGAATATAGAGGCTTTTATCTGTGGGCATCCTATTCATAAGCATATGCCCTCTAATAGTTTTGTTCTCACTAATTAGCTCCTTCCAATAGTCAAAAGAATTATAATTTTGCCTCACATTATCACCTTCTTCATAATTTTTAATATAATATATTATAATATATTATATATTAATACTAACACTTTACACTAAAGCTAATCAATAGTAAGGGTTTAAAGTTATGTAAATTTGATATTTCACACAATTTAGATTATAATATAATAAAAGGATTAAAGGGGGCAATCCATTGTACAATTGTGAGATATGTGGCGATAAAGCGGATATTCATCATATAATTCATAGGAGTGAAGGTGGTTTTGATATAGAGATAAACTACAAGTATTTATGTGCTTTGCATCATAGAGGTAAAAACGGTCCGCATCAAAATCAATTCGTTGATCTTCAATATAAAATTGATATGCAAACTAAATTGTACAGCATTCTGCCAAAAGAATATTATTCTCCAAAAGAAATATCTCAAATTTTAGGTATTCATAATAACTCTTTAAAAAGGTTATTAAAAAATCTTAAAAGATATAAAGAAGGATATAAAAAAGAGGATATAATCTTTACTTTAATGGGTTGTGTCAGATATACTGTAGATACTTTAGAAGAACTTGCTTTAGATTTATTAATAGATGCTCTTTAATATTAAAATTCTGAAATTATAGTAGTATGTAATAAGTTTTCTTATTTCTACTACTTTTTTTTAATAAATTCATTAATATATTCTTAAGATAACAACTTTTCAAATTCCTCTATACTCATTGGATCAACTTCAATTCTTTTTAGTTTATATCTATTACTTTTATAAGATATTTTACCTTTCTGTATAGTTACAGCCGCTTTTATATTAAGTTCATTTGCTATATTTATTACTTTATTACTATACCATCCAAAAGGATAAGCTAAGTAATCTCCTCTCACACCAATATTATCTCTTAAAAATTCTTGTGCACCCTTTATTTCATTATAAATATTTTCTCTTGATAATAAACTTAATCTTGCATGATCTATAGTATGATTTTCTATTTCCATACCTGTGCTTTGCATTTCTTTTAACATGTCAGCTGTCATATAATAACCATCACCAACAAAATTTGTTATTACAAAAAATGTAGCTTTTATATTATTTTCTTTCAAAATTGGAAATGCATTTTCATAATTATCCACATATCCATCATCAAAAGTTATAACTATGGGGTTTTCTGGAATCAAATCATTTTCTAAGGCCATTATTGCCTCATCTAATGTTAATGAATTAAAATCATTATCATTTAACCATAACATTTGTTCTTTAAACATATTTATTGGTAAAACCATCTTATTTTCAGGATCATTATCATTTATGGAATGATACATAAGTATTGGAATCTTTATATTTTTGTTATTATAGTTTTTATTTTCTTTAATAGATACTATTTCAAATTTATCACCATTATTTTCACTTATAAAAAATACACCTAAAGACATCATTATTACTAAAATACTTGTTAGTAAGAGCCTCTTCATTTTATGCTAAAACTCCTTTTATATTAAATCATTACTTTTATCACCCTTAATACTTCATAATATTATTTTAACTATTTTAAATTTTATTATAATAAATTATTTCTATCTCTTAAAATTACTGAAAAAATTTATTTTATTAGCATAATATTTTAGAAAACAAAAAAAGCTGTGAAAAACACAGCTTTGATTTGGAGCGGGTAGTGGGAATCGAACCCACCTTTCCAGCTTGGAAGGCTGGAGTATTACCGATATACGATACCCGCATATTTATTTTTTATTAAGTTCCTCTGAACAATTAAGATTATATTATTGTTAATACAACTTGTCAATATATTTTTTTTAATTTATATAATATTTTTATATTCTCATATTAAGTTGTACAAAAGCTTCTCCAGAAGGTTTTCTGAATTCATAAGTATTCCCTCTTTCCTTATCCCCTATTATGAATAATCTTCTATCACTTATTATTGTAAATCTATTAAAAAATGCTTCTCTATTATTTCTCCAATATTTTAATACCCAATGATTAGATCTACTTGAAAAGTATTGAAGCCAATCATAAGAAGAAAATTCTATAGAATTATAATCATACATAAAACTCACTCCTTAAACTTTATTTATACAATAAAATACTATGCTACTTTACTTAATAATATGACTTGTTAAGCAAAAATATTTTCCCCTACAATTTATTGACATTACAAAGCTAGATAATTATAATTATTGTTAAGTAAAATTCTAAATTATTTTAATTCGATGAAGAGACGAGTAAATTAAACCTTCATTTTCAGAGAGAAAATACATTAGCTGGAAGTATTTTTAAATGAAATTAATTGAAGACTACCTCTGAGAGACTCTAATCAAGTCCGTCGCATCACGTTACGATGTTTACTTAAGTGGTCTATATTAGACAATTAAGGGTGGAACCGCGGGAATTATAATGCTCTCGTCCCTTTTCTATACTATTTTGTATAAGAAAAGCGACGAAGAGCTTTTTTTATACAGTAAATTAACACTATATTTAAGATAAAGCATAATTCATTTAGAGTTAATTTAAAATCAGCTACACAAACACTTTAATTCTTTTTATTACTGCTTAGTTCTTAAATAATATAAAAATGAAACTCATTGTTATATTCAATTCGATGAATAAGTTCAATTAAATGAAGGGAGATATAGAAATGATAAAAATCACTTTAAAAGATGGATCAATTAAAGAAGTTGAAAATGGATCATCAGTTTTAGACGTTGCTAAATCTATAAGCGAAGGTTTAGCAAGAGTTGCTCAATGTGGAATAGTTAATGGTAAGGTTGTTGACTTAAGAACAACTTTAAATGAAGATTGTGAATTAGAAATTTGTACTTTCGATTCTCAAGAAGGAAAAGATGCTGTAAGACACAGTGTTTCTCATGTACTTGCAGCTGCAGTTAAAAGATTATTCCCAGAAGCTAAAATCGCTATTGGACCTGCAATTGCTAACGGATTTTACTATGATTTCGATGTAGAAAAACCTTTCTCTGCAGAAGATTTAGTAAAAATAGAAGCTGAAATGAAAAAAATAATAAAGGAAAATCCTCAAATTGAAAGATTTGAACTTCCTAGAAATGAAGCTCTAGAGCTTATGAAAGATGAACCTTATAAGGTTGAATTAATAAATGACCTTCCAGAAGATGAAATTATTTCTTTCTATAAAATAGGTGATTTCACTGACCTTTGCGCAGGACCTCACGTATTATCATTAAAGAACATAAAAGCTATCAAGCTTATAAGAAGTGCTGGTGCTTACTGGAAAGGTGACGAAAAGAACAAAATGCTTTCTAGAATATACGGAACTGCATTCTTAAAGAAAGCTGACTTAGATGCTCATCTAGAAGCTTTAGAAGAAGCTAAAAAGAGAGATCATAACAAATTAGGTAGAGAACTTGGAATCTTTACTACTGATGAAAAAGTAGGTCAAGGTCTTCCTCTATTCATGCCTAAGGGAGCTAAATTATTCCAAACTCTTCAAAGATGGATTGAAGATGAAGAAGAAAAGAGAGGTTACGTTTTAACTAAGACTCCATTTATGTCTAAGAATGACTTATTCGTAGCTTCTGGTCACTGGAGCCACTATAAAGATGGTATGTTTGTATTAGGTGATGAAGAAAAAGATGCTGAAGTTATGGCTCTAAGACCAATGACTTGCCCATTCCAATTCACTGTTTACAATGCAGAACAACACAGTTATAGAGATCTTCCAATAAGATACGCAGAAACTTCTACTCTATTTAGAAAAGAAGCTTCAGGTGAAATGCACGGTCTTACTAGAGTTAGACAATTCACTTTATCAGAAGGTCATATAATCTGTACTCCAGAACAATTAGAAGATGAATTTAAAGAAGTTGTTGATTTAATAAACTACGTTATGGAAACTCTAGGAATCTCTGAAGATATATCTTACAGATTCTCTAAATGGGATCCAACAGATACTGAAAAATATATAAATAACCCAGAAGCTTGGGAAGCTACTCAAAACCAAATGAGAACTATATTAGATCACCTAGGAATAGATTATGTTGAAGCTGAAGGTGAAGCTGCATTCTATGGACCAAAACTTGATATCCAATCTAAAAACGTTCATGGAAAAGAAGATACAATAATTACTGTTCAAATTGACTTTGCTTTAGGTGAAAGACTTGGTATGACTTATATCGATAAAGATGGTGAAAAGAAAATACCATTTGTTATTCACAGATCATCAATTGGATGCTATGAAAGAACTATCGCAACTTTAATTGAAAAGTATGCTGGTGCTTTCCCAACTTGGATGTCTCCAGTTCAAGCTAAAGTTCTTCCATTATCAGATAAATACGCTGATTATGCTAATGAAGTTGTTAAAACTTTAAGAAAAAATGGTGTTAGAGTTGAAGCTGACCACAGAGTTGAAAAAATTGGTTACAAAATTAGAGAAGCTAGACTTGAAAGAGTTCCTTATATCTTAGTTGTAGGTGAAAAGGAAGCTGCTAACAATGAAGTTTCTGTAAGAAGCAGAAAGAATGATGATGAAGGAGCAATGGCTTTAGATGCATTTGTTTCTAGAATCACTTCTGAAATAGCTAATAAAGAAAGATAATTTTAATTAAACATGATAAACAAATTTGTTTATCATGTTTTTTGTTATAAATAACATAAAATTTGCAAAGTATATGTATATTAATCATATACTTTTTAATATTCTTTTGAAAGGAACTGAGAATTTTGAGTTTTTATGAACAAGACAATATTAAACTAACTAATGAAGAAATTGAAAGTTGTAGGCATAAATCTGAAAAAAAGTGGTATGGAATTTTAGTATTTATCAATTTCGCTATAATACTATCAGTAATAGTTTTTTGTATTATAAATATTCATAATTACAATACTTTACCAAATACTTTAAAAGAATCTTTTTCAGATCCTTCTGCATATGCAAATGTTATAATATCCCCTAGTTCTACTTTAAATAATTTCCCAACAGAACTCCAACTATTAATAACAGGGATAATAGTAATAATTGCATTTCCTTTTGGAGTAAATCTTTATTATGCAAAATATAGATCAAGAGCAATAAAAATAACTGAAAATAACTTTCCAGAAGTATACTATAGTATCTTAGAATACTCTAATAAGCTAGGCTTTAAAAAAACACCTGAAGCTTTTTTAATTCAACAAAATGGTGTAATGAATGCCTTTTCTGCATTTATAATTCATAAACAATATATTGAAATAGATAGTGATTTATTTGAAATTGCTTATAGAGAATATAATGATTTAGAATCTATTAATTTTATAATAGCCCATGAATTAGCACATATAAAATATAAGCATGCTACATTTTCTTATAATTTATTTATTTTATTTTCAACTTTAATTCCTATAATAGGAACAACTGCCTCAAGAGCTAGAGAGTATAGTTGTGATAGACTCGCTCAAAAAGTTACAGGTAATAGCGGTGTTGAAGCCATGTTTTCCTTATTTGCAGGTAAACATCTTTATAAGAAAATTGATGTCTATGATTATATTGAAAATAGTAAAGATATCAAAGGATTTTTTGTATGGTGTAATAATTTAGTAAGTTCTCACCCAATACTACCAAAAAGAATCAGAGCTTTAATAAAAGGTGAAGGTAGTGGTGATCTTTACTAATTGTAAACAAAAAATTACTTTGTAAAACTTTCTGTATTATGTCTATATAAAAGAAAAATGCTAATGTGATCTGCACATCACATTAGCATTTTTCTTTTCACACAACTTATTTAAATTCAACAGTGGCTTACAAATAATACAAGATATAATTTTTAGAGAAAATTTTTTCCTTAAAGGAAAGATGATTTTAACTAGTTTTTAGAATAATACTCTACAACTAAAACTTCATTAATTTCTATTGGAACTTCAGTTCTTTGAGGAAGTCTTTCTAAAACTCCAGAGAAATTAGCTTCATTTTTACTTAAGTATGGTAAAACATTAAGTATATTTGATTCAAAGTTTTCTTTGAACATAACATTCTTTTGAGATTTTTCTCTTAATTTAATTTCATCTCCAACTGAAACATTGAATGATGGAATATCAACCTTTTTACCATTAACTAAAATATGACCATGAACAACCATTTGTCTTGCTTGTCTTATTGAGTTTGCAAAACCTAATCTATAAACTAAATTATCTAATCTGCATTCTAATAAGTTAATTAAAGAATGACCTGTTAATTCTTTTGATTTAGATGCTTTTTCAAAGTAGTTAGCAAATTGCTTTTCCATAACTCCGTAATAAGCTCTTAATCTTTGCTTTTCTAATAATTGAGTACCATAGTCAGAAAGTTTTTTATCATTTCTTGCTGTACCTTTGGCTGCTCTTTTCATCGCTTTTGGATGTCCACAAACATTTAAGCCTAATCGTCTGCACTGCTTAAATCTTGGTCCCATCATCTTTGCCATACAATCATCTCCTTAAATTATTTCTAAGCCTAAATACAATATAACATATAATTTTTCATTTGTAAATGATAATAATTATCATTATCACATTTTATTTTTTACATTACTTTAATTTTTATCCAATAAAAAAGAGATCGTATAAAATTAAAATACAATCCCTTTATTTATTTTATCTACTAGGCAACTATTAATTTCTTTGCATCTTCATAATTATCTTCATTTTTTAGATTCTCAATGAACTTCTCCACATATGCTTCTGAAGTACATTCAATAAAAATTGCAACTTCACCACTTATACTTTTATCTATAATTTTTATATTATTAAAATTTTCCCTACACTTATTTATTGCTTCATCTATATTTGATGTCTTTATTCTCAATATACAATTACATGTTTTACTTGCAAATTTTATTACATTTGCTTCTTCTTTATTAAAACTATCAACATCAGTAAATCTATTATTTATAATATCATTTAAATCGCTATAAACAGCACTTCCTGTAGGTAATTTTCCAGCCCCCTTACCTACAAATAATAATTCCCCTATTTCATCTCCATTTAAAATAACTGCATTAACTTCATTATCAATTTTAGCTAATATACTTTGTTCATCCACCAATATAGGCTTTACAGATGTATATATTCCACTTTTACATTTAAATGATTCTGCAACAAGCTTAATCTTACAATTCAACTTATTAGCATATTTAAAGTCATTTTCATCTATATCAGTAATTCCTTCTATTGATATATCATTCCACTGAAATTTCTTATCAAAAGCTAAACTTGATAATATTGCAAGCTTTCTAGCAGAGTCATAACCCATAACATCTGATTCTGGATTAGCTTCAGCAAACCCAAGATCTTGTGCTTCCTTAAGAGCCTCTTCATAAGATAAACTTTCACTATTCATCTTAGTTAGTATAAAATTAGTTGTTCCATTTAATATTGCCTGTATACTATTTATACCATTCCCATAAAGACTTTCAGTTAATGGTTTTATTATAGGTATTCCCCCTGCTACTGCTGCCTCAAATTTTAAAGAAACATTATTTTCCTTAGCTAATTGAAATAATTCATGGCCAAATGTAGCTATCAAGTCTTTATTTGCTGTAACTACATGCTTCTTTAATAATAATGCATTTTTAACATAATCATAAGCTGGATGAAGGCCACCCATTACTTCTATTACAACATCACTTTCTGCAGAAAAAAATTCTTCTACACTAGTAGTAATAACTTCTCTATGACTTGAATCAATATACTTATCTTTATTTCTCACTAAAATACTTGTTATAAGTATTTCATTTTTACTGTGGTTTTCCCTATTTTTATCTATTAATTCAATAAGCCCACTACCTACTACTCCATATCCCATAATAGCTACTTTAGTCATTATTATTCCTCCTCTCATTTCTTATATAGCTTTTAATGCTTGACTAATATCATTAATTAAATCTTTTGTATCCTCTATTCCAACAGAAAGCCTTAATAAATCTGGTGTAACACCACTTGCTAATAATTCTTCTTCATTTAATTGGCTATGACTTGTAGTTGCCGGATGTAAAAGGCAACTTCTCGCATCTCCTAAAGTTACTGCTAATGCTATTAAATTTAATCCCCTACTAAATTCTTTAGCATTTTCTATTCCGCCTTTAATTCCAAAAGTTAAAAGACCACTTGCTCCACCTTTAAGATATTTCTTTGCTAAATTATAATATTTACTTCCTTCAAGTAAAGGATAATTAACCCATGATACTTTTTCTTGAGTTGTTAACCATTGCGCTATTTCTAATGCATTTTTAGAATGTCTTTCCATTCTTAAATGTAAAGTTTCTAATCCTAAGTTAGTTAAATAAGCATTAAATGGACTCATGCAAGCTCCTAAATCTCTTAATAGAGTTACTCTAAGTTTAACTATATATGCCGCATCTCCAAAGCTTTCAACATATTTAATTCCATGATAACTTGGATCTGGCTCTGTAAAATCATTAAATTTACCATTTGTCCAATCAAAATTTCCTCCATCTACTACTATTCCCCCAATAGTTTGGGCATGTCCTTCAGAATACTTTGTTGTTGAATGAACAACTATGTTTGCTCCATGTTCAAATGGATTACAATGATAAGGTGTTGCTACTGTATTATCAACTATAAATGGCACCTTAATTTTTTTAGCTACACTTGAGAATTTATCAAAATCCAAAACATTTAACCCTGGATTTCCTATTGTTTCTCCATATATAGCTTTTGTATTTGCCTTAGCCTTAGATAAAATTTCTTCTTCAGATGCATCTGGTTCCACAAAAGTAACTTCTATTCCTAAATTTTTTAAGTGGACTGAAAATAAATTTACTGTGCCACCATATAAAGATGTTACAGAAATTAAATGATCTCCCGCTTTACAAACATTTAAAACTGCATAAAGAATTGCTGATTGACCTGAAGCAGTTGCAACTGCACCAACTCCGCCTTCTAATTTTGCATACTTTTCTTCCAATGCCCCAACTGTTGGATTAGAAATTCTGCTATATAAATGACCATCAGCCTTTAAAGCAAATAAAGCTTCTAATGTATCTGGATCATCATATTTATAAGTTGCACTTTGATAAATTGGTAAAACTCTTGGTTCACCTGATTTTGGTGAATATCCTCCATGAATTCCTACTGTTCCTTTTCCTAAATTAATTGCCATAAAAAATCCCCCTTTTTATTATTTAGAATTTAGTAGTTTTAATTATTAGATATTTTAAAACTATACTCCTATCTTCATTTAATTTTTAATACTTATTGCTTTTTATTAATAGATAATTTTCAAATATTGTTTATTATCTAAAATGCCCCTAATTTTTTGTACAAAAAAAGCTATTTCTTATTATCCTTTATAGATAATGAGAAATAGCTAAATAAGCTTATTTACTAATATATACTCTCATTTCTCAGGTTAAACCTGCAGGATTTAGCACCAGCGTCAATGAGTGACAAGTTTCAAGTGATAAGTTTCAAATTATTTAAAACTCCTTATGGAACTTTATTATTAACTATTCACTTGCCACTTGTTACTTGTCACTTGCGACAGGTTGCTAGGCTTCTCAGGGCCAGTCCCTCCACCATTCTTAATAAAAGATTTCTTATTTAATTTATTATCTTTATTATACACATATGGAATATTTTTTCAAGTAATTTATTTTATTTTTTTAAATTTCATCAATTTTTATAAATTCATTATTAGTTATTATACAATTCACTTTAATATCATGAGGTTCATTTTCAATATTATTTACTATCTGAAAATCATAAGCTAATACTAATTTATTGCTTATTTCTTTAAATTGTGAAAGATATTTATCATAATATCCTCCACCATAACCAATTCTATTTCCTTTTCTATCAAAAGCTAAACCTGGCATTAATATTAAATCAAAATCTTCACCTATTTTATTTTTATCCACACTTTTAGGTTCAAGAATACCCCAGTTATCCACACTCATGTTATCTAAACTGTTAATTCTTATTGTAACCATTTCCTTTTTAGTTTTATCAGTCTTAGGAACATAAATTTCTTTATTATCATTTAAAGCATATTTTATAAATTTAATAGTATCTATTTCAGAACCAAAACTTACATAAGTAAATATTTTTTTTGACTTATTATAAATATCACTTTCTATTAACTGTTTAAATATTAAAGCATCGTATTCTTTTTTTATCTCTGGCAATAAATTATTTCTCTTTTTTATTATTTCTTCTCTAACCTTTTTCTTATCCATAGTTATCCCCTCCAAAAAGTATTATATTTATCAGTATAATACTTTTTTAATATTATAGTTATTTTAATAATGAAATTTTTGTAGTAATTACTTCTGGTTCTCTTTTAAATAAGAATTCACCTTTTCTAACAGAACAATTAACTCCAACTCTTTCTAATATTGCATCAAACTCATTTTTTGCGTTTAATACTATAAAGTTAGCATCTTTACCTTCCGCTATACCATATTTATCTTCTATATGAAGTGTTTTAGCACTATTTATAGTAATTAAGTCTAGTGCATTTTTAATTTCTTCAAATGACATCATATGACAAATATGAATTCCTGCATCAAGAATATTCATTAAGTTTCCATTGCCTAATGGATACCATGGATCTGAAATTGAATCTTGCGCAAAACAAACATTAATACCAGCATCATTTAACTCTTTAACCCTTGTAAGTCCTCTTCTTTTTGGATATGTATCATATCTTCCTTGCAAATGAATATTTTCAGTTGGACATGATATAAAGTTAAGTTTTGATAATGCTAGAAGTTTAAATAATTTAAAAGTGTATGCATTGTTGTAAGATCCCATTGCACAAGTATGACTTGCTGTTGTAAGCTCTCCAATTCCATTGATATAGGCTTCAGCAGCTAATAGTTCAATAAATCTTGATTGTTCATCATCTGTTTCATCACAGTGAATATCAATTAACTTGTTATATTTAATAGCAAGTTCTACAGCTTTCTTAACAGATTTTTCTCCCATTTCTCTTGTAAATTCAAAGTGAGGTATAGCTCCTACTACATCTGCTCCCATTTTTAATGCTTCTTCTACTAATTTATCTCCATCTTTATATGAATACATCCCCTCTTGAGGAAATGCTATAATTTGTATATCAACTATATCCTTTACTTCTTCTTTTAATTCCATAATTGCTTTTAAGCAAGTAAGCTTTGGATCTGTTACATCTACATGTGTTCTAATATATTGAGTCCCATATAAAATCTCCTTTTTTAGTGCAATTCTTGCCCTATCTTTTATTTCATCCTTTGTCATATTAGATTTTGTCTCAGACCATCTTTGGATTCCTTCAAAAAGAGTTCCTGTTCCATTATTTGCACCAGCCATACGAGCTGTATATACGTAATCTAAATGGATATGTGGATCAACATAAGGTGGAACAACTAGATTTCCTTCTAAATCATAAGTCTCTATATCTTTATATTTTTGTGAAAGATCTGGACCTATTTCTTTATATACTCCATTTTCAACAAGTAAATCAACTAATTCTTCATTACCTTTTAATCTAGCATTTTTAAATAATATTACCTTCATTTCAATACTCCCCCTTTTATTATTTTAATTATTTCATTAGTAACATCCAAAGTTTAACATTTAAATATATACTAGTCATTGTACTAACCATACAATAATCTTTTACTATAACTGTGCACATAAAGAACACATTTTAGGGTATTTATTTGTATTTTTAGTACATTGCAATGTAGTATTTTCCAAGTATATACTATTAGTACGCTGATGCTTCTTAAGAATAAAAAGCTCAGTACGTAAAATACTTAATTAATTTTTTGACTTAAAAGGGGGATGTTATTATGTACGAAAAATTTAAAATGAAGAACATGACATGGCAAGAATTTGCTAAAAAAAAGGATAATGTAATTATTCTACCAGTAGGTGCTACAGAACAACATGGTCCTCACCTGCCAACCTGTGTAGATGCTGTATTAGCAGAAGAATTTGCTTGCCGTATAGCAGAAAAAATAGATGGTGTAGTTGCTCCAACTCTTTCTTATGGATATAAATCAAAACCATTAAGTGGTGGTGGTCCATTATTTCCTGGAACTATTGACTTAAATGGAGCTACATTACAAGCTTTAGTAATGGATATAATTGATGAATTTGTTCGTGATGGATTTACAAAAATATTTATTTTAAGTGCTCACTTTGAAAATGAAGCATTTATTGTAGAAGCTATGGACTTATGCTCTGCAAAATATGGAGATAAAGTAAAACTTCTTCTTACTAACTGGTGGGATCCAATGTCACCTGATGTAATTGATAAAGTTTTTGATGAAGTACCATTCCCAGGATGGGCTCTAGAGCATGCTGCTGTTACAGAAACATCATTAATGATGTATTTTGCACCAGAACTTGTTAGAGAAGATAAAATATTAGATACAGAAAACGCTAGTCCAGCAACTTATTTTAGATATCCTATTGAAAAAGATATCGTCCCTGAAACTGGAGTACTTGCATCAGCTAAATCATCTTCTGCTGAAAGAGGAAAAATAATTGTAGACGACGTTGTTCCAAATATAATAAAAATAGTTGAAGAAGCATTTAAATAAATATTTTAGAAAGAAATAGGTAAATTTATGAAATTAAAAGGAATAGTTTTAACAATGCTATCCTCAATTACCTTTGGTTTCGCCTTTACGTTAGGGCCTATGACCTATGGTGCTGGAGGAAGTAATCCTGTAACATTAACTTTTTTAAGAAACTTTTTAAGTTTACCCTTTTTATTGCTAATAGTTTTATTTTTAAAAGTTGATTTAAGAGTAACAAAAAATCAACTGAAAAACTTAGCAATATTAGGGTTTATAGGAAATTCAATAACAACATTACTGCTTAATATAGCTTTTGCTCATATAGATGTAGGAATAGTAACTCCAATCCATTTTACTTATCCTATCTTTGTAACTCTTGGATGTGTACTATTCTTTCATGAAAAGTTAAGCAAGCAAAAGATTATTGCATTAGTTATAGCAATGTCTGGTATAGGCTGCTTCTTTATTGAATCATTAAATTCTGCTTCCTTTAACTCATCTACATTAATTGGATTAATTTTAGCAGTAGCTTCAGGGGCATTTTATGCATTCTATATTATATTTATGGATAAAAGTGGTTTAAAAAGTGAATCTCCATTTAAAATAACATTTTATGTAGCAATTGCTTCAAGTATAGGTATGTTTTTCTATGGTATTTCTACTAATCAACTTGTTTTATCTTCTCTAACAACTAAATCATGGATTATATCTGCAGTATTTGCATTTTTATGTACAGTTGTTGCTTTATCATTATTACAAGTTGGTATAAAACATATTGGAGCAAGTGAGGCCGCTGTTATAAGTACTTTTGAACCTATAACTAGCGTAATATTTGGAATATTATTATTAAATGAAAAAATAACACCAATAAAAATTATTGCTTGTATATTAATTTTTTCAGGCGTATTAATATTATCTTTTGCAAAAAATAATACATCAGAGATTAAACAGGAATTGAAATCTTAAAATTAGCCCCTATGTATTATCATAGGGGATTTTTATTTTGTAGGTTAATAAATTCATAAATTAATATGCTATTAAAAAGTTCTAAATCTATCATTGCATCATCTAAATCTATTTTTAAAAGCTCCTTGATTATTGATAATCTATAAATCAATGTATTTCTATGGATAAAAAGTTCTTGAGAGGTCTTTAATAAATGTCTATTATTTTGTAAATAACATTTTAAAGTTCCCATTAAATCCATCCCATGATTTTTATCATGTTCTAAAATTGGTCCTAGGTTTTCATAACAATATTCCTGTATCTCTTTAATATCAGAAACTTCTACTAACCATCTAATAATCCCCAACTCATTATACTTAATAATTCTTGAATCCCTATTACATATATCAATCATAGATAGAGCTTTAAAAGCCTCCTTATAACTTATTTTTATATCAGAATTCGATTCTCTTATACGACTAAAACTTAAGCTGCTTTTAATTTCTGGATATCTAATATTTACAAGATTAAATACGGCCTCAACAACCTCTAATGATTTTTTACCTTCTTGATAATCATTTGTAAATATTAAAAACATTAAGCTACTTGCATACTCCATTGGAATTATAGTTTTATTATTTATATTTAATTCTTCTTCTAATGAATGAATTATATATTTACTAATTTGTTCTAAATCATAGGAAATATTATCTGTATTTTGAGATGTATTTTCCATTTTAAATATACATATATAATGAAAATGTTTTAACTTTATATTATAAAATTCTGCTAGAGCATGTACATCTTCTTGTAAATGATGTTGAGAAAAAATAATTGATTCTAAAAAACCTTTTGCATTCTTTTTTTCTTCCTGCTTTTGTTCTGATTTAAATAAAATTTCTTGTGTAATATCTATTAATTTAATATTCCAAGGCATTATAAATACAGGAAAATCAGCTTCATTTGCTCTATCTATGATAATTTTAGGTATACTACTTATATGTTTATCATCAATTAAAATTACAATTCCAGAAAGATTCTTATAAATACACTCTTCTATTAACAATAAAAAACTATTATCATCTTTTCCTATATCTGTATAAGTAACAAATATTAATTCCTTACCATAAAGCCATTGAGAAATAGATTCTGTCATTCTTACATAAGGCCAAGAAATTTCACGGTATAATCCCCTTTCTCCAGCTAATAACTTTGCCCTTGAGAAATTTTTAAGCTGAAATAAATCCCTACAACAAAGAGCCATAAGCCCATACCTTCTTTCTTTATAAAAAATAATTGTTTTATAATTATATTGTAAATTTATAATTATATTACAAATTCAAAGTGAATACATGATGCAGTTCATTATATGCTACTCTAAACTTTTAACTAATACTAAATCTCTTAATATTGATGCTGCAGCATTCCTTGTACCAGAAGCACCTCCAATTATGCTTATATCTCCTAAACTATCAGTTTTAAAGAAAACTCCTTTATTTTTATAATCAACAAAATAAAGTGGATGATCTTCTTTTATTTTTATTGGCCTTACATAAGCCTTTACCATATTATCTTCTATATAAACTCTACCTATTAATTTTAACTTTTCATTTTCTTTTTTAGATTCTTTTATTGTATCTAGCTTAACTTCTGTTATTCCCTTTACTTCTATATCTTCTAATTTTATATTTGCATCCATAAGAACATTAGCTAATATTACTATCTTACATGCAGTATCATATCCTAAAACATCAAGACTTGGATTAGCTTCTGCTATTCCATCTTTTTGTGCTTGAGCTAATGCCTCTTCATAACTAACTTCCTCCATTGACATTTTACTTAATATATAATTTGTTGTTCCATTTAATATACCTTCAATAGCTTGTATCTCACTACCAGCAACATCATATAAGCCTCCATTAATTGAAGGCAATGCTCCTCCAGTTGTACAACCAACCTTAAGTTTTACTGAGTTTTTATCAGCAATTTCTTTTAGTTCTTTGTATTTTAATATAATAGGTCCCTTATTACCTGTCACAATATTTATTCCACTTTCCAATGCTCTTTTTATATGTGTTAATCCTGGTTCTCCCGTCTCTATATTAGTAGATGTTAACTCTACTAAGGTATCAACATCATTATTTTGGATCATCTCTTCAAACTTTAAATTTTCTTTCCATAATATATGCTCTTTAATACTTTTCTTTTTATTAATAAATTCAGCTAACTCTTCTAAATCAATTCCATTTGATTCATAAATTCCACCATCACTTTTTAATATATATTTTACTTTTAAATCTAAATTATATTTTTCAAAAATATATTTTTTCTTTTCTACTAATAATTTTACAAATGCTTGTCCTACTCCTCCAAACCCTATTAATCCTATATCCATAAATTCACCTCAAACTTTATATTAAAGGCACTTATCCATAACAGATAAATGCCCATATGTTATCTATAAATATCTACTTTAATTTCAGTTCGTTCTTTTAAATTTAATATTTTAAAACATAAAATCATCAATATTACACCTATTATAGGTACTACAATAAACAATATAGTTGTCCACATTTCAGTACTAGGATAATAAACAAAATTCACTAAAAGATTATTGGCAAAATGCATTATCATACATAAATAAATTGACTTAGTATAATAAAATACAGTTCCTAATATTAATCCTAATAAAAAAGCATTGATACCTTGCGGTATATTTAAATGTGCTATACCAAAAATTAATGCTGAATAAAATATAGCTTTTTTACTACTATACTTATTTATTAGTCCTTTTAATAATATTCCTCTATATAATGTTTCCTCAAAAATAGGTGCAATTACGCAAGTTTCTATTAATAATATTACTATAGGTAATGAATTAAAGTATTCCATTGCAGATTCAAACATATCCCCAGTTGGAATTGAAAATAATATATAATCAAACCATCCATAAGTAATAAATATATATGAAACAATTAATAATGGTGCAACTAAATAGTCTCTTTTTCTTATTTTAAATTTATTAGTAACTTCATTAGATGTATCAAACCTTTTATTTATAAATACAGTAATAATTAAAAGAGAGCCAAATTGATAAATACATGATAATAATGTAGATATAATATACCAAAAATCATTATATGTATTAACCCCCATATTACTTAAAGCAGTATAAAATATATCCGTTGGAGTATTCAAAAACATAAGTACTATATCAAATAAAAATGATAATCCTAATGCCTGCCAGAAATTTATTGGGTTTATTTCTATTCTTTCTTTATTCAAATCTTTAAAATAATTTATAATCATAAAATCCTTTTCCTTTTATATTAATATATTCATTTTATTTTATTCTCCATTTAATGTAAACATTATTGTAAAAATAAAAAAGCTAGGTTAACTAGCTTTTTTATTTTTACTTATCTATTTTTGATGAAAAAGTTGCACATTCAGTCTGTATTTCTGATAAGGCATAAGAGCCTTCTATACTTATATTGCCAGCTTCACATTTCTGATTATTATTATATTTACAATTTTCTGCTTCACATAATACATTTAATAAATTTTTAGGTGATTGTATATTATTAGTAAGTTCTCCTTGACTTCTTCTAAAATTTTCACAACTTGTAAAGTTTGCAGTAATTGTATTTTTGCCTGCAACTTTTATAACTTCTCTACAACATAAATTATTTTGATTATGAGTACATGTATTAACACTACATACTAAGTTATTCATTTTTAATCCTCCGATAAAATACTATTTCAGATAATATTATCTTATTAATATTACCTTTTTATACTTTGTTCTAATTTTAAATAATGTATAAATGATATTATTCTTACTTCCTCTCTAGTAATTAGCTAACTTTTTCTATAAGCCACTTTATTTTTTACTTATATTCGATTAAAATTATTAGTAATAGCCAAAATATATGTTATAAATGTTATATAATTAGGAAATAATTATTTTTTATAGAATAATTTTTATTCTTATATAAATATTTTTAACTTAAAATTAATCGTTAATAGGAGAGGTAAACTATGTCAACTGAAATTAATTCTTCTAATTTTATAAGAAATATAATAGTAGATGATTTAGAAAGCGGAAAACACAAAGAAATAATAACTCGTTTCCCACCAGAACCAAATGGATATCTTCATATAGGTCATGCAAAATCTATACTTTTAAACTTTGGTTTAGCTGAAGAATTCAAAGGTAAAACTCATCTTAGATTTGATGATACTAACCCAGTAAAAGAAGATACTGAATATGTTGAATCAATAAAGGAAGATGTAAAATGGCTTGGTGGAAACTGGGATGAACTTTACTTTGCATCAGATTATTTTGATGAAATGTATAACAGAGCAGTTCTTTTAATAAAGAAAGGATTAGCTTATGTTTGTGATTTAACTCCAGAAGAAGCTAAAGAATACAGAGGTACTTTAACTCAACCTGGTAAAGAAAGCCCATATAGAAATAGATCTGTAGAAGAGAACCTAGATTTATTTGAAAGAATGAAGAACGGTGAATTTAAAGATGGAGAAAAAGTTTTAAGAGCTAAGATTGATATGTCTTCTCCTAATATGAATATGAGAGATCCTATTATCTATAGAATTGCTCATGCAACTCACCATAATACAGGAGACAAATGGTGCATCTATCCTATGTATGACTTCGCTCATCCCTTAGAAGATGCTATAGAAAAGGTAACTCACTCTATTTGTACTTTAGAATTTGAAGATCATAGACCTCTTTATGATTGGGTTGTTAGAGAATGTGAAATGGAAGCTCAACCTAGACAAATCGAATTTGCTAGATTAAACATGACTAATACAGTTATGAGTAAAAGAAAACTTAAACAATTAGTTGATGAAGGTATTGTTGATGGATGGGATGATCCTAGAATGCCTACTATCTCAGGTTTAAGAAGAAGAGGATGTACTCCAGAAGCTTTAAAGAACTTCTGTGCTGCAATTGGTGTTGCTAAAGCTAACTCTACAGTAGATTCTCAAATGCTTGATTATTTTGTAAGAGAAGATTTACAAATGAAAGCACCTAATGCAATGGCAGTTTTAAGACCTTTAAAATTAGTTATTACTAATTATCCAGAAGGGCAAACTGAAATGCTTGAAGTTAGCAATAATGCTAAGGATGAATCTTTTGGTAAGAGATTAGTTCCATTCTCAAGAGAATTATATGTTGAACAAGAAGATTTCATGGAAGTTCCAATAAAGAAATATTTCAGATTATTCCCTGGAAATGAAGTTAGATTAATGGGAGCTTACTTTGTTAAATGTAACGAAGTAATTAAAGATGAAAATGGTAATGTAACTGAAATCCATTGTACTTATGATCCTGAAACTAAGAGTGGTTCTGGATTTACAGGAAGAAAAGTTAAAGGAACTATTCATTGGGTAGATGCAAATAATTGTGTACCTGCTGAATTCAGATTATATGAACCTTTAATTTTAGATGATGCTCCTGAAAATGAAGGAAAGCACTTCTTAGAACAAATAAATCCAAATTCTATGGAAGTTTTACAAGGATTTATAGAACCAACAGCTGTAGAAAATGCTAAACCTCAAGATAAATTCCAAATGGTTAGAAATGGATTCTTTAACGTAGATCCTAAATATACTACACCTGAAAAGTTAGTATTTAATAGAATAGTTTCTTTAAAATCTTCATTTAAATTAAAATAAGAGAAAGGCGAATGCCTTTCTCTTATTTTAATTAGGTATAGTGAGTGTCTTTGAGGTTTCATACACAGTAATCTTATAATTTTATAATCAGGTACACACAAGTCGCCACTTATATAATCATTTTTTTAGAGTTCCTCTATCTTCATGGAACCCATAATCACCAGTCAAATCGTTTAATAAATTACAATCACAATCTATATCCCAATATTGAGAAGTTAAATGATTGTCTTCACTTTTATAGGTATAAAGATTCTTTTTGTCATTATCTATCCCATCGGTCTGCCCTCCTAACACTCTTATCGATATTAGTTTGCACTATATTATTATTTTAATACTAGTACTTATTACTATAATTCTAAAAAATTATATTTTACTAACTTAACTCCATTGATTATTAGTTGCAGTTTTTTCTTGCTTTTCACATTTACATTTATCAGTAATAGTTGATTTTACACTTGCAGGTGATGCCCATTGATTATTTACTGCAGATTTGGGTGCACCACTATTACATCCACATCCACAAGTTGATTCACAAGAACTTTTTCCTTCTGTATGACATCCACAGTTTGAATGTTTACTCATAACATTTACCTCCAATGTTTTGTTAAATTTAGTCCTGATACAGCCAAGTCTAATACTTAGTTCTACCACCACTACAATAATAGTTTGTACATTATCACTACTTTGATACCTTGTATTAATTGTTGCTATTAGCAGTACACTCTCATTTTTTCTATAATATAATCTAGTTTATTTTTTTACCCAATGTAAATTAAATTTAGTATATCTAATAATATTTCTATAAAAGAAAAACTCTCTATTTTTGAATAGTCTCTGTTTACTTAACAAAAGACTATTCATTTTATAGAGAGTTTTACTTTTCAATATTTTATTGCATAGAATTTTGATTTGAATTTTGTTGAGCTTTTTTATATGCATCAATATTTGAATCAATTTGAGCACTACTCATTCCATTTTGCATAGCATTTTGATTATTGTAACTGCTTTGCATATTGTTTTGTTGTTGTGGTTGCTGAGATTGTTGTGCATTGCTATTCATGCTTTGAGCACTACTGCTCATACCTTGTTGTGCATTATTACTCATAGCTGAATTACTTTGATTTTGCTTATTCATATTGTTCATAATATTACCTCCAATTATATTTTTCGGTATTATTTTATGAATTTTAAACCATATAATACATGCCAATATATTCAGATTAAGTTTAATTTTGTAATGTAATAAATAAAATTTAATATAAAAGTGCTGTATTATATTTAATACAGCACTTTGCTATTATAAGCTTAAAAACTTATTAAATCTTTCTCTAACTCTTTCTTCGCCCATAATTTGCATTATAGTATAAAGATCTGGAGTATTTGTTCTATGTGATAATGCACTTCTTACAGCTCCTGCAACATCAGAAATCATACCCTTATATGCATCTGGATTAGCCTTGAATTCTTTTCTATTTGCACAATATCCAAGTTCTGCTCCAATTACTTTTAATTCTTCAAACCAATTTTCTTGGCTTCCTATATTGAAAGTAAATTTCTTGGCATATTCTTCAATTATAGCTTTAGCATTTTCTAAAGATAAAGTCTTTGGTAATTCTACTTGTTCAGCAGTTTCATTATAGAATAATTCATCAAAGAAGTAGAATATTTTATCTTTAACTTCATCCCACTTAGCAAAGTCTTTTCTTGGCTTTGGACCTTCTTTATCTATATTAAATATTTCTCTAGCCATAGCTTCATTTGAAGTTACTAAGTTATACATTTCTTCGTCATATTGCTTAGCCCATGCAGTATATTGTTCATATACCTTATCTGCTGGCATTCTAGCTATAACATCTTTAGAAACGTCATTTAATTTTACTAAATCAAATAATGCTCCACTCTTACTCATTTTTTCTAAAGCAACATGGAATTCATGGTAATCAGTAGTTGGATTTTCTGCTCTCCATTCTTCATAGCTTGAATTTACTATGTTTAATAAGTATTCAATAACACATACTACTGGATATCCAACTTCATTATAGTAAGAAACAGCTGCTTCAGCATCTTTTCTCTTAGAAAGCTTTCTCTTAGATCCACCTTCTTGTTTCATTATTGTTGGAATATGAGCATAGTTTGGTCTTTCAAATCCTAATACTTCAAATAATTGAACGTGGATTGGAAGTGATGATAACCATTCTTCTCCTCTTATTACATCAGTAGTTCTCATTAAATAGTCATCTATTGCATGTGCAAAGTGATATGTTGGAAGTCCATCACCTTTTATTAAAACTACGTCTTGATTATTTTCTGGGAAAGATATATCTCCCTTTATTAAATCGTGGAATTCTACTCTATTTTCAATATTTCCTGGTGATTTTAATCTTAAAATATAAGCTTCACCATTGTTTATTCTTTCAATAGCTTCTTCTTCAGTAATATTTCTGTATTTAGCATATTCTCCATAGTATCCTGGAGTTATTTTATTAGCAATTTGTTCTTCTCTTAATGCTGCTAATTCTTCTGGAGTACAGAAATCTGGATATGCTAAACCTTTTAATAATAAATCCTTAGCAAAAGTTCTGTATATTTCAGCTCTTTCACTTTGTCTGTATGGACCATATTCACCTTTTGAAGTTTCTTGACCAGTCATTCCTTCGCTGAAGTCCATACCAAAGTTGTGCATAGTTGCGATTGTATCTTCAATAGCACCTTCAACTTCTCTCTTTTGGTCTGTATCTTCTATTCTTAAATAGAAAACTCCTTCACTTTGACTTGCTAATCTTTCATTGATTAATGCAGCAAAAACTCCACCTATATGTTGGAATCCTGTTGGTGATGGTGCATATCTAGTTACTCTAGCACCTTCTTTTAAGTTTCTTTTTGGATATTTTGCTATATAATATTCTCTATCATGTTCAACATTAGGGAATATTATTTCAGCTAACTTTTCAAATGCCATATTTAATTCTCCTTTATATATAATGTAAAAAAATGGCTGTTCCCCGGAGGCACACCCATTTATATCCAAATAAAAAAGTTTCCATCCTAAATATCATTAGGACGAAAACTTATATTCCGCGTTACCACCTAAATTGGTTAATATAAATTATTAACCCACTCAAATACTTATTAATTTTTATTGCTCCAAGGTTTCCTTCAATAGTTTTAAATTTTAGGCTTACACCATCCCTAAATCGCTTTAAATCAAAATTCTATTTACTGCTCCTCTTCAGCGCAATTACTATATTATTTTTAACAATTTACAAATTAATTATACAGATTCAAATTATTATTGTAAAGTATTTATACTATTTCACTTAATTTATTCATTATTATCCATAAAATATTATATCAATAAAATGTATTATATAAAAAACAAATATAAATGGAATTATCATAAACGATAATTCCATTTATATCTATTAAAAATCAATTTACTTTTTATTATCTTACTGCAAAATATATTATAAATAATACCGCTAAAACATACATAACTGGATGTATTTTTTTAGCTTTTCCTTTAAATATCATAAGAACTACATATGATAAAAATCCGAATGCTATACCTTCCCCAATGCTATAAGTTAAAGGCATTAATATTACAGTAAAAAATGATGAAATTGAAACTTCTGGTTTATCCCATTCAATTTCCTTAAGATTACTACACATTAATGATCCAACTAAAATAAGAGCTGGTGCCGTTACTGCTGAAGTAATTACTGTAAGTAGTGGTGAGAAGAATAATGAAATTAAAAATAATATTCCTACTACAACACTTGAAAATCCTGTTTTTGCTCCTACTGCTACTCCTGATAATGATTCAACATAAGAAGTAGTATTAGTAGTTCCAAATATTGATCCTATACAAGTAGCAACTGAATCTGCAAGTAATGCCTTAGATCCATTTTCAACTGAACCATCTTTTTTAAGTAATCCAATCTTTGAACCAACTGCAACTAATGTACCTGCTGTATCAAAGAAATCCATAAATAAGAAAGTAAAAATAACTAATATCATTTGTGGATTAAATATATTTCCTATGTTTTGAAGTGCAACTCCAAATGTAGGTGCCATTGATGGTGGCATTGATATTATTGAAGTTGGAACATCTATTAATCCAAATATCATTCCAACAACTACAGTTGCTGCCATTCCAATAAATATTGCTATATTAGATCCTCTAACCATTAATATTGATATTACAATAAGTCCAAATATTGAAAGTAATACTGTTGGATTTGTTAAATCTCCAAGCCCTACAAATGTTGCTTCATTTGCTACAACTATTCCTGCATTTTTTAAACCAATAAAAGCTATAAATAATCCGATTCCTGCGCTTACAGCTAATTTTAAATTTGTTGGTATTGCTTTAATAATTAACTCTCTTAATCCTGTTGCTGATATTATTAAGAATATAATACCTGATGCAAGTACTCCTGATAATGCTGTTTGCCAAGGAATGTCCATTCCTATACATACACTATACGCAAAGAATGCATTTAATCCTACTCCTGGTGCTAATCCCATTGGAAACTTTGCAAATATCCCCATTATTAATGTACCAATTGCTCCAGATAATGCTGTTGCAACAAAGACACTTTTTTCTGGCATTCCTGCTTCTGCTAAAACACTAGGAATTAAAAATAATGCATATGCCATTGTTAAAAATGTTGTTATTCCTGCTATTGTTTCTGTTCTGAAACTTGTCTCTTTTTCTTGAAAATTAAAATATTTAGATATGAAACTTGTCATTTGCTTACTCCTCCATGCATTTTTCTGTAATCGCAATATTTATCGCATGTTGAGCATAAAATTTAATATGTAAATTAGTGAATATTTTTTATTTATATGTTTAATATACTATTTAGATTTGATTATTACATTTTATATAAAACATATCGTAGTCAAATCCTTTATGGTGATTTGGTAGAAACTGTTGGACCCTATCTCCAACTTTATACGATAAACACGATTACCTTTTTTAATTATATGAATAATATTAATACAAATACGAATATTTGTCCATATTTTTTAGTTATTTTTCATAAATATCGCTATTTTTTCATGTAAACGTTCGTGTTTTTTCTTTTTAATATTAAATTAATATTATATACTAATAAATATTTAACCTTTATTTATATATAAAATAAAAGGCATACCTTGTATTTAAGATATGCCTTTTAAAAATATTATAGTAATTCTTATTTTTATTTAACCTACATAAACAATATAGATACCATAGAAAACAAACAAATTACTACATATAATATCATTCCTACATTGACCCAAATAGTTTTAAATGCAGTTCCCTTTTCTAATTTAATTTCACCATCTAATAATGATATATTTTTTCTATTTTTTATCAATAATACTAAACCTATTATTACTATTGCTAATAATACAAGACCTACACATCCAGAAACTACTATATTACTACCATCACCAATGGCTGCTGGTAAAATAACGCCTCCCATTATATTTACAACTATATGTAGTATTATTGAATATTTTATAGTTCCTGTTTTTAATGCAACATAAGCAAAAATCATACCTAATGCTACCGCATAGAAAAATTGTGAGAAGTTTGCATGAAATAATCCAAATAATATTGCAGTTGTTATTATTGCAACTTTATCACCATATCTTCTTAGCTTATTTAACATTACACCTCTAAACATCATTTCTTCAATTATAGGCGATAATATTCCTGCAAAAATTAATGACCATATCCAATTGCTTCCTTCAAGCATATTTACTAATGGATTTGTAACTTCACTACCTTTAATTACTGCTATCAACATCATAAAAAGATTAGTCAAAAAATTAACTATATATACTATACTATAAGACATAAAACATATTTTTATAACTTTAAAAACTCCTAGTGTCTTACTTTCTCTTTTTTCTTCTTCCGGTAAATTTTTAATCATAAGATAAAACACCGGAAATCCTATTAAATAAAAACTAATTGCAATTGCTGCGTAATTTATCCATAGAGCTGATAATAACTCTTGATTAACTACTCTAATAATTCCAAAAAATATAACTTGAACAATATTTACTAATATCATTGAAACAAAAATAGCAAGTCCAATTCTATTAAATACCTTTTTATTATCTACTTTTACCTTTAATTCCATATACCTCTCTCCTCTAATTTATTTTTAGAATTATACACTTAACATTTTACCATTAACTAACACAATTAGGAATCAATTTCCTGGCAGTTTGTAAAATGCTACAAAAAAAGAACCACATTCTTAATATTAAAAATGTGATTCTTAACATCTATAAGATTAATTTATTAGTCTAATTTCTTAGTATCAATCCAAGACATCATTTCTCTTAATTCTTTACCAACCTTTTCAATTGGATGTTCAGCTTCCATTCTTCTCATTGCATTAAATTGTGGTCTACCAACTTGGTTTTCCATTAGCCAATTTCTAGCGAAAGTACCATCTTGAATTTCAGTTAATACCTTCTTCATTTCTTTTTTAGTTTCATCAGTAACAATTCTATTACCAATCATATAATCTCCATATTCAGCAGTATCAGAAATAGAATATCTCATAGCAGCCATTCCACCTTGATACATTAAATCAACAATAAGTTTCATTTCATGTAAGCATTCAAAGTAAGCATTTTCTGGAGCATATCCTGCTTCAACTAAAGTTTCAAATCCAGCTTTTATTAATGCTGTACATCCTCCACAAAGAACTGCTTGTTCTCCAAATAAATCTGTTTCAGTTTCATCTTTAAATGTAGTTTCTAAAACTCCAGCTCTTGCTCCACCAATACCATTTGCATAAGCTAATGCTAATTCTCTAGCTTGTCCTGTTGCATCTTGATGAACAGCTATTAAGCATGGAACTCCTGAACCTTCAGTATAAGTTCTTCTTACCATATGACCTGGCCCCTTTGGTGCAACCATAAATACATCAACATCTGCTGGTGGAACTATTTGTCCATAGTGAATGTTAAATCCGTGAGCAAATACTAAAGCATTTCCAGCTTCTAAGTATTGTGCAACTTCTTCTTTATATAACTTAGCTTGCTTTTCATCTGGTACAAGCATCATTACAACATCAGCGCTTTTTACAGCATTAGCAACTGTTGCTACTTCTAATCCAGCTTCTTTAACTCTATCCCAAGATCTACTTCCTTCATATAATCCTACTACTACATCTACTCCACTTTCATGAAGATTTAATGCATGTGCATGACCTTGGCTACCATAACCAATTACTGCAACTTTTTTTCCTTTTAATAAATCTAAATTTGTGTCCTTTTCATAAAACATTTTTGCCATTTTTCATACCCCCGATTTATTTATATTCTTTATTTATTAAAATTTGCTACCATTATTCCTATGATAGTAATTTAGATTAACATTCTAAGTCTTCTTCATTTATTATTTGATGAATTGGTGCACCTGGTGCAACCATAGGAAATACTTTTTTATCACTATCTATCCTATAATCAATAATTACAGGTTTATTTATAGCTAATGCTTCATTTAATACATTTTCCAACTCATCTCTCTTTTCAACTCTAAAGCCAACTCCACCAAAAGCTTCTGCAAGTTTAACAAAATCAGTTGCTCTATCTAGAGTAGTTTGTGAATACCTTGCTTCATAGAAAAGGCTTTGCCATTGTCTAACCATTCCTAATGCATTATTATTCATTACAATAATTTTAATTGGAATATTATATTTAACTGCTGTTGCAAATTCGTTGCAATTCATACCAAAGCTTCCATCTCCAGCAATATTAAAGACAGTTTTTTCAGGGTTAGCAACCTTAGCTCCTATAGCAGCCCCTAATCCAAATCCCATTGTTCCAAGACCACCAGAAGATATTAATGTTCTAGGAGTTTTAAAGTTAAAAAATTGTGCTGTCCACATCTGATGTTGTCCAACTTCTGTTGCTATAATAAAATCGCCTTTATCCATATCACTAAGTTTTTCAAATAAAAATTTTGGAGTTAACTCTTCACCATTATCATTGTTATTTTTAGTTACAGCTAAAAGCTTCAAATCATCTACAGTATTTAACCACTCTTGATTCTTTTTATCATCTAATAAAGGTATTAATCTTTGTAATGCAACTTTTATATCACCTATAATAAATGAATCAACTTTTACATTTTTATTTACTTCAGCTGGATCTACATCTATTTGTATAACTTTAGCATTATTAATAAATTCTCTATCACTTATTACTCTATCGCTAAACCTTGCTCCCAATGCAATTATCAAATCACATCTTGTAGCTAAAATATTAGATGCATTGCTTCCATGCATTCCTATCATACCTGTATTTAATCTATGTCCAGAAGGAATTGCCCCTCTACACATTAAGGTTGTTGCTACTGGTGCATTTAATTTTTCTGCAAAATTAATTAACTCCTCTGTAGCATTAGCATTAATAACTCCACCACCAGCATAAATAAGTGGTTTAGAAGATTCATTTATATATTTTGCAACTTCTGCTAAAACATCTTCTGTTATATGCTTACTTTTAGGTTCAACCTCTAATGGTTTTAAATCTTTATATTCTGTTTTATTAGATGTTATATCTTTTGGTATATCTATTAGAACTGGTCCTGGCCTTCCTTCTCTAGCAATAAAAAATGCTTTTCTAATAGTTTCTTGTAAATTATTAATATCCTTAACAATAAAATTATGTTTTGTTATCGGCATTGTTATTCCAGTTATATCAACCTCTTGAAAACTATCTTTCCCAAGTAAATCCTTAGAAACATTCCCTGTTATAGCAACTAAAGGAACAGAATCCATATAAGCTGTTGCTATTCCTGTAACAAGATTAGTTGCGCCTGGTCCTGATGTAGCTATACAAACACCTACTTTTCCAGTAGATCTTGCATATCCGTCTGCCGCATGAGCTGCACCTTGCTCATGACAGGATAAATAATGTTTTATTTTATCTTTATATTTGTATAAATAATCATAAATATTTAATACTGCCCCTCCGGGGTATCCAAAAATAGTATCAACACCCTCGTTTAATAAAGATTTAACAAGAATTTCAGCACCTGTTAATAACACTAAAACTCCCCCCTTTTATTACTATTTATAAATTGCTCCTGTACTTGCTGAACTTACTAACTTAGCATATCTTGATAAATAACCCTCCTTAACCTTTGGTTCCATTGGTTTTAAGGCTTCTCTACGCTTAGCTAGCTCTTGGTCACTTACAAGTAAATCTAAATTTCCATTTAATATATCTATAGAAATAATATCTCCATCTTGTACTAAAGCAATATTTCCACCTTCAGCTGCTTCTGGTGATACATGTCCTATAGCTGCTCCTTTTGTTGCCCCACTAAATCTCCCATCAGTTATAAGAGCTACTGACTTATCTAATCCCATTCCACAAATCGCTGATGTTGGTGATAGCATTTCTCTCATTCCTGGTCCACCCTTTGGCCCCTCATATCTAATTACTACAACATCACCTTCAACTATTTTCTTACCTAATATAGCTTCTATAGCCTCTTCTTCAGAGTTAAAAACTTTAGCTGGTCCTTGATGTTTTAACATCTCCTTAAGTACTGCAGATCTTTTAACAACAGCTCCATCTAAAGCTAGATTTCCTTTTAAAACTGCAATTCCACCAGTTTCACTGTATGGTTCTTCAATATGTTTTATTACTGAATAATCTAAAACCTTAGCATTTTCTATATTTTCTCCAACAGTTTTTCCTGTTGCTGTAATACAATTTAAATTTAATAAATTCTTCTTGTTTAACTCACTCATTACAGCTCTTATTCCACCTGCTGCATATAAATCTTCAATATGAGTATCAGAAGCAGGTGCTAATTTACAAAGATTAGGTACCTTAGCTGACATTTCGTTTATAATCTCTAAATTTATAGGAGATTTTGCTTCATTTGAAATAGCAGTCAAATGTAAAACACTATTTGTTGAACATCCAAGAGCCATATCTACTGTTAAAGCATTTTTTATAGCATCTTCAGTAATTATATCTCTTGGCTTTATATCTTTTTCTAAAAGATTCATTACTGCCATACCAGCATATTTAGCAAGTCTAATTCTTTCTGAATAAACAGCTGGTATTGTTCCATTTCCAGGTAAAGCAATTCCTAATACCTCACATAAACAATTCATAGAATTTGCTGTAAACATTCCTGAACATGATCCACATGTAGGACATGCTTTTTCTTCTAAATCAGCTAAATCTGACTCTAACATTAATCCACTTTCCACAGATCCAACAGCTTCAAACATCGTAGATAAAGAAACTTCCTTATCCTTGAATTTACCAGCTAACATTGGACCACCACTTACAACTACTGATGGTATGTTTAATCTTAAAGCTGCCATAACCATTCCTGGAACTATCTTATCGCAGTTTGGTATAAATACTAATGCATCAAAAGCATGAGCCTTTGCCATACATTCAATGGAGTCTGCTATAAGTTCTCTTGTAGCTAAAGAATATTTCATTCCTTCATGCCCCATTGCAATACCATCACATACCCCTATAGTTGGAAATACTAATGGCGTTCCTCCAGACATTAAGATACCTTTTTTTACACCCTCAACAATTTTATCTAAGTTTATATGTCCTGGAATTATATCATTTTGAGATGTAACAACACCTATTAAAGGCTTATTTATTTCTTCATCAGTTAATCCTGATGCCTTAAATAACGATCTATGCGGAGCCTTTGTGACTCCTTTCTTTACTACATCACTTCTCATTTAAATCCCTCCGTAATTAGTTTTAAGTGACAAGTTTCAAGTAGCAAGTTTTCAGAGTAAATTTAGTTAATACAAAATTATATATTCTAGAAACTCCCCTAGGAGTTTCTTCCCTAACTTATCACTTGTCACTTGCAACTTGTTACTCACCAACTCTTGCCACTTACTAAATTCTCTCTACAACAAGATCTCCCATTTCCTTAGTACCAACAAGAGTAGTACCTTCACTCTTAATATCTCCTGTTCTATAACCTTCTTCTAAAACTTTAACTACTGCATTTTCTATATCCTTTGCTTCATCTTCTAAATTAAAGCTATATCTTAACATCATAGCTGTAGAAAGAATTGTTGCTAATGGATTTGCTATTCCTTTTCCTGCAATATCAGGTGCAGAACCATGTATTGGTTCATACATTCCTAAAGTACCTTCCCCTAAAGATGCTGAAGGTAACATTCCTATTGATCCAGTAATCATTGATGCTTCATCTGATAATATATCTCCAAACATATTTGAAGTAACAATAACATCAAATTGTCTAGGATCTTTAACTAATTGCATAGAAGCATTATCAATATATAAGTGATTAACTTCTACTTCTGGATAATCCTTAGACATTTCTTCTACTACACTTCTCCATAATCTAGAACTTTCTAATATATTAGCCTTATCAACACTTGTTAACTTCTTATTTCTTTTCATTGCTGTATCAAAGCCTATTCTTACTATTCTTTCAATTTCTTTGATATTATATCTTTCAGTATCATATGCTGAAACAACTCCATCAACAACTTCTCTACCTCTCTCACCAAAGTAAATTCCTCCAGTAAGTTCTCTTACAACACAAATATCAATTCCATCTCCAATTATTGTGTCTTTTAATGGTGATGCTTCTTTTAATGCTTTATATAAAAGTGCTGGTCTTAAATTACAGTATAAATTTAATCCTCCTCTTAATCCCAATAAAGCTTGTTCAGGTCTAACTTTTGCATTAGGATCATCCCATTTTGGCCCTCCAACAGCACCTAAAAGTACTGCATCACTTTTCTTACAAACTTCTAAAGTCTTATCTGGTAATGGTGTTCCTAAACTATCTATTGCACATCCACCTGCTTGTAAAAATTCAAATTCAAAATTATGATTATATTTTTCCCCAATTTTACTTAATACTTTTATTGATTCATCCACAACCTCTGGACCTATTCCATCTCCTGGTATAACTGCTATATTAAAATTCATAATTTATCCCCCTTAATTACATATATAAACTAAGTACAGCTAATTATTTTTTAATCTATCTCTTGTACTTAACTTACTTTTTATGCTTATTGCTTCATATTTTAAATTTAATAATCTATTATTTTTCTTGAGAATTTTTTATATATCCTATAAGACCATTACTATTTATTATTTTTTGCATAAATTCTGGGAATGCTTCCCCTTGATACTCTTCATTCTTAGTTAAATTTTTAATAACTCCAGTATCAAAATTTACCTCTAACTTATCCCCTGCTTCAATGCTTTTAACTGCTTGGTCACATTCAAGAATTGGTAAACCAATATTAATAGCATTTCTATAGAAAATTCTTGCAAAAGTTGAAGCTATAACACAACTAATTCCACTTTCTTTAATTGCTATAGGTGCATGTTCTCTAGATGAACCACATCCAAAGTTTTTATTTGCAACTATAATATCACCTTCTTGGACTTCCTTTGCAAAATCTAAATCTATATCTTCCATACAATGTGCTGCTAATTCTTTAGGATCTGATGTATTTAAATATCTTGCTGGTATAATTACATCTGTATCTACGTTATCTCCATATTTAAAAACTCTTCCTGTTGCTTTCATATTTCTTTACCCCCTTAAAGTGTTTCTGGATTTGTTATTTTTCCTGTTATTGCTGAAGCTGCTGCAACTGCTGGACTTGCTAAGTAAACTTCTGATTCAACATGTCCCATTCTTCCTACAAAGTTTCTATTAGTAGTTGAAATTGCTCTTTCACCTTTTGCTAATATCCCCATATGTCCACCTAAACACGGACCACAAGTTGGTGTTGAAACAACTGCTCCTGCCTCTACTAAATCTTTTATTATTCCTTCTTCTAACGCTTGTAAATAAATCTTTTGAGTTCCTGGGAATACTATACATCTAACTCTCTTATTTACCTTATTTCCCTTTAAGATATCTCTAGCAACTCTTAAATCTGAAATTCTTCCATTTGTACAAGATCCTATTACAGCTTGATCTATATCTATATCACCAACTTCATCAATAGTTCTTGTATTATCAGGTAAATGAGGGAAAGAAACTGTTGGTCTTAAAGTAGATAAATCTATTTCATAAACTTCATCATATTCAGCATCTTCATCAGCTTCATATACCTTCCACTCTTTCTTTCCATGTTCTTTTAAATACTCAATTGTCTTTTCATCTACTGGGAATATTCCATTCTTTCCACCAGCTTCAATGGCCATATTTGCCATTGTAAATCTATCATCCATAGATAAATACTTTAGTCCGTCTCCAAAGAATTCCATTGATTTATATAAAGCACCATCTACTCCTATCATTCCGATAATATGAAGTATTACGTCTTTACCACTTACCCATTTTGATGGTTTTCCTTTTAAAACAAATTTTAATGCTGAAGGAACCTTAAACCAACATTTTCCTGTTGCCATTCCAGCTGCCATGTCAGTTGAACCTATTCCTGTAGAGAATGCTCCTAATGCCCCATAAGTACAAGTATGAGAGTCTGCACCAATAACTACATCTCCTGCAACTACTAAACCTTTCTCTGGTAATAAACAATGTTCTATTCCCATTTCTCCTATTTCAAAAAAGTTAGTTATTCCTTTTTCTCTTGAAAACTCTCTAATAAATTTACACTGCTCTGCAGCCTTTATATCTTTATTAGGAGTAAAGTGATCTGGAACTATTGCTATCTTATCCTTATCAAATACTTTTTTTACTCCAAACTTTTCAAATTCTTTTACTGCAACCGGTGAAGTAATATCATTTCCTAATACTAAGTCTAAATTTGCTTCTATTAATTGTCCTGCCTTTACACTTTCTAATCCTGCATGTGCAGCTAATATTTTTTGTGTCATTGTCATTGCCATGAGTGTTTCCCCCTTTAAAAATATGCTTTTGCTTTTCTTTCAATATCTTTTATAAGCTTATACTCTATTGAATCAACTAATGCAATCCAACTTGCTTGAATTACATCTTTAGATACCCCAACTGTACTCCAACTTTCATTGCCATCAGTACTTTCTATTAATACTCTAACTTTTGCACCTGTAGTGCTTTCAGAGTCTAATACTCTAACTTTATAATCAACTAATTTAACTTCTTTGAGTTCTGGATAAAAAACTTCTAATGCTTTTCTAAGTGCTTTATCTAAAGCATTTACAGGTCCATCACCTTCAGCAGCTGTCATTTCAGTTTTTCCATCAACAGTTACATTGATTAAAGCAGTTGAGCTAAACTCTCCATTACTCCATGGATTTTCTCCCATTGTTTTAAAATGATTCAGTTTAAAAAACGGCTTGTACTTACCTATTGTTTTTCTTATCAATAACTCAACGGTACCTTCTGCACCCTCAAATTGATATCCTTCATACTCTAAATCTTTTAATCTCTTAGTAACTTTTTTAACTTCTTCTCCATCTTTCTTTACATTAGGAAAAATTTTGTGTATTTCTTGTAAAACTGTACTTTTACCACTTACCTCTGATAATAAAAATCTTCTTTTATTCCCCACCATCTCTGGTTTTATATGCTCATAGGATTGTGGTGTTTTACAAATAGCATCTATATGCATTCCTCCCTTATGTGCAAATGCCGCTTTACCAATATAAGGAGCTGAATCTTCTAATTGAATATTTGATATTTCAGAAATATATCTAGCTTTTGCTGTTAGGTCTTGCAAATACTCTTTTGCCTTTATATCAATATTCATCTTAAGTACTATAGTTGGAATTACAGTACTTAAATTAGTATTTCCACAGCGCTCACCTACACCAATAAAGGTTCCTTGAATATGTGATATACCTGACTCTACTGATAATATTGAATTAGCTACTGCCATTCCAATATCATTGTGGCAATGTATTCCTATTATGTTACCGAATCTTTTAACAACTTCCGATGTTATTTCTTTTATTTCATTAGGTAATGTTCCGCCATTTGTATCACATAAAACTAATGTCCTTGCTCCTGCTTCCTTTGCGACTTTTAAAGTAGACATTGCATATTCACTATTCTCTTTATATCCATCAAAGAAATGTTCTGCATCAAATATTACTTCTTTGTCATTTTCTTTTAAGTACTTTATAGTTTCTTCTATCATCTTTAAGTTTTCTGATAAAGATGTTTTTAATATGTCAGTAGCTTGAAAAGCTGATGATTTTCCAAATATTGATACAACATCTGTTCCTGCTTCTATTAAGCTTTTTATATTTATATCATCTTCAACTTTTATATCTGATTTTCTAGTAGAACCAAAAGCTACTAGTTTAGAATTATTTAATTTTATATCTTTCACTAACTTGAAAAATTCCATATCCTTAGGATTTGATCCAGGATTACCAGCCTCAATATAGTCAATTCCTATATCATCTAAAGCTCTAACTATTTTCAATTTATCCTCTAATGAAAATGATATGCCTTGTCCCTGGGCTCCATCCCTTAAGGTAGAATCAAAAATTTCTATATTCCTATTCAAATTTAAAAAGCCCCCTTTATAAATAGTTAGTCATTTTTAATTTTTAGTTAGTAATTTATTTCTCAACTCATAACTACTAACTAATTAAATATTTCACAGTAATCTGTTATGTCATTAGCGCCCCTTTCTAATGCACATAATCCTGTTCTTACTAACTCCTTTATCTCATACTCTTCTAAAAGTTTTATAAGAGCACTTATTTTACTCTCATCTCCTGTTAATTCAATAGTCAATGTTTCTGGAGAAACATCTATTATTTTGCTTCTGAATATCTTTACCACTTCATTTACTGCGGCTCTTTGCTCCGCATCAGCTTTAACCTTAATAAGTACTAACTCCCTATATACGGAATTATCAAATTTTAAATTTAATACTCTTAAAACATCTTCTAACTTATTTAGTTGTTTGGTAAATTGCTCTAAAACATCTTCATTCCCATTTAAAGTAATAGTCATTCTTGAAATCTCTGGGTTCTCAGTTCTTCCAACAGTTAAACTATCAATATTAAATCCTCGTCTTGCAAATAACCCTGAAACTCTTGTTAGTACTCCTGAAGAATTCCTAACTAAGACAGATAACACATGTCTTTCCATTTTAATACCCCCAATGAAATAATTTGTAATTATTGAACAAAATGGTTCTAAATTAGGTTAAAAAAATCCCACCCTTAATGATAAAATCATAACGGTGGGATAAAATTCCTCATCATTAATATCACTAGGTTCCAACAAACCCTTGCATTTAACGGTGCTTACCGGTAACTCCCTACTTATTATTAACTAATGTTCAGGATACAGCTCAAGAGTGATCGTTATTTAGTTAAAGTATCCATTCGCAGCATCCATGGACTCTCTGAAACTTTTTTGCCTAAATAAGCATCTCTATCACAGCTTTTGTTTCTCAAAAGAACTTCCAAAATATTCTATTGTTAATATCTTACTCTCTCTTTTAATACTCTGTCAATACACTGTTTCTATTTTTAGTAAATTAATTATATTTTTTACATTTCATTTATCATTTTTAATATTTTAAAAATATTTTACCGATTTCATTATCACATTGATACTTCTATTAAATAATTAATACCGTATTAATAATATATAACTTTTTTTATAAAATTTAATATATTACATATTTTTCTAAATCTTACATAAATATTTATAATAATATAATAAATTCGTAATTTTTCACAAAAAAAATTAATGCTCTTACGAACATTAATTTTTTAATATATTAAATTTTGCTTAATATTAAATCTACTAAGCTATTTGCCATTTCATTTATTTCTTCTTGATTTTCACCCTCAAGCATAACTCTTACTAAAGGCTCAGTTCCTGATGGTCTTATAAGCACTCTACCAACACCATTAAGTTTAGCTTCAACAGCTTTTATAGCTTCAATTATTTCTGCATCTTCTAAATAAATATTTTTCTTTTCATTTG
>ERZ791879.142-NODE-142-length-78768-cov-15.981782_pt1 | contig 78768 bp, 71 predicted proteins | sample MGYA00510162_ERZ791879 | MGnify/ENA primary metagenome ERZ791879 (study PRJEB30046, sample SAMN00792113) | human gut metagenome | study: EMG produced TPA metagenomics assembly of the A metagenome-wide association study of gut microbiota in type 2... | reverse complement strand
GATAGTTCGCTGGAAACGGCGCGTGAAAATAGGTAGTCGCCGACTTGAACAAAAACGCTTCAGAAGAGATTCTGAGGCGTTTTTTTTACAAAACATAGCAAACAGGGGGAGAAACCATAAACGGCTCCTCCCCCTGTTTTTTCTGAAAGCAGAACGAAAGACGAAAATCAGTGTTTATTGGCCAGCTTGCCGCCGAGAATGAAGGAGAGGATTGCTGCAATCACGAAGGTGGAAGCAATGCAGACGACCATCATCAGCAGATTGAAAGCACCGCCGTTTGCGTAGGTAGGCAGTGAGGTAATGCCCGGCATGACAAAGGCATAGCACTTGGCGCCCAAAACAACGGTCAGTGCGCCGCCGATGCCATTGGCGATCATAGCAGCAATGAGGGGAGTTTTGTTGGGAACTTGCACGGTGAACAGCGCAGGCTCGGAGATGCCGAGGAACGCGGAAAAGCTTGTGGTGAGGGCCGCAGAACGCAGCTCTTTATCCTTCATACGCAGTGCAGCACCGAAGGCAGCGCCGGATTCGGCCATGTTGTGGCAGAAGGAAACGGGCAGAAGATAGTCATAGCCCAGAGTGGCAATGTTGGAGATCTGGATGGGAGAAGTGGACTGGTGCATACCAAACAGCACGATCAGCGGCATAAAGAAGCCCAGCAGGAAACCGGCGATAGGCCCCAGCAGGCTGAACAGCCAGACGATGCCGTCTGCCAGTGCCAGACCGCCGTAGGCACCCAGAGGCGCAAACACCAGCAGAGTCAGCGGCACAGAGATGACCAGTGACAGCATGGGCACCAGCACCATCTTGAGGACATCGGGGATAAAACGGTCGATAAGGTGATATACGATAGCCAGCAGGCCTACGCCTAGGATGACGGGGAAAACGGAGTCTGCATAGGAGAACACCGGAACTGCGATGCCCAGGAAGGTGAAAGGACTGGGGTCTGCACCTACAGCTTCCACAAAGGCGGGATACATCAACGCACCGGCCATGCAGACACCGAGGTATTCATTCACCTTGAACTTGCGTGCTGCGGAGATGGCCAGCAGGAAGGGAAGAAAGTAGAAGGGCACATCTGAGATCATGCTCAGGATCTGGCAGGTACCGACACCGGTATTTACGCCAAAGATCTCGGCCAGAGCCAGCAGGCCCTTGAGCATACCGCCTGCCACCAGTGCGGGTAGAATGGCAGAGAAGATGCCGGTGATGATATCCAGAACCTGAGCGCCCTTGATCTTTCCGACAGAGGAAGGCTTATCCGCCGCCGCAGAACTGTCCAGCAGGGGAACTACTTCGTCATACACGCGGTTGACATTGGGCCCGATGATGATCTGGTACTGACCGTCCTTGATCTGTGCGCCCAGTACGCCTTTGAGCTGACGGATGTCATCCAGCTTTGCAAGGCTGCCGTCCCGCAGATTGAAGCGCAGCCGCGTTACACAGTGCAGTGCGGTGGAAATATTGCTGCTGCCACCCAGCAGCTCGACGATACTGGCTGCGAGATCCTTGTTGTTCGTTGCCATAAGATTGTCCTCCTTTTACGGTAATATTTTCTCAGGCGAGGTCTTCGCCATTGCTTTCAATGCACTTTTTATACCAGTAAAAGCTGTCCTTGCGGATGCGTTTGCCGGTGCCTTTGCCGCCGTTGTCCAGATCGACATACACAACGCCATAGCGTTTGTCCATTGTCAGCGGCCCGCAGGAGACGATATCCAGAATGCCCCACATGGTGTAGCCCAGCAGCTCCACGCCGTCGCGCACAGCTTCCTTCATCTGCTGGATGTGTCCGCGCAGGTAGTCGATACGGTAGGGGTCGTGCACAGTGCCGTCGGCCTCCACCACATCCGAGGTTCCAAGGCCGTTTTCAGCTACGAACAGTGGCAGGCCGTAGCGGTCGTACAGTTGATTCAGGGTGATGCGCAGGCCGATGGGGTCTTTCTGCCAGCCCCACTCACTGGTCTCCAGATAGGGGTTCTTATTGGCCATGATGAGGTTGCCGGAGGTCTTTTCCCAGCTTTGGTCGCTGGTGGACACCTGCGAGAAGTAATAGGAGAAGGATACAAAATCTACCGTGCCCTGCTGCAGGATCTCTTCGTCGCCCGGCTCCATCTTGATGTCGATGCCCAGCTTGTCAAAATAGCGGTTCATGTAGGCGGGATACTTGCCGCGTGCCATGATGTCGGTGTAGAACCAGTTGGAATACTGGTCATCAAGGACGGCCTGCATGTTGTCCTCCGGGCGGCAGGTGGCGGGATAGGTGGTGAAGCGTGCGATCATACAGCCGATCTTAGAGCCGGGCAGCATCTCGTGGCCCATTTTTACGACCCGCGCACTGGCAAGGAATTGATGATGAAGGCACTGAAAGATTTCCTGATCCATGTGCGGCTCCTGATCGGGGATCAGACACACACCGTCCCAGGGGGAAAAACGGCCTGCATTGATCTCGTTGAAGGGCAGCCAGTAGTCTACCAGATCGCCCAGCTCACGGAACAGCACTTCCACATAGCGGCAGTAAAAGTCGATGGTTTTGCGGTTCTTCCAGCCGCCGTACTTCAATACCAGCTGCACCGGGATGTCATAGTGCAGGATGGTGGCAAAAACCTTCATGCCATGCTTTTTGCACTCGCCGAACAGATCTTTATAGTAGCGGATGCCTTCGGGGTTCGGCTGAGCGTCATCGCCGTTGGGGAACAGCCGGGCCCAGCAGATAGAGGTGCGAAAGACTTTCATGCCCATTTCTGCGAGCAGCGCAAGGTCCTGCTTGTAGGTGTGATAGAAGTCGATGCCGCGGCGATTGGGATAATACGTGGTGCCCATATCCTGCAGTGCCTGATCGAACTCTGCCTTGGAGAACGGACTGCCGTGGTGCTTTGCCTCGACCTGTTCATGGTTCCATGCAGGGTCGAGGTAGCGGAGATCCTGTGTGGAAATGCCCTTGCCGCCATCCCGGAAACCACCGTCTGCCTGAGAACAGGAAATGGCACCGCCCCACAGAAAATCGGTATCAAAACCGGAACTTGTCTTATAAGCCATGAAAATGCACTCCTTTTATAACAAGTTGTAACGATACTGGATTCTTTTTGTTGAAAAAGCTCTTTCTGTATGCTATTATAGCAGAAAGAAAAATGTATGATAATGACATAAAACTTGGAAAATAGTATCAAAATCGGAGACATTGCTATGAATCCTACCGAACTGGAGCTGTTCCTTTACCGCCATACCGAAAGCGAAAGTTGGCATTTGCAGCACCCCGGACAGCTGAGCCACCTTTACGATAAGATGAAACAGGAGGAATTCCGAGGTGAGGTGGGATACTGTTTTGACTTTGTGAACACTCTGAAAAAAGACATGATCGGCATGATCAAGGAGACCCGGTTTACCGTTATCCCGAAGCACCACCATGTGGATATGGAACTGAACTACATCTACAGCGGGTCGTGCACCTTTGTCATCAATGGCAGAGAAATTACTCTGAAAAAAGGCGATTTGTGCATTCTGGACAGTGACGTTTGGCACAGCGCCACCAGCTATAAAAAAGAGCACGATATCGTCATCAACATCGTGTTCCGCAGGCAGTTTTTTGATGGAGTGTTTCTGAGCAGGCTGTCACAGCAGGGAGTGGTGGCAAGTTTTCTGGTCGATGCAGTCTCCCGCAACCGCAGGCATGACAAATACCTCATCTTCCATACCCAGAACGAACCAAAGATCCACTCTCTCATCCAATTCCTGTTGTGTGAATATTTTGACCGCAGCAGCTGCTATGGTGAGTTGATCAAAGCCTATGCCACCGCACTGTTTTTGGAATTGGTGAACGTAATGCACTCACAGGCAGAGCGGACCATATCCGACAGCAATGAGATCCTTGTACCGGTGCTGCAATATCTGGAAAAGAACTATAAGACCTGTACCCTTACACAGCTGGCAGAAAAGTTCGGCTATAACCCGAACTATCTCAGTGCCCAGCTCAAGCACATTACAGGCTGTTCTTTTGTGGAACTGAAGAACAGCCAGCAGTTCTCTGAGGCGGCGTTTCTGTTGGCGAACACCGAATGCGCCATCGGCGAGATCATGGAAAAGATCGGCTGCAGCAACCGGACATTCTTTTACCGGAAGTTTGAGCAGATCTACCGCATGACCCCGCGGGAATACCGTGTGCAGGCCAGAAAGCTGCAGGAATAAAAAGAAACCCTGCGCACTGCACAGGGCTTCATGGGGGTAGGCAGGGGAAAACCCGCTGGCATTTTGGCTACACACAGTATTATATGACGTCGAAATTGCAGGACGGAACGGTTTGCCTGCTGCAATTTGACTATGCCGTGCCCTACGCCGACCCTGCGCTGCGGGGCGTGCTGCCGGATATGCAGACCGTGCACTGCATTCTGGGCATTCTGCTGCTGATAGGGGCGGTGGTGTGGAGCACCCACAGGACCGGGCGCTTCCTGACCCGGGAGACCGAAAAGCTGACCGCCGCCGCGCAGGCGGTGGCGCGGAAGGATCTGGACAGCGCCGTGTTTTCCGGTGCGAAGGTGCGGGAGTACGAGAGCGCTTTGCAGGCATTGCAGACCATGGGCGATGAATTGACCGGTAGCCTGCAGAAGCAGTGGGACATGGAGCAGCGGCAGCGGGAGCAGATCATTCGGCTGTCCCACAAGCTGAAAACGCCGCTGACCATCATCGAGGGCAACGCGGAGCTGCTGGCGGAGGATGACCTGACTGAGGAACAGCGGGCGCAGGTGGAAGCGATTCTGCAGGGTGCAGAGCAGACCCGCACCTATCTGGGAAAGATCCGTGCCGAGGTGCAGACCCCTTTGAAGTATCGACAGAGAAAATGAAAACAGCCCGGTGCGAAACCCTTTCGCACCGGGCTGTCTGCTGTGATAAGCGAAAATTACGGCTGCTCAGCCACCATCATCTTGCTGGCCTTGTAGATGTCGCCGCAGCCGAGGGTGATGACCAGATCGCCCTCCCGGGCGTTCTGCTTGACCCAATCGGCAGCCTCCTCCAGACTGTTCACCAGAACAGAGCCGGGGATCTGGGCAGCCAGCTTTGCGCTGGTGATGCTGGGGTCGTTGGGCTCACGGCTGCCCATGATGGGAGTGAGCACCGTGATGTCGGGGATCTTGAGCACATCCACAAAGTCGTTGAACAGCATCTTGGTGCGGCTGTATGTAAACGGCTGGTGGACGGCGATCAGCCGCTTATAACCCATTTCCTTGGCCGTGGTCAGGGTGGCGCGCAGCTCGGTGGGGTGATGGGCATAATCGTCCACGACCAACGCACCGTTGCATTCGCCGTAGACCTCAAAGCGGCGGCCGGCACCCTTGAAGTTCAGGGCAGCATCGGCGCACTGCTCCACGGTCAGACCGATGAAGCGGCAGACGGCGCACATGGCAAGTGCATTGTAAATGTTGTGGTAGCCGGGCACAGCCAGACGGATATGGCCGGTGACCTTGTTCCACTCCTTCAGGTCGAACTCAAAGAAGCCGGGCTTGTATTCGTTCACGTTCAATGCCTGATAATCGCCGTCGTTCTGGATGCCAAAGGTACGCACGCGGCGGTCCAGCGTGTACATGACATCCATGGTGTTCTTGTCGTCCGCATTGGCAAAGATCATGAACTTGGTCATCAGGGCAAAGCGCTTGAAGGCAAACTTCAGCTCGCCCATGCTGCCGTAGTAATCCAGATGGTCGTTGTCGATGTTCAGCACAACGGACAGATAGGGGGTCAGCTTGAGGAAGGTCTCGGCGAACTCGCAGGACTCGATCACGATGTCGTCGCCCTTGCCGGCCTTGCCGTAGCCGTTGATGAGGGGCAGCTTGCCGCCGATGACAGCGGACGGGTCGCGGCCTGCCAGCTCCAGCGCGGTGGTGATCATAGAAGTGGTGGTGGTTTTTCCGTGAGTGCCGGAGACGCAGATGCTCTGTTTGTACAGGCGGCTCACATAACCCAGCAGAACGCTGCGCTCGATGGTGGGGATGCCGTAGGAGGCAGCGGCATTCAGTTCCACGTTATCTTTGGAAATGGCGGCAGAGTAGACCACCATGTCGGTGCCGATCACATTATCGGCGCTGTGACCCAGGCTGACCTTGACACCCATCTCACGCTCGTAGCGGATGATGCTGCCATCCAGCACATCGCTGCCGGAGATCTCGTAGCCTTTTGCGGCAAGGATCTGGATGAGCGGATACATGCCGCTGCCGCCGCAGCCGATGAAGTGGATCTTTTTTACATTGTCCAGCAGGTGCTGGTTGTAATCGGTGTACATGAACATATAAGGCAACCTCCAAATAAATAACGGCCGCAGAGCAGACCGATTCAATCCATTCTATTAGGATACATCTTATTATATAATTTTTGGCGGACAAAATAAACAGGTAAACCCGAATTTTCGGAAAGAACCATAAATCCAATTCGGAATTTGTGATAAGTGTACAAGAAAACCGAAACCGGGAACTTCTTCATAAAAGATTTACATTTGCCTTTACAAAATACTTAACAACTTTGAATCATCTGTGGTAAAATAGAAAAGGACAATTTTTTAAGGGATCGTCGGTGCAGCCGACAGAGGATGCAGAACGGTTTTATAAAAGGAGAAATAATGTGAGAATCAAGATCACAGCGGACAGCACCTGCGACCTGTCCGAAGAGCTTTTGGCACAGTGGGACATTGCCCTGATGCCCATGCACATTCTGATGGGCGAGGATAGCTATCTGGACGGCGTAACGATCCACCCGGCAGATGTGTTTGCCTATGTGAATGCGGGCGGCAAAATGCCCAAATCCGCCGCCGCAAATCTGGTGGAATATACCGAATTTTTTGAGCCGTTTGCCAAAGAGTGCGATGCGGTGATCCATATTTCGGTCAGCAGCAAGCTTTCGTCCTGCTTCCAGAATGCGAAGCTGGCGGCAGGCGAATTCGAGAATGTCTATGTGGTGGACAGCCAGAATATCTGTACCGGGCAGGGCTATCTGGTGCTGAAAGCGGCCAAGTGGGCTGCAGATGGCCTGCCCCCCCGCAACATTACGATGCGGCTGCAGAGCCTTGCCAAACGGGTAGAGCTGAGCTTTGTACTGGACCGGCTGGACTTTATGGCCAAGAGCGGCCGCTGCTCCGGTGTGCTGGCCTTCGGGGCAAACCTGCTGGGCATCAAGCCCGCACTGGAAGTGATCGACGGCGAACTGAAGGTAGTCAAAAAATACCGCGGCAGCCTGCCCATCTGCGTGGGCAAGTACATCACCGACCGTCTGGTGGAACGCGACGACATCGAGGACAGCCTTGTGTTCATCTCCTCCTGCCAGCCGAAGCCCGGCTGCATGGACGCAGTGAAGGCGGGGCTGAAGAAATACGGAAGTTTCAAGGAATGCCACGAGACAGGCATCGGCACCACCATCGGCGGCTATTCCGGCCCGGGTACCATTGGCATCGTGTTTGCACGGAAGGAAAAATAAAAAAGTGGCTGTTGCACATGCGACAGCCACTTTTTCTCACTGGGAGCGGCGTTTTAAAATTTCATCCAGAATGGCATCGGCCACATCGGCCTTGCTCATCAGCGGCAGCTCACGGGTGCCGTCCGGGGTAATGAGGGTGACTACATTGGTGTCCACACCAAAACCGGCACCGGCCACTTTCAGGTTGTTGGCAACCACCATGTCCAGATTCTTTTTGGTCAGCTTTGCAGAGGAGTTTTCCACAAGATCGCGGGTCTCCATGGAAAAACCGCACAGGAACTGGTGAGTCTTTTTGGGGCCGATGGTGCCCAGAATATCCGGCGTGCGTTCCAGAGGGATGGACATGTCGCCGTCCTTTTTTTTGATCTTGTCGTTTGCCACGGCAGCGGGGCGGTAGTCAGCCACGGCAGCGGCCATAATGAGCACATCCGTAGCATCAAAGCGGCTGGTGACGGCTTCGTACATCTGCTGAGCAGTGGTCACGGGCACATCGGTGGTAAACTTGACCGGCTGCAGGGCGGTCTCGCCGTGGATAAGGGTGACATCCGCGCCGCGCATGGCGGCGGCACGGGCAAGGGCATAGCCCATCTTGCCGGTGGAATGGTTGGTGAGGTAGCGCACCGGGTCCAGCGGCTCCTGTGTGGGGCCGGCGGTGACGGCAATGCGCAGACCGGCAAGATCTTTGGGCCGGGCAATGGCATGCAGGATATACTCGATCAGTACATCTTCCTTAGGCAGACGGCCGCTGCCAACATCCTTGCAGGCCAGCACGCCGCTCTCGGAGGGGATCACCGTGAAGCCGTAGCGTTCCAGCGTGGCGATATTATCCTGCGTGATGGGGTTTTCCAGCATTCCGGTATTCATGGCCGGAGAAACGAGCTTGGGGCACTTTGCAGCCAGCACTGTGGTGGTGAGCATATCATCGGCGATGCCGTGGGCCATCTTGGCGATGACGTTGGCAGTGGCCGGGGCGACAAGGATCACATCGGCTTTTTTTGCCAGCGAGATGTGGGTGACTTCAAACTTGAAATCCCGGTCAAAGGTATCCACCATGCACTTGTGGCCGGTAAGCGTTTCAAATGTAACAGGGGTGATGAACTGGGTCGCATTTTTGGTCATGATGACCTCCACATCGGCTCCCAGCTTGCGCAGTGCGCTGGCCACGTTGGCCATTTTATAGGCGGCAATGCCGCCGCTTACGCCCAGAAGGACGCATTTTCCGTTCAGATCCATTGGTAAAACCTCCTGCAAAAACGTACTGTTTCCACATTTCTTACCTTAGTATAATGCAAAAGTTCCGCCAGCACAACAAAATCTTTGTACAGGCTTGCAACTGGGGACAAAATGCGGTAAAATACAGCTTGACAAAGAATAGACAGACTGCGGTGATGGGCAGGCCATCGGGGAGTTTTCTCCGCCGTCCTGCCGGATACTGCCGCGTTATAAAGGGAAAACAGAATTATGATCTTAGCCATTGATATAGGCAACACCACCGTCGCCCTTGGGGGCATTCGGGACGGACGTGTATGCTTTGTGGCGCGCATGGACACGGTGCGCACCCGCACGGCTGCAGAATATCGTGTCGAAATGGATAAAATTTTTGCGCACCGCCGCCATCCTGAGCGCCCCATGCGCTTTGAGGGCGCTGTGCTCACCAGCGTGGTGCCCCAGATCACCGGGGCACTGGCTGAGTGCGCCCGCCATTATACGGGCAGGAAGCCGGTCATCGTTTCGCCGGAGATCCGAACCGGACTGACCATGGGCGTGGATGAACCCCACGCCGTGGGCAAGGATCGCCTTGTGGATGCGGCTTATGCGGCGGCAAATTTTCCGCTGCCGGTGGTCACGGTGGATCTTGGCACTGCCACGACCTTTAATGTGGTGGACGAGAACCGCGTGTTCCGGGGCGGTGTCATCTGCCCGGGGCTTTCCACCGGGCTGCGGGCACTGGGTGACCGCTGTGCCCAGCTGCCGCAGGTGCATCTTGGCTCGCCCAAAAGCGCCATTGGCACCAACACCGAAAAATGCATGCTGTCCGGCTCCGTGATGGGCACGGCTGTGCTCATTGACGGCATGGTGCAGCGCATTGAGGAAGAGCTTGGCCGTCCGGTCACTCTGGTGGTAACAGGAGGGCTGGCAAAGTATGTGACACCGCTGTGCCGCCACCCGCTGACCTACGACCCGGAGCTGCTGATGAAGGGACTTGCCCTTTTGTACCAGCTCAATGCGTCCCAGCCGCAGCACCACAGTGCGGGCGGCGGCAGGCACTATGGCCGGCAGAACCAGCACGGCCATGCAAAACAGCGCACCTACCCCAAAAAGCGCACCCGCCGCGAGCCGGAAGCGCTGGTAGGCTGACCAACGACAGGATGGGGAGAAAAATCAGATGAAATTAGGCATTCTTGGCACGGGCAAGATCGTGCGGGAATTTTTGCCATGGCTTGCAGAGCACACGCCTTTTACGGTGCAGGCCATCTGCAGCACCGAGCGCAGCGCCGAGCTGGCTCAGAGCCTTTGCGGCCAGTACGGCGTGCCGCAGCACACCACCAATTTTCTGGAACTGCTGCAGTGGGTGGATGTGGTGTACATTGCAGTGCCGAACCTGCAGCATGTGCGCTACGCCCGCGTGGCGCTGGAAGCAGGCAAACATGTTATTGTGGAAAAGCCGCTGGCACCCACGGCGGCCCAGACTGAAGAACTGGTAAATCTGGCACGGCACAAAAAGGTGTTCCTGTTTGAAGCCATCACCACCCAGTACCTTGAAAACTACGCAAAGATCCGGGAGCTGCTGCCCCGCATTGGCACCGTGAAGCTGGTACAGTGCAATTTCAGCCAGTATTCCAGCCGGTACGATGCCTTCTGTGCAGGCGATGTACAGCCTGCCTTTGACCCGGCCTGTGCCGGCGGTGCCCTGATGGATCTTGGCGTATATAATGTAAGCTACATCGTGGGCCTGTTCGGGGAGCCGAATCAGGCCAAATATACCGCCAACATGGAGCGCGGCATCGACACCAGCGGCATCCTGACCATGGATTACAGCGGCTTCAAGGCCGTGAGCATCGCCGCCAAGGACTGCGCGGCCCCGGCCCGGTACATCATTCAGGGCACGAAGGGCTATATCATGCAGAAGTCCACCGCCAACTGCTGCGGCGGCATCACCTTCCACCCTAACGAGGGCAAGGAAGAGCACTATAACCTGAATGGCGGCAGGCCCCGGCAGGCGGCAGAGTTTGAAGCCTTTGCCCGTGCGCTGGAGAGCGGAGATCAGGAGCTGTGCGGCCGGATGCAGGATACCACCATCGCGGTGAGCCGTGTGCTCACGGTGGCCCGCCGCAATGCGGGCATCCGCTTCCCGTGCGACCGCTGAAAAAGCCTTTCCCATTGGAACACGCCCTGACAAAAACGCGCTCCAAATTGTTTGAATATTTACTTTAAAACCCGCATAGAGCGGGCAGGTTTGCGCCGTATCCGACGTATAGGGCGGAACGGCAGCAGGAGGAAAACTGAATATGAAAAATACGAAAACTCTTACCCGTGTGGCGCTGCTGGTTGCCATTGAGCTGGTCATGAAAATGGTGGGTCTGGGCAGTGTGCCTGTGGGCCCGCTGTACATGAGCTTCCTGACCCTTCCCATTGCAGTGGGTGCCATCACCATGGGCCCCGCTGTGGGCGCACTGCTGGGCGGTGTGTTCGGCGCAGTGAGCTTCTACGATGCCATCACCGGTGCTTCCGCTATGACGGGTGCGCTGTTTCAGGTAAGCCCTGTGAACACCTTTATCCTGTGCGTGGGTATGCGCGTGCTGATGGGCCTGTGCTGCGGCCTGATCTTCAGCGGCCTGAAGCGCTTTGATAAGCCCGGCACTTGGAGCTACATCGTCAGCGCCATGAGCGCCCCGTTCCTGAACACGGTGTTCTTCATGGGCTGGATCGTGCTGGCCTTCTACGGCTGTGACTACGTGCAGAACCTGGTGTCCGTCAAGGGTGCTGCGAACCCCTTCATGTTCGTGGTGCTGCTGGTCGGCGTGCAGGGCGTGGCCGAGTTCCTTGTCTCCGGCATTCTGGGCGGCATCGTAGCCCGTGCCGTGGCAAAGTTCGTAAAATAAAAGATGTGCCGGATGTCAGGGCGGCGCATTCTATAATCGTGATAAAAAACTCCTCCGGCGAAAGCTGGAGGAGTTTTTTCACAACAAATATTTCTCCTGCATAGGATGGCCCACGAGCAGGCAAAGGGGGATGCGGCATGGAAGCGAAAAAGCTGTTTGCGGTGGTGGGCACCGATGCCCGGCAGGCGGCGGCAGGCCGGGTGCTGGAACGGGCAGGTTATGCGGTGGGCGGAGCCGAGCAGGTTGCACTGGCAGATTATATCCTGCTGCCTCTGCCGCTGGATGCGGCCCGCACCCCGCTGGCAGAGCTGCTGCGGGCCGCAAAGCCCGGTGCGGTGGCACTGGGCGGCAGGCTCTCAGTTCAGGCAAAGACCATCGCACAGAAAGCTGGCGTGGAGCTGGTGGATTACTTTGCCCGACCGGAGCTGACGGTGTACAATGCCATCCCTACGGCGGAGGGCTGCATTGGCATCCTGCTGGCCGAGCGCACCCGTACCCTGTGGGGCACAAACCTTTTGCTGCTGGGCTTTGGCCCGGTGGGGCAGGCGCTGGGGGCGCGGCTGGCGGCACTGGGGGCAAATGTGACTGTCTGTGCCCGGCGCGCCGAACAGCGTGCGCTGGCCGAGAGCCTTGGTCTGCGGGGTGCAGAGCTTGCCCGGCTGGCCGCGCTGGCTCCGGCCTTTGATACGGTGGTGAACACCATCCCGGCCCCGGTGCTGACCGAGCCGGTGCTGGCGGCTCTGCGGCCCGGCAGCCTGATCGTAGATCTGGCATCAAAGCCCGGCGGCACCGACTTCGCTGCGGCGCAGCGGCTGGGCTGCAAGGCCATCCATGCGCTCAGCCTGCCCGCCGCCTGTGCGCCGGACACGGCCGGGGAAGCGGTGGCGCGCACCGTGCTGACCATTTTGCGGGAGCGGGAGGAACACACATGAGAACGCAGAAAAAAGGACGCATTGCATTTGCGGTGTGCGGCAGCTTCTGCACACTGGAAGCGGCGCTTGCGGCAGCGCAGCAGCTGACAGAACAGGGCTGGGAGCTGCTGCCCATCATGAGCTTTGCCGCAAAGCAGGATACCCGCTTTGGCACCGGGCAGTTCTGGCAGGAACGGCTGGAAGCCCTTACCGGCCATGCAGTGTTGGACACGTTGCAGGCCGTGGAGCCGCTTGGCCCTAAAAAGCTGGCCAGTGCACTGGTGATCGCGCCCTGCACCGGGGCCACGCTGGCAAGGCTGGCGGCGGGGCTTTCCGATACGCCGGTAACGCTGGCGGCAAAAAGCCTTTTGCGGGTGGGATGCCCGGTGGTGGTGGGCGTTTCCACAAACGACGGGCTGGGAGCGTCGGGGGAGAACATCGCTCGACTTTTCCAACGCAAGCATTACTATTTTGTGCCCTACGGGCAGGATGACCCCACCCACAAGCCCAACAGCCTGAAGGCGGACTTTGCCCGTCTGCCCGCTGCACTGGACGCTGCGCTGGCCGGGCGGCAGCTGCAGCCCGTTCTGCTGCAAAACAACGTCTGAATGGCTTTTCAGCCGGGGTAAAGTGTGGTATACTATTATCTGATGCTTTGCCGGTGCAGTACGACGGGCAGAAAAACGCTCAATGGAGAAAAACCAGATGAAAAAACTGACAGCGGCGCTGTGCGTTGTGCTGCTTATGATCTGCGTGTTCGTGCCGGGGGCAGCGGCGGCTGGCCCTGCCCTTGGTGCCACCCGCGCTTACTGCATCATCGATGCAGACACCGGCCTTGTGCTGGCACAGCAGAATATGAACGAAGAGCTGCACCCGGCATCCATCACCAAGGTGATGACGCTGGGCCTTGCCTGCGAAAAGGCGCAGGGAAACTGGGATGATATAAAGCTCACCGTGACCCACGAGGATGTTTACTCGCTGGCGGGCACCGATTCCAGTCACATTGCCCTGCGCGAGGGCGAAGAAGTGCCCCTGACGGATGCACTGTATGCCACCATGATGGCCAGTGCCAACGACGGCGCGAACCTGCTGGCCGAATATGTGGGAGAGGGCACCATCGCGGACGGCGTGGCAAAGATGAATGCACGGGTAGAAGAGCTGGGCCTTGCGCACACCCACTTTGCAAACCCCCACGGCATCAGCGACGAGGACCACTACACCAGCTGCTACGATATGGCGCAGATCCTGCGCTGGGCACTGGAGCAGCCGGGCTTTGAGCAGGTGTTCACCCGCAATGAGATGTACACCATGCAGCCCACCAATATCCAGCCCGTGACCCGCTATTTTTCCCAGCAGGACAAGATGCGCATTGGCTCCAGCCGGTACTACATCTCGTCCATTCTGGGTTCCAAGCTCGGTTATACCAACACGGCCCGCTACAGCTACGCCTGTCTGGCGGAGCAGAACGGCGTGCGGCTCATCTGCGTGACCATGCAGAGCGAGCTGAGCACTGATAAATACAACGATATGCGCACCCTGCTGGATTATGCGTTCAGCACCTTTACCGGCTACACCGACCTGCCCGCGCAGGGCATCACAGCACCGCTGAGCGTGGTGGGCGGCGGCGGGAGCCTTGGCACCGTGACCGTCTCCGACCCCGGCGTGCGGCTGCTGCTGGCCAACGGCCTGACTGCCGACGATGTGGAGGTGACGCTGGAACTGCCGGAAAGCTATGTCCTTGGCTCCGACCCGGAGGTGTACGCTGTGTACACCGTCCACGGCGGCGAAAAGCAGGAGAGCACCAGCGTGCGTGTGGATGCGGAAATTTCCGGCCTGCCTGAACTGCTGGAGAACAGCACCGGTCAGGAGCTGGAAGCGGCCAAGGCGGTAAAGCCCCAAAGCCATGCATTCTGGCTGCTGGGCATCTCGCTGGGGTCCACCGCAGCGGCAGCGCTGGTGACTTTTCTGGTGGTGCGGTTCATCACTTGGCGGAAGAAACGCCGCAGAACGCGCACGGAACAGGGACAGACCCGCCGCAGCAAATAAGCGCAAAAGCCTGTGTCGAACAGACTTTTCCAGATAAAACAAACATGCTTCACAAAAGAGAGGTACAAAATATGGGCAAGTTTACGTTTACTCAGACCGAGATCCCCGGTGTTGTGGTCATTGAGCCGCAGGTGTTCGGCGACGACCGCGGCTATTTTATGGAGACCTATCAGAAGGATCAGTTTGCCGAAGCCGGCATCGATAAGGAATTCGTGCAGGACAACCAGAGCCGCTCCACCCGCGGCGTGCTGCGCGGCCTGCACTTCCAGAAGAACCACACGCAGGGCAAGCTGGTGCGCGTGACCAAGGGCGAGGTGTTTGACGTGGCCGTGGACTGCCGCCCCCACAGCGCCACCTTCGGCAAGTGGGTGGGCGTGACCCTTTCCGAGGAAAACAAGAAGATGTTCTACATCCCGGAGGGCTTTGCACACGGTTTTCTGGTGCTGAGCGATGTGGCAGAGTTCTGCTACAAGTGCACCGATGTGTATGACCCCACCAGCGAGGGCGGCATCCCCTACGATGACCCCACCGTGAACGTGCAGTGGCCGGACTGCGGCTGCGAGCACAAGACCAGCGCAAAGGACAAGCTGCACGAGCCCTTTGCCGCCCAGAAGTTCGAGTATTTTGAAAAGTGGTGATCGCCCGTGGCAAAACTCAAAGGGATGTGGAACGGCTTCTGGCGCTACCGCTATCTGCTGTGGAACCTTGTAAGCCGTGATTTCAAGCTGAAATACCGCCGCAGCGTGCTGGGCGTGGTGTGGAGCGTTTTGAACCCGCTGCTGATGTGCCTTGTGTACTGGGCGGTGTTCAGCAGCCTGATGGATATGCGGGGCAGCGGCATCGACAACTTTGCCGTCTTTCTGATGTGCGGTCAGCTGCTGTTCAACTTCTTCAACGAAGCTACCTCCACCAGCATGAGCAGCGTGCTCAGCGCCGCCCCGCTGCTGAAAAAGGTGTATATCCCCAAGTATATCTTCCCGCTGGAAAAATGCTGTTTTGCCATGGTGAACTGCGTGTTCAGCTTTGTGGCGCTGCTGCTGGTCATGATCTTTACCGGTGCACCCTTCCACCTGACCCTCATCGAGGCGGTCTACCCGCTGGTGACGCTGTTCTTCTTCAGTCTGGGCGTGGGCCTGCTTCTGGCAGCGGCTACCGTGTTCTTCCGGGATATCATGCACATCTGGAGCGTGTTCATCACCGCATTGCTGTATTTTTCCGCCATCTTCTACGATCCCACCCAGATGACCTTTTCCATCGGCGGGTTCAACATGCAGCAGATCATCAAGCTGAATCCCATGTACTGGTACATCACAGGCTTCCGCCGTACCGTGATGTGGGGCATCCCGCTGGATTTCAACATGTTCGCGGTGTGCGGCTGCTGCGCCGTGCTCTCCATGCTGGTGGGCGTGTGGGTGTTCCGCAAAACGCAGGACCGCTTTGTGCTGCATATTTAAGGAGGAAGAACAATGGAACCGATCATCAAAGTGGACAATGTTTCCATGTGCTTCAACCTCTCCAAGGAAAAGCATGAGAGCCTGAAGGAATACTTCCTTGCCATGGTGCAGGGCCGCCTGCAGTACGATGAATTTTACGCCCTCAAGGACGTGAGTCTGGACATCATGCCCGGCGATTTCTATGGCCTTGTGGGCCTGAACGGCTCGGGCAAGTCCACCCTGCTCAAGACCATTGCGGGCGTGTACAAGCCCAGCAAGGGCAAGGTGACGGTCCGCGGCTCCATCGCCCCGCTCATCGAGCTGGGCGCGGGCTTTGATATGGACCTGACTGCCCGCGAGAACATCTATCTGAACGGCACGGTGCTGGGATTCTCGCCCAAGTATCTGGACGAAAAGTTTGATGAGATCGTGGAGTTCAGCGAGCTGCAGAACTTTCTGGATGTGCCGCTCAAGAACTACTCCTCCGGCATGGTGGCCCGCATCGGCTTTGCCATTGCCACCATCACCAAGCCCGATATCCTCATTGCGGACGAGGTGCTTTCGGTGGGCGATTTCCTGTTCCAGCAGAAGTGCGAAAAGCGGATGCAGGAGCTGATGGCGGGCGGCACCACGGTCATTCTGGTGTCTCACTCCATTGAGCAGATCGAGCGCATGTGCAGCAAGGTGGCATGGCTGAGCCACGGCCACCTGAAAATGAACGGCGATACGGCAACGGTTTGCGCGGCCTACAAGGCAACGCAGCGCGGCGAGGCCTGATATGAATGTACGACTGAAACGTGCCGGAGAACTGGCAGGCTATGCGGTGCAGCTGACGAAGGACGAGGGCCTGCCCACCATGCTCAAACGGGGCGCGGGCTTTGTCAAGCGCCGTTGCTTTGGCAAGCGTGCCCGCTATCTGCCCGCCAAAAAGGTACTGGAAGCCCAGCGGGCTGAAATGGCCGACAAAACGGCGGCAGACTGCGGCCTGCCCACCATCAGCATCCTGACCCCGCTGTATAATACACCGGAAAAATACCTGCGGGAATTTCTGGATTCCTTTGTGAACCAGACGGCCCCCAACGGTCAGCTCTGCCTTGCGGATGCTTCCGATGCAGAACATGCCGATGTGAAGCGCATCGTGGAGGAATATCAGACAAAGAATCAACGCATCGTATACAAAAAGATCGAAAACAAAGGCATTGCGGCCAACACCAATGCTGCGGCAGAGCTTGCCGCAGGGGAATATCTGGCCCTTGCCGACCACGATGATATCCTTGCGCCCCACGCCCTGTACACCATGGGCAAAGCCATTCTGCAGCTGCGGGCGCAGGGCGAGCCGGACGGCTTCCTCTACAGCGATGAAGCACTCTTTTCCAAGAGCATCCAGCGGCCCATGGTGGCCCACTTCAAGCCGGATTACGCCCCGGACTACCTGCTGTGCTGCAACTACATCTGCCACTTGGCGGTGTTCCAAAAGGCGCTGTGGGATGAGATCGGCGGGGAGCGGCCGGAGTGCGACGGCAGTCAGGACCACGATTTGTTCCTGCGCCTTGTGGAAAAGACCAGCGGCGCGGCCCATGTACCACAGGTGCTGTACTACTGGCGGGTGCACGCAGGCTCCACCTCCGGCGGCACCGATGCCAAGCCCTATGTGGCGGCAGCAGCCAAAAAGGCGCTGGCCGGCCATCTGGCCCGCACCGGACGCACCGGCACCGTGGAGGATGGCCTGTTCCCCAGTACCTACCGGGTGAAGTGGGATATCGTGGGCGACCCGAAGGTAAGCATCCTCATCCCGAACAAGGACCACACCGACGATCTGGAAAAGTGCCTGCACAGCATCTGGACCAAAACCAGCTGGGAGAACTTTGAGGTCATCGTCATCGAGAACAACTCCACCGACCCGGCCACCTTTACCTATTATAAGGAAGCCCGGCAGCGCTACGACGGCCTGCAGGTGGTCAACTACCCGCAGAAGGGCTTCAACTTCTCCGGCATCAACAACTTTGGCCGGCAGTACGCCAGCGGGGATTACCTGCTGCTGCTGAACAACGACGTGGAGGTGCGCAATGCGGATTGGCTCACGGAGCTTTTGCGGCAGTGTGCTCACCCCGGCGGCGCGGCCATCTGCGGCGCGGAGCTTTTTTACCCGGACGAGACGTTGCAGCATGCGGGCGTTGTGACCGGCCTTGGCGGCTACGCGGGCCACAGCCACAAATACCGCAAGGCGGGCGGCAGCGGCTACATGTTCCGCGCCGCAACGGTGCAGGACTTTTCCGCCGTTACCGGTGCCTGCCTGCTGGTAAAGACCAGCGTATGGGACGAAGTGGGCGGTCTGGACGAAGCCTTTGCGGTGGCCTTCAACGATGTGGATTTCTGCCTGCGGGTGCGGGATGCAGGATACCGCATTGCGTGGACACCCTACGCCCGGCTGACCCATTACGAGAGCAAGAGCCGCGGCGGCGACGAAAAAGACCCGGTGAAAGCCCGGCGCTTTGCCGCCGAGCAGCAGCGGCTGTACGCCGTGCACGGCAAGGCGAACATCCTGCACGACCCCTACTACAACCCCAACCTGACCATGGACCGTGAGGATTTTTCCGAAAGCAATGATCTGCGCGGGCTGAAAGAGGGACGTATCACGGTGCAGTGGAGGGAATAACAGCATGAACATCAAGGGCCATTTTGAGACCATCACCCGGCACAAGCTGCTGGTGATGAAATACTGCTTTGCCTGCGGGCTCTATGAGCAGGGCCTTGCCCACGATCTGAGCAAGTACAGCCCTACCGAGTTCATTCCGGGCTGCATCTATTATCAGGGTGACCACAGCCCCAACGAAGCGGAACGTCTGGCGCGGGGCTATTCCTCCGCGTGGCTGCACCACAAGGGCCGCAACAAGCACCATCTGGAATACTGGATCGATTACAGCACCCGGAAAGCGGGCCTTGCCGGCATGAAGATGCCCCTGCGCTATGTGTGCGAAATGGTGTGCGACCGCGTGGCCGCCAGCCAGATCTATCTGGGCGACAGGTACACCGATGCTTCCCCGTGGGAATACTACGAGCGCAGCAAGACCCACTACCTGCTCCACCCGGAGACCCGCGCCCTGCTGGAAGAGCTGCTGAAAATGGTGCGCGACCTTGGGCATGACCGCACCTTTGAGCACATGAAATACCTGCTGGGCTGCGAAAAAGATTACTAAAAGGAATATTTTGCTTAAAAACACCGCTGAGGGAGACCCGGCGGTGTTTTTTTTTGAAAAAATCAGGGATTTGAGTACAAAAATGCATTCAAAAAAGTATCCGAAAAGAAAGTGCAGGTGCCAAAAAAGAAAAGATATTTTTCACTGAAAAACCGTGAAAAAAGAGCAGATCAAACGAAAGTTCTTCCATGGAAAAATCTCCGGGGGAGGGTACAATAAAAGCAGGAAGGGAGTCGGAGAACATCCGCTCCGAAACATTCAACGATGGAAGGAGAATTTTGTTATGAAATTGTTCAAGCGCCTGATGACTGCTCTGCTGGCTGGTGTGCTGGCGATGGGGATGCTGGCCGGATGCAGCGGCGCACCGGCTGCCCCGAACACTCCGCTGCCCAATGACGCCGAAGCTCTGGCACTGTATCAGGGCGTCTCGGAAACCTGTAAAAAATATAATGTAAAGACGCCGGTTTACTGTGCTGAACTGGAACCCATCGCGCAGGAGATTGCCAAGGCGGCTGTGATTCACCGGTACTACACCACGCAACCGTCTGCTGCTGTGATCAACAAGGCTAAAATGGATGTGTCTGCTCTGATGGATGGTGCAGAGTATCTGGTGTATGAGTTGAACCCTTATGACACTGCAGCCAAAGCTCCGCTCTCCGTCAAAAGCATGAAGAACACGATCATCCAGAAGGGTGCAAACCGTGTGGGTATTGCAATCGTCACCCTGACGAATGCCGATACCAAGGAAGAAGTAAAGTACGAGTGCACCGTGTATGTCCGTTTCCCGGATGCAGCTGCACAGGAATAAACCGGACAGGAGGAAAAAACGATGAAACTGTTTAAAAAACTGATGTCCGCAATGCTGGCCGGTGTGCTGGCGGTAGGGATGCTGGCTGGCTGTTCTGGCGGCAGTGTGAACGGCCCTGTGCCTACCAGTCCCCGCCCGGAAGACCCGGCCGTGCAGGCTGTATATGAAGTGATCGAGCAGAAAACCGCAAAGATGAACTTCGTTTCCGCCCCGGCCTACAGCAAAGAAGCTTCAGCACTGGCAGAAGCATATCTGAACGGCGGCGATAAGACCAAAGCATTTAACGAGCTGAAAGCCGCTCTGGCCCAGCAGGGCCTGCGCATTTCCAATGCACAGGATACCGCTGAAGCATCCAGCCTGAGCAAGTTTTCTGGTCCCGATGCTGTGTGGACCAGCGATCTGGAAGAAACCAACTATAGTTTGAACAAACGCTATACCGATACTATGATTGCGGGCTTGGTGGATTACCGCTGCAACAGCGTGGGCATTGCCGTGAAGGACGGCAAGATGTCGATCGTCTACCTGCGCATTACCGAGATCCCTGCTGAAAACAGCTGACCTCAGCATTTTTGCTTTCCTCATAAGTTCTCCAAGTGCAGCGCCCTGCCGGGCTTTCCCTCCGGCAGGGCGCTGCCGCGTTTTCGATGGTGCGCTTTACTGCAAAAAATACACGACATTATACCGGATGTATTATCCTGCTGCAAGGGCCCAGAAATAAATAAGAATTCTGAAAACACCGCTGAGGGAGACCCGGCGGTGTTTTTTTGTATGCCATGAAAAAATACAAAACAACTCTGGTTGGCCATCACGCGGGACTGCAAAAAATACATGTCATTTTTTGTAGCATCCGCGAATGGAGGGTATTCCTCCGGTAAATGGTGGCATTGGTGAAAACGTAACCGAGCTGGATGTTGGCGTTGCTGTTGGTAAAATTGGCGACAAGACCTATGTGGTTATGGTCACGATGCCCACAGAGACCGCTGCTGCCCCGGGCACTCCGGACAAGGACTAAACAGATACGGAACCCCACAGCATAACAAAAAGGCGCTGGCTCCGGCCAGCGCCTTTTCTGTGTCTGTCAACATCTGCCAACCCGGCAAAAAACCACAAATCCCCCAGCCCGGGCAGCGGCGTGCCGTTCAGGCTGGGGGATGTTTTTGTGCAGGACGCGGGGTTACTGCTCGTTCTCGTAGATCTGGATATAACGGGGTGCGTTCTTATCCTGAATGAACAGCAGCGCGGCGGTCAGGGCCACCGCCAGAGCAGTGAGGACGGCGAGCAGTGCTTTGAGAACCTTCATCGTTTCAAGCCTCCTTGGTAAGTCTGGCGCGGAGCGGGGGACGTTCCGCAGTTTTGCTTGCCCTTAGTATAGCATAATCCGCATGCAAAGGCAAACACCGGATGCAGGAAGAAAAATACGGTGGTTAGTTATATATAACCACGAAAAAATGAAAAGAAAGTTCAGGAAAACACATCATTTTTGTGCCATTGTCGTTGACTTCCCACGCCAAAATGATACAATAAGTGTGTTAAGCAGCTGCTGTCCCTGTACCAGTGCGCCTGCATGGGCGTGGGGACGGCAATTCAAGCAGAATGGGGGATTTGAATTCCATGTTGAACAAGCTGAAACGTGCGGCGCTTGGCGCGCATACGCCGCATGACAAGGCAACTGCTGCAAGCAAACCGATCCCGATGCCTCTGCCCGCGCAGGTACGCATCCTCATGAGCCAGCATATCGGCGCTCCCGCCAAAGCTCTGGTCAAAAAGGGCGACGAGGTATTCGTTGGCACTAAGATCGGCGAGGCTGGCGGCTTCGTCTCTGCAAACATCCACTCCAGCGTCTCCGGCACGGTTGCCGCGGTGGAGCCCTTCCGTCTGTCCAATGGCCGCATGTGCGACTCTGTCGTTATCAAGACCGATGGCAAACAGACCGTGGACCCGGCTGTCAAGGCACCGGAAGTGACCGATAAGGCCAGCTTCCTCAAGGCTGTGCGTGAGTGCGGTCTGGTCGGTCTGGGCGGCGCAGGCTTCCCGACCGACGTAAAGCTGCAGCCCAAGCAGCAGGTGGATACCCTGCTGATCAATGCTTCCGAGTGCGAAGTGTGGCTGACCAGCGATACGCAGGAGATGCTGAACTGCAGCGATGATATCATCCGCGGCATCAAGGCCGTGCTGCAGTACACCGGCATCCCGAAGTGCGTCATCGGCATTGAGAACAACAAGCCCGAGTGCATCGACCTGCTGTGCAAAAAGACCAATGGCGACAGCACCATCGAGGTCAAGCCCCTGCCCAGTGTCTACGGCACCGGCGCAGAGCTGATCCTTATTGAAAAGTGTCTGGGCCGCGAAGTGCCCCACGGCGGTCTGCCCGCAGATGCCGGCGCGATCGTCATGAACGTGACCAGCGTCTCCACCCTTGGCAAGTATCTGGCTACCGGTATGCCGGTGGTCGAGCGCACCATCACCGTGGACGGCGACGCCTGCGCAAAGCCCCAGAACATCGTTGTCCCCGTGGGCACTGCCTATCAGGACATCATCGATTTTGCGGGCGTCAAGGGCGAGCTGGGCAAAGTGGTTGCCGGCGGTGCCATGATGGGCCCCGCTGTGGAGAACCTGAGCTACCCCACCACCAAGACCACCTCCGGCCTGATCTTCCTGAGCAAGGCCGCTGCAGAGCCTGCACCGGTAAATCCCTGCATCCGCTGCGGCCGCTGCGTGGAGTACTGCCCCATGGGTCTGGAGCCTGTGGAGGTCAATCAGGCTTACGCTGCACGCGATGTGCAGGAGCTGGGCAAGCTGCATGCAGACTACTGCTTCAACTGCGGCAGCTGCTCGTTCGTCTGCCCGGCAAAGCGCCCTGTTACCCAGATGATGAGTCTGGCAAAGGCGTTCTACCTTGGTGAAATCAAAAAAGGAGGCAATAAGTAATGGATACGAAGCTTATTGTTTCGGCTTCCCCGCATGTGCGCAGCGAAGAGACCACCCAGAGCCTGATGGCCAACGTGATCGTCGCCCTGTGCCCCTGCGTGGTGGCCTCTGCCATCATTTTTGGCGTGCGTGCACTGCTGGTAACAGCCGTGTCCGTGGTGGCCTGCGTGGCCTTTGAGTGGCTGTACTGCAAGCTGCTCAAGAAGCCCAACCCCATCAGTGACCTGTCCGCCGTCGTCACCGGCATCATTCTGGCCATGAACGTGCCCGTGGGCATGCCCATCGGCCAGCTCATCATCGGTGATCTGGTGGCCATCGTCATCGTCAAGCAGCTGTTCGGCGGCATCGGCATGAACTTTGCCAACCCCGCTCTGGTGGGCCGTATCGTGCTGTTCATCAGCTTTGCCGGTTCCATGAACAAGTGGGTGTTCCCGGATGCAGCGGTGGACCAGCTGTCCAGCGCTACCCCGCTGGCTGTGGCCGATAAGTCCAAGCTGAGCCTGCTGGATCTGTTCATGGGCATCCATGGCGGTGTGCTGGGCGAGACCTGCGCACTGGCCATCGTGCTGGGCCTGATTTATCTGGTGGCCACCAAGACCATCAGCATCGCCATCCCGGCTTCTTATGTCGGCAGCATGTTCGTGTTCTACCTCATTGCTACCCACAGTGTGCACGAGGCTCTGGTTGCCGTGCTGAGCGGCGGCCTGCTGTTCGGTGCCGTGTTCATGGCTACCGACTACGTTACCAGCCCCTTCACCCTGAAGGGCAAGCTGGTGTACGGCGTGGCACTGGGTATCGTCACCTTTGCCATCCGTTATTGGGGCAGCTACACCGAGGGCGTGTCCTTCGCACTGCTGTTCATGAACCTGTGGGTCCCGTACATCAATGATCTGACCCGTCAGACCCCGTATGGCTATGTGAAGCCTGCAAAGAAAGCGAAGGAGGGTGCTGGCAAATGAGTAAGACTGCAAATTCCAGCTGGGAAACCACCGGTAAGCCCATTGTTGTGCTGACCGTCATCTCTCTGATCGTCAGCCTGCTGCTGGCTCTGGTGAACGGCATGACCGCTCCCGTTATCAAGGAGAACACCCGCCGCACCACGCTGGCTGCTTATGTCAGCGTGATGCCCTCTGTTTCGGACGCAGCTACGCTGGAGGAAGTGACCGACTACACCACCGCCAATGTTACCGGCGTGGTAAAGGCTCCCGATGGCGGCATTGCCATCAAGGCCGAAGAAAAGGGCTTTGACGGCGGCATCCTGACCGTCATTATGGGCTTTGACGCCAACGGTGCCGAGACCGGCATCTGGGTAGACGCTTCTACCCAGACCAAGGGCATCGGCTCCAATGTGTCCACCGATGACTTCCTGGCACAGTTCAACGGCATGGACGGCACCAAGAACATTGTGATGAATCAGGATTTCGATGCGTACAGTGGCGCAACCATTTCGTCCACCGCTCTGTTTGCTGCCATCAATGATTGTATCAACTGCTTCAACGAGCTGGCATAAAAGGAGGTTGGTAAGAAATGGCACAAGAAAATAAGTCCAAGGTAAGCATCCTTACCAACGGCATCATCAAAGAAAACCCTGTTCTGCGTCTGGTTCTGGGCACCTGCTCCATTCTGGCCGTTACCACGGCAGTTTCCAGCGCACTGGGCATGGGCGCCGCCTTCACCTTCGTGCTGGTGTGCTCCAATATCATGATCTCCCTGCTGCGGAAAGTCATCCCCGGCAAGGTGCATCTGCCCTGCTACATCGTCATCATTGCAGGCTTTGTGACCATCGTGCAGATGTTCATGCAGGCCTACATGGAAAGCCTGTACAACGCTCTGGGCGTGTTCCTGCCCCTGATCGTTGTCAACTGTATCATTCTGGGCCGTGCCGAGATGTTCGCCTGCAAGAACAATGTGGTGGATTCCGCACTGGACGGCGTGGGCATGGGCCTCGGCTACACCCTCACCGCTACTCTGATGGCCTCCATCCGTGAGATCCTGGGCAGCGGCACCTGGCTGGGCTTCCAGATCATTCCGGAAAGCGTTGCCAAGGTCTCCATCATGACGCAGGCTCCCGGTGCATTCTTCTGCTTTGGCCTGTTGATGGCCGGCTGTGTGTGGCTGGAAGGCAAGCTGGACGCCCGCATTGAGCGCAAGAGCTGCTGTGATCTTGACAATCTGAAGAAGGAGGCGGAATAAGATGCTCGTCAAACTCGCTGCGATCTTCTTCAGCATGATCCTTGTCAACAACTATGTGCTGGTGAAGTTCTACGGTATCTGCCCGTTCCTGGGCGTTTCCAAAAAGCTGGATTCCGCTGTTGGTATGTCCGGTGCTGTCATCTTTGTCATGTTCATGGCAACGGCCGTTACCTTCCCCATCCAGATCTTCATTCTGGACCAGGCTGGTCTGAGCTACCTGCAGACCATCGTGTTCATTCTGGTCATCGCTGTGCTGGTGCAGTTCATCGAGATCTTCCTCAAGAAGTACGTCGTTGCCCTGTATAACTCGCTGGGCGTTTATCTGCCCCTGATCACCACCAACTGCTGCGTGCTGGCTGTGACCATTCTGGTCGTGGGCGACTACGGCGCCGATGTGGCTGCACACGGCTTCGGCTACGCCTACATCGAGGCTCTGATCTGCGCCATCGGCGCAGGCTGCGGCTTTATGCTGGCCATGGTCATGTTCAGCGGCGTGCGTAAGCGCGTGGAAGCCTGCGATCCCCCGGCACCCTTCAAGGGCCTGCCCATCACCCTGATCGCAGCTGCAATCACCAGCCTGTCCTTCATGGGCTTCGGCGGCATCGTCGAAAACCTGTTCAATGTTACGCTGTAAGGGAGGAACAGGACTATGAATATTGTATCTGCTGTTATCCTGTGCACCATCGTGGGCGCTGTGGGTGCCATCGTTCTGGTAGCTGCCGCAAAGTTCATGGCGGTGGAGGAAGACCCCCGCATTGAGGAAGTTTCTGCCTGTCTGGCCGGTGCAAACTGCGGCGGCTGCGGCTACGCCGGCTGTGCCGACTACGCCAAGGCAGTTGTTCTGGACGGCGTGCCCTGCGACAAGTGCGCACCCGGCGGCCCCAAGGCTGCCGCTGCCATTGCCAAGATCATGGGCGGCGAGGCAAGCGCCGTAGAAAAGAAGGCTGTTGTGCAGTGTCAGGGCAGCTCCGAGCACTGCAAGCCCGCCTACGACTACAAGGGCATTCAGACCTGTGCTGCTGCGGCAGCCCTGTACGGCGGCCCCAAGACCTGCACCTTCGCCTGCATTGGTCTGGGCGACTGCACCAAGGTGTGTAAGTTCGACGCCATCCACATTGTAGACGGTGTGGCAAAGGTGGACAAGGACAAGTGCACCGGCTGTGGTGCCTGTGCCAACATCTGCCCCAAGCAGGTGATCATGATCGATGCTGCCGGCCCCCGCAAGCCGGTGGTCATGTGCTCCAACAAGGATAAGGGTGCTGTGGCAAACAAGCTGTGCACCACCTCCTGCATCGCCTGCGGCATGTGCGAGCGCACCTGTAAGTTCGACGCTATCCATGTTGTGGACGGCGTGGCACGCATTGATTACGACAAGTGCAAGGGCTGCGGTATGTGCGCCCAGAAGTGCCCCAAGCACATCATCCTGTTCCCGCTGAAGGACGATCCCAATCCCCCGAAGCCCGTGGTGAAGCCCGCTGCTCCCGCTGCTGCCCCCGCAGCAAAGCCGGAAGCCAAGGCTGAGGCAAAGCCCGAGACCAAGGCAGAGTAAACTGTAAACCAAAGCCCGCCGTGCAGCGATGCCCGGCGGGCTTTTTGCATAGAAAATGATTGGGAATGCCCTCCGCGTTGCTCTGGGCATAATTCAAGGAAATATTCTTCTGGATTTCGGTAGAACGGAACGCCTGCGGGCGTTCCGTTCTACCATTTTCACAAGAAAGGTCGCAGAGATGAGATGCATTTTCCCGTCACAGCTCCTCTCGTGAAAAAGCGTTTGGAGCGCTCCGCAGAGCTTGTCGGGGCAACGCCCCTCCATCTGCTTACGCAGACCGCTCTGCCGCTTAAAAGCCCCACTGGGGCTTTCATTGCTGCGCAAATGCGGTCGCTCCAAACGCGAAATTAAAAATGAATTTTCCGCTGAAGATGCCCAGAGCGCAAGCGGAGGGCATTTTAAATCGTCCGAATCCGGCGGGCTTTTTGCAACTTTTTGTAAGAAAATCCGGTTGCAATGATGCGGAATTATGGTTAAATAGAAGGAGGATATTTTCACAGAAAGAGGACGATTATGGAACAACAGTCTGCACGCCTGCGGAATACAGGCTTTCTTACCTTCTTCTTCAGTGGCATCTGTGCCATCAGTGCGGGCGTGGTGGTCAGCCTGTTGCAGGAGCGCTACGGCTTTGCCTACGGCATGACCGGCACTCTGCTCTCACTTATGAGTGTGGGTAATCTGCTGGCAGGCCTGCTCATTGGTATGCTGCCCAGTGTACTGGGCATGAAGCCCAGTGTGCTGCTGCTCACCATCGGCTATGCGGTGGGCTACGGCATCATGGGCCTGACGGGTGCCGTGGCGGTGCTGGCGCTGGCGTTTTTTCTGGTGGGCATTGCCAAGGGCAGCGTCATGAACACCTGCACCATTCTGGTCAGCGATCACTCTGCCGACCGCACCCGGGGTATGAACCTGATGCACAGCTGCTACGCCTGCGGTGCGCTGCTGTGCCCCTTCCTCATTGCGGCGGCGGCAAGGGTGAGTACCGCACTGGCAGTATTCCTGCTGGCAGTGCTGGGCCTGATGCTCTGGCTGGTGTATGGATTTACTCCGCTGGGCGGCGGCAAGGCCAAGAATGCCAAGGGAAAGCAGGCCATTGACTGGAGCTTTCTGCGTTCGGCACGGTTCTGGATGCTGACCGGCCTTTTGTTCTTCCAGAACGCTGCAGAGCAGAGCGTCAACGGCTGGATGGTCACTTACTTCAAGGGCAGCGGCATCATTGCGGGTACACTGGCGGCTTACACCGTCACGGTCATGTGGGGGGCCACATTGGTGGCACGCCTGCTCATTGCGTTCGTGTTCCCGTTCAAGAGCCCGCGCAAGGCCATGGTGGGCATGAGCGTGCTGTGTACGATCTTTTATGTGCTGCTGGTCATGGCCCACACGCAGGTCATGGCTATCGTGCTGCTGTTTGCGTTTGCGTTCTCCATGGCGGGCCTGAACCCCACCGCTGTGGCCAGCGCGGGCCGCATGACCAGCGTGACCAGCATGGGCATCATGCTGCCGGTGGCATCCAGCGGTGCCATCCTCATGCCGTGGATCATTGGCATCGTAGCCGAAAAGGCTGGCCTTGCCGCTGGTATGGCTTCCAACATCGTGCCCTGCGTGGGGCTGATTATTTTCACCCTGCTGGTAGCTAGATTGCCGGAGGAATAAACCCTCTCAGGGGAGCTGGCATTGCACAGCAATGACTGAGAGGGTTATTTCTCAATGCCTCTTGCCTTCGCGCTGAACTCGCACCCGCAGTAATCCTGCCGGTACAGGCCGTATTCCTCCGAAAGCTGCAGGCTGCGCAGATAGCCGTTGTGCTTTTTGAAGTCCGAAGGCAGATGCTTTACGCCGAACTCGGCTTCCAGCTCCTGCCCGATGGCATTGATGCGCTTGGCATCTTTATGCGGGCTGATGGACAGTGTGGTGGTGAACCAGTCGAAGCCGTTCTCACTGGCGTATTGCGCCGCCCGGCGCATCCGCAGCCGGTAGCAGACCGTGCACCGACTGCCCCGCTCCGGCTCGTTTTCAAGGCCGGTGACAGCAGAGTAGAACTCCTGCGGGTCGTAGTGGTCCTCCACCACGGTCACGCCCAGAGGATGGGCTGCTGCCACGAACTTCTTCAGTTCCTCGCCGCGGCGGTAGTATTCCTCTGCAGGCCATGTGTTGGGGTTATAGTAAAGCACTGTGATCTCAAAATACTGGCACAGCTGTTCCAGCACTGCGCTGGAGCAGGGGCCGCAGCAGGCGTGGAGCAAAAGGCGCGGCCGGGTGCCGTCCAGCGTTTTGAGCACGGCATCCATCTGCTGTGCAAAATTCAATTGAGTTGCCATTTTTATCATCCTTTGCTATACTGATTGAGAAAATTCCTTAAAAAGCTCGCCCTTTCGGGGGAGCTGGCATTGCACAGCAATGACTGAGAGGGTTTGCTTTCTTATTATAACATATTCCGCTTGAAAATACAGGAGGCACCATGACACAGGAAAAGATCGCCCGCATCAACGAGCTGGCAAAAAAGAGCAAGACCACCGGCTTGACCGAGGCCGAAAAGGCAGAGCAGCAGGCCCTGCGCCGCGAATACATCGACGACATGAAGGCCAGCCTGCGCGCGCAGCTGGCCAACACCTCCATTCAGGAGCCGGACGGCACCATCCACAAGGTGACCCGCCGTGCCGACCTTGAGAACCCCCGCAGCTGAACGCACAATTTTGCGCACACTTTTTTGGAGGAAAACGCAGCCAAAAGCTGTGTTTTCCTCTTTTTTTGCACGGCGATCTGTGCTATACTATACTTGCATTGGTATGTGTTTTGTGTATGCCTGCTGATGTGTTTTCCCAAGGTGGCGTATCCCGGGCAAGGTGCACGGAAAAGGCTGTCTTTTGAAAAAATGATAAAGAGGTCATTTATTATGCTTACTGCAATTACGGGTATCAACTGGGGCGATGAGGGCAAGGGCCGCATGGTCGACCTGATCAGCCAGGAGTATGACATCGTTGCACGGTATCAGGGCGGCAACAACGCAGGCCATACCGTTAAAAACGAGCGCGGCAAGTTCGTGCTGAACCTGCTGCCCTCCGGCATCCTGCGCCCCAACGTCGTGTGCGTTATGGGCAACGGCATGGTCATCGACCCGCATCATCTGGACGGCGAGATCAATAAGCTGCGCGAGCAGGGCATTGAGATCACCCCGGCAAACCTGAAGATTTCCGACCGCGCAACCATCACCATGCCCTACCATGTGGAGCAGGATGGCCTGGAGGAGGCACGCCTGTCCAAGACCGGTGCACAGTTCGGCTCCACCAAGCGCGGCATTGCCTACGCTTACGGCGACAAGTACATGAAAAAGACCCTGCGCATGGGCGATCTGCTGCATCTGGACGACGCCGTGAAGAAGCGTCTGGTCACCATGGTGGATTCCAAGAATCTGGTCATGGAGGGCAGCTACAACGCAGCTCCCATCAGCGTGGATGAGATGTGGGCATGGCTCGAAAAGTATGCCGCCATCTTCAAGGATTACATCTGCGATGTGGGCCAGTATCTGGCCGATGCAGACGCTGCAGGCAAGAAGGTCCTGTTCGAGGCTCAGCTGGGCGCTCTGCGCGACATCGATTTCGGCATTTACCCCTATACCACCTCTTCCAACGTCATCGGTGCTTACGCTCCCATCGGCGCAGGTATCCCGGGCCACAAGCTGCACAACTCCATCGGCGTGATGAAGGCTTACTCCTCCTGCGTGGGTGACGGCCCCTTCGCTGCCGAGCTGGCTATGACCGAAGAGGAAAAGCACGACCTGCGTGAGGCTGGCCACGAGTACGGTGCAGCCACCGGCCGTCCCCGCCGCGTTGGCCCCATCGATCTGGTGGCAAGCCGCTACGGCGTGTTCTGCCAGGGCTGCGATGAAGTTGCTCTGACCCTGCTGGACGTGCTGGACTACATGGAAAAGATCCCCATGGTCACTGCCTACAAGCTGACCGATGGCAGCACCACCACCCGCTTCCCCATGGGCGAAGCTCTGGACACCGCACAGCCCGTGGTGGAGTACCTGCCCGGCTGGCACTGTGATATCACCGCAGCCCGCAAGTGGGAAGACCTGCCCAAGGAAGCACGCGATTACGTGGAATATCTGGAAAAGGCTGTCGGCTGCAAGATCACCTACATCTCTGTGGGTGCCGAGCGTGAGGCTTATATCCACCACGTATGATCCCCTGCAAAGCTCCTGAATGATTCAGAAAAGGAAGCGTCACAGATGTTTGATATCATTACCGACAGCGCATGCGACCTGACGCTGGACACTGCCAAACAGCTCCAAATCGAGGTCGTGCCCTTCTATGTCTCGCTGGACGGCGAGCACTACCGCAAAGAAGGCAAGGAGATCGCCGTGCGGGACTTCTACCAGTTCATGGTGGACAACCCTTCGGCCTACCCCAAAACCAGCCTTGCTTCCATTGAGGACTTTGAGCAGGCATTCCGTGCCCATGCTGCTGCTGGCCGGGATGTGCTGTGTCTGGTGTTCACCAGCAAGATGAGCGGCTGTGTGGGCAGCGCCCGCAATGCCCGGGATCTGGTGCTGGAAGATTTCCCCGATGCCCGCATTGAGGTCATTGACAGCGCGGCGGCTACCGTTACCGAGTCCACCATGGTGGAAAACGCCGTGGCCATGCGGGACGCAGGCTGCACGCTGGACGAGACCGTGACATGGCTGGAAGCAGAGAAAGCTACCAACCAGATCTTCTTCACGGTAGGCAATCTGGACTATCTCATTAAGGGCGGCCGCATTGGCAAGGTGACGGGCCGTGCAGCCAACATGCTGGGCATCAAGCCGATGATCCTGTTCAAGGATGGCGAGATCTTCTCCGGCGGCGTGGCACGCGGCCGACAGAAGAGCTTTGAAAAAGCGCTGGAACAGCTGATGAACTATCTGGATGCCCACGGCGGCACCCCGGACGACTACCGCATCACCGTAGGCTACGGCTACGACGAAGAGGAAGGCAAGCGCCTGTGGATGCAGACCCGCGCGGCCCTGCGTGCAAAGTACCCCGGCGCACAGTGCGAAGTGGGCCTGTTGCAGATCGGCTGCACCATTGCCGTGCACACCGGCCCCTATGCGCTGGGCATGGGCGTGATGCGCCGCTGGAAAAAGCAGGGCTGAGATCACATTATATGAATTTTTGAACTCCAGAAAATCTATGGATTTTTTGGGGTTCTTTTTTTAGAGCAATGCTTCCCATACAGAGCGTATTCGAGTGGAACAGATTTCTTGACTTTTATGCAATTCTTCTCCACCGGATAAGTTCTCTTTTGCGTGCCAAAAGAGAACCAGAAAGGACGGCGGTGCCCGCAGGGCATGAAAGCCCCAGTGGGGCTTTTAAGCCGCAGACCGGTTTGCGCAGCAAATGCCGCGTGTTCAGCGCGGCAAGGTCTCCGCTACTTTCGAGGCGCGGGAGGCGGCGGGTTGCGGCTCCCTGCGTCTGCTTTGTGCCTTGCGCGGCACTCGCATCCTGCAGGCCGCTGCCCCAACAGCTCCTCCCTGTTTCGGCCGCTGGCCGCGGTCGTTGCCGTTGCAAACTAGGGGCTGCTCGCCCCTAGTAACCCCAAAGCAGTTGGGCTCCATACAAAAAATCCAAGTCGCTGCGCTAGAGGATTTTTTGTGTTGCGCCGATTTTAAGTCGCTTACGCGACGAACGGTATGGCAAGGCTGCGTGTTTTTTCTAGCAAAAATTATGATTTGCAAACTTTTTATGAACCCTATTGACAAAGTGGGAAAACAGGAGTATAGTTTTAGCAGTCGAACAGATAGAGTGCTAAAACGAGTAAAACCAGTTCGGCAGGAGGTGCTTGAAACCGTGAAACAACTGAAGAATAGCCGCTGCTTCCCGTTCGGCAGCATCTCTGCACCGGGCTTTTAGCAGATGACTATCGTGTCCGCTAAAATAAACCTTCCGGTATGAATGGAGGCTTGACTTTATGAATACCAATCAATATACCCAAAAGACCCTTGAGGCTTTGCAGGCAGCCCAGCAGCTGGCTGTGGAGTACCAGCACAACGCGCTGGAGCCCGCCCACCTGCTGCACGCACTGGCTGCGCAGGAAAACGGCCTGATTCCCCAGCTGCTGCAAAAGCTGAACGTTGACCCCGGCAGCTTTGCCGCCGCCGTGGCGGAAAAGCTGTCCGCGCTGCCCCGGGTGTCCGGTTCCGGCCGTGACCCTGATAAGGTCTATATCTCGCAGGCAACCGATAAGGTGCTCAGCGCCGCCGCCCGCGAAGCCAAGGCCATGAAGGACGACTTCATCAGCGTGGAGCACCTGTTCCTTGGCCTGCTGGACGAGCAGGATCAGACTACCAGTGAGCTGTTCCGCGCCTTCAACCTGAAAAAGGACGCCTTTTTGCAGCAGCTTACCGCCGTGCGCGGCAACCAGCGGGTGACCACCGATAACCCGGAGGACACCTACAATGCGCTGCAGAAGTACGGCCAGGATCTGGTGGAACTTGCCCGCAAGCAGAAACTGGACCCCGTCATTGGTCGAGATCAGGAGATCCGCAATGTGATCCGTATCCTGTCCCGTAAGACCAAAAACAACCCCTGCCTGATCGGTGAGCCCGGCGTTGGTAAAACCGCCATCGCCGAGGGTCTGGCGCAGCGCATCGTGCGCGGCGATGTGCCCGAAAACCTGAAAGACCGCACCGTGTTCAGTCTGGACATGGGCGCTCTGGTGGCCGGTGCAAAGTACCGCGGCGAGTTCGAGGAGCGCTTGAAGAGCGTGCTGAATGAGGTGAAGAAGAGCGAGGGCAAGATCATCCTCTTCATCGATGAGCTGCACACCATCGTGGGTGCCGGCAAGACCGATGGCGCCATGGACGCAGGCAACCTGCTCAAGCCCATGCTGGCCCGGGGCGAGCTGCACTGCATCGGTGCCACCACGCTGGACGAGTACCGCCAGTATATCGAGAAAGACCCCGCTCTGGAGCGCCGCTTCCAGCCGGTACAGGTGGATGAGCCCACCGTGGAGGACACCATCTCCATCCTGCGCGGCCTGAAGGAACGCTACGAGGTGTTCCACGGCGTGAAGATCAACGACAGCGCCCTGATCGCCGCTGCCACCCTTTCCGACCGCTATATCACGGATCGTTTCCTGCCGGATAAGGCCATCGACCTTGTGGATGAAGCCTGCGCCATGATCAAGACCGAGATGGACAGCATGCCCAGCGAGATGGACGATCTGGCCCACCGCATCACCCAGCTGCAGATCGAGCAGGTGAGCCTGAAAAAGGAGACCGATGCTCTGAGCCAGAGCCGTTTGAAGGATCTGGAAAAGGAGCTTGCCGAGCTGCAGGATAAGTTCCGCAGCATGAAGGCAAAGTGGGAGAACGAGAAGAACGCCATTGGCAAGGTACAGAGCCTGCGTGAGCAGATCGAGCAGACCAATGCCGCCATCGAAAAAGCCCAGCGCGAGTACGACCTGAACAAGGCCGCCGAGCTGAAGTACGGCAAGCTGCCCCAGCTGCAAAAAGAGCTGGCCGAAGAGGAAAAGGTGGCTGCCGCCAAAAAGGAGGACAGCCTGCTGCGTGACCGCGTGACCGACGAGGAGATCGCCCGCATCGTGGCACGCTGGACCGGCATCCCGGTGGAGAAGCTGGTGGAGGGCGAGCGCGAGAAGCTGCTGCATCTGGACGATGTGCTGCACCAGCGGGTCATCGGTCAGGACGAGGCCGTGACCAAGGTGAGCGAGGCTATCCTGCGCAGCCGCGCCGGTATCGCCAACCCCAACCGCCCCATCGGCAGCTTCCTGTTCCTCGGCCCCACCGGCGTTGGCAAGACTGAGCTGGCCAAGGCACTGGCACAGGCCCTGTTTGACGACGAGCGCAACATGGTGCGAATCGATATGACCGAGTATATGGAGAAGTTCAGCGTCAGCCGTCTGATTGGCGCGCCTCCGGGATACGTCGGTTACGAAGAGGGCGGCCAGCTGACTGAGGCTGTGCGCCGCAAGCCCTACAGCGTGGTGCTGTTCGATGAGGTGGAAAAAGCCCACCCCGATGTGTTCAACATCCTGCTGCAGGTGCTGGACGATGGCCGCATCACCGACAGTCAGGGCCGCACCGTGGACTTCAAGAACACGGTCATCATCCTCACCTCCAATCTGGGCAGCGACATCATCCTGAACGATCTGGAGCAGCGCCGTGCCAACGGCTCCAACGAGCTGAGCGAGGAAGCAAAGCACCAGATCGACCAGCTGCTGAAGAGCAAGTTCCGCCCCGAATTTCTGAACCGTCTGGATGAGATCGTCTACTACAAGAGCCTGACCAAGGACGAGATGCGCAGGATCGTGGATCTGCAGCTGCAGAATCTGCGCAAGCGCATGGACGAGGGCAAGCACCTCAAGCTGGAGGTCACCACCGCTGCCAAGGACTTCATCATCGATTCTGCTTACGACAGCGTCTATGGTGCACGTCCCATCAAGCGGTTCATCCAGAGCCGCGTGGAGACCCTGATCGCCAAGGCCATCATTCAGGGCAGCTATACCGAGGGCAACACCCTGACGGTAGACTGCGAGAATGGCGCTTTGACCCTGCGATAATGTAAATTTTACCTGTTCTGTACGGACTTTGCGGCAAGAAAGCTTGCACCACCGTACAGAATATGGTATGATTACAAATAACATTGATGTGCTTTTCATCGCGGAACAGCAACGATGGGGAGCACATTTTTGTATACGGAAAGAACTCCTTCCGTCATCGCGCGGCAAGGCTCCCTCTTTGAGGGAGCTGGCTGCGAAGCAGACTGAGGGAGTCTGTTCTTTAATAAAAACAGAAAGTTGAGTGTGATTTCCCTTTTTATGGACGATGGCAGTATTACGCTTTTGGCGGCGCTGATCATTCTGGTGGCATTTTCCGCCTTTTTCTCCGCCTCTGAGACCGCATTTTCTTCCCTGAACCAGATCCGCCTGAAAAGCCGCGCCGAGGACGGCGATTCGGCAGCAGCCCGCGTGCTGGCTATGTCGGAAAAGTACGACAAGCTGCTCTCCACCATCCTCATCGGCAACAATATCGTCAACATTGCCGCAGCATCCATTGGCACAGTGCTGTTCACCCGCCTGCTGGACCCGGAGCGGGGCGCGACGGTGTCCACCTTCGTGCTGACCATTGTGGTTCTGATCTTTGGCGAGGTGACCCCCAAGAGCCTTGCAAAGGAGATGCCGGAGACGGTTGCCACGGCGGTTTCGCCCTTTTTGAACCTGCTCATGATCCTGTTCACCCCGCTGACCTGGCTGTTCAGCCAGTGGAAGCGCCTGCTGGGGCATTTCATCCGCAGCACCGAGGAGGACACCATCACTGAGGGTGAGCTGATGACCATGGTCAGCGAGGCCGAGAACGACGGCGAGCTGACCGACCGGGAAAGCCAGCTCATCCGCAGCGCCATTGAGTTCGACGATGTGGAGGTGGAGGAGATCCTCACGCCCCGCGTGGATGTGATCGCGGTGGAGGACGATCTCTCGCTGGATGAGGTGGCCGATACCTTTGCGGAATCGGGATATTCCCGTCTGCCCGTCTACCACGGCACCATTGACAACATCATCGGTGTGGTACATGAAAAGGACTTTTACCTTGGCCGTCTGCGCAAGGATACCACGCTGGAAGACCTTGTGAAGCCCACCCTTTATACCACCGGCTCCACCCAGATCTCCCAGCTGCTGCGCACCCTGCGCGAGCAGCACCATCACATGGCGGTGGTGGTGGACGAGTACGGCGGTACCGAGGGCATCATCACGCTGGAAGACATTCTGGAAGAGCTGGTAGGCGAGATCTGGGATGAGCACGACGAAGCGACCGAGGACTTCCGCAGGCAGTCGGACGGCAGCTGGATCGTGCTGGGCAGTGCCGGTGTGGACGACCTGTATGAGAGGCTGGGCCTGCCGGAGGATGAAGATATCGATTCCAATACGGTGAACGGTCTGGTGCAGGAAAAAACCTGCCATCTGCCCAAGGTGGGCGACCGGTTCACGCTGGGCGAGTACGACGGTGTCGTTACCCGCACGGCCAAGCGCCGCGTGACCGAGGTGCGCCTGACCCCGGCGGAAAAGCCGGAACCGAAGAAGGAAGAAGACGAAAAGCCGCACTTCAACCGGCTGACCAATAAGTAAATCTAAGGGAGGATGCCGTTTTTCAATACGGCCCTATCCTGTGAAAAAGCAAACTCCGGCAGACCGCAGTCTGCCGGAGTTTGCTTTGTAAAAATAATTGTTCCGCTGAATATGGCTAGAGCAAAGCGGAAGCCATTAAATGGTTTTGCTTTCCGCCTGCAGATAGGTATACAATGCTCCCACCTGATTGGCTTCGCTGCTGAAATGGCAGGGCACGATCTCGCAGCGGGGCAGACCGATCATGTAGGGTGATTCCCCACGGGAAGCAAACAGCCCGGCATATACCCGGCGCAGATCGTCCAGCAGCAGCGGCTGCTTGCTGATGCCGCCGCCGATGGCTACCTTTTCCACATCCAGCAATACGGTCAGGTTGTAGATCTGCACGGCCACCATCTTGCAGAACCGTTCCAGCACTTCCAGCGCTTCCGGCTCGGCGGCATTGGCGGCATCAAAAAAGAGTTTACCGTTCATGGGGGCATCGGCGGGCAGGCCTTTGCGGGCACGGTACCACTTGAGCAGGTATTTGGTGCTGCACTGGCAGGCCATGGTTTTTTCGGTATTCTCCCACTCGTCGGCGTTGGTGTTCACAAAGCTGTACTCTCCGGCGGTAAAGTGAACGCCGCGCACCAGCTGGCCATTGGCAATGATGCCGCCGCCCACGCCGGTGCCGATAATAAATACTGCCGCATTGCAGCAGCCCTGCAAGGCACCGGCCCGCAGCTCTGCAATGGCTGCAGCCTTGCCGTCGTTTTCCAGCGTGACACGGCAGCCGCATCTTTCGCGCACCAGCTGCCCCACCTGCGTGCCGGTGTTGTACAGAAGTGCCCCGCCGTTGGAGACATAGCCGGTGTTGGCATCCACAAAGCCGGGCAGCGCCATGGCGATACCGTCCACTTCATCCTTATGCGGTGCATACAGAGCGTATATTGTGTCGAGAAAATGCTCCTGCGTATCCTGCGGCGTGGGCACGGAACCGGCATCGAAACGGTTCATCTGCTCGTCCATGACCGAATATTTGATCTCGGTGCCTCCTACGTCAAAAACCATGACCTTCATTGCTGTTCCCTCCGCAAAGCTGATCTTCTTCCTTATTATGGCAAATGCGTGCAAAAAAGTAAAGCCATCCGCAACATGCCGCGAATAGCTTTACTTTAATTTAGAGCTTGCTCAGCTGCGGGCCCTGTGCGGTGTCCTTGACCGCCCAGCCCAGTTCGGTCAGCTGTGCACGGATGGCATCGGCAGTGGCCCAGTCCTTGGCCTTCTTGGCGGCGGCACGCTTCTCTACCAGCTCAGTCACCTCGGCGGGCACCTCGTCCTTCTTGCGGTTGTACAGCAGGCCCAGTACGCCGGTGATCTCGTCGAACGCAGCGGCGGCGGTCTGCAGGGCATCCTTGGAGGAAACAGCCGACAGAGTGTTGATCTCCTTGACCAGATCGAACACGGCAGCCAGTGCATCCGGGGTGTTCAGGTCATCGTCCATGGCAGTGCAGAACTTGGTGCGGGCCTCGGCAGCCTTTTCCTTCAGGGTCTCGTCGGTGCCAAAGGTGTCCTTGGTCAGGGCAAAATCCAGATTCTCGCGGCAGGTGTACAGGCGCTCCAGGCTGTTCTTGCAGCTTTCAATGAGGTCCACGGTGTAGTTCAGGGGCATCCGGTAGCCTGCGGTCAGCATGAAATAGCGGATGGGTTCGTAGCCGTAGACATCCGCCACGTCCCGCACGGTGAAGAAGTTGTGCAGGCTCTTGGACATCTTCTGATTGTCCACGTTGATGAAGCCGTTGTGCATCCAGTAGCGGGCAAAGGTGCAGCCGTTGGCGCACTCGCTCTGTGCGATCTCATTCTCGTGGTGGGGGAAGATCAGATCCTGACCGCCGCAGTGCAGATCAATGGTCTTGCCCAGATGGGTGCGGCTCATGGCGCTGCACTCGATATGCCAGCCCGGACGGCCCATGCCGTAGGGGCTTTCCCATGCAGGTTCACCGGGCTTTGCGGCCTTCCACACGGCAAAGTCTGCGGGGTCCTCCTTCAGGTCGTCGTCCATCTGGCTGCGCAGCTCACGGTTGCCGCTCTCCAAATCGTCCAGCTTCAAATGGCTCAGCTTGCCGTACTCGGGATCGCTCTTCACCCGGAAGTACACATCGCCGTTCTTGGCAACATAAGCGTGGCCGGAGTCGATCAGATCCTTCACGATATCCAGGATCTGCTGGATGTGCTCGGTAGCCCGGGGCTGGACGGTGGGCTTTTTGCAGTTGAGGCCGGCGGCATCCTTGAGGTACTCGGCCTCAAAGCGCTGAGCGACCTCCTTCATGGAGGTGCCCTCTTCCTGCCCCTTCTTGATGAGCTTGTCGTCGATATCGGTGATGTTGGAAACATAGAACACCTTGTTGCCGCGGTACTCAAGGTAGCGGCGCAGGGTATCGAACACGATCAGCGGGCGGGCGTTGCCGATGTGGATATAGTTATAAACGGTAGGGCCGCAGACATAGATGCGGTATTCACCGGGCACCTGCGGCACGAATTCTTCTTTCTGGCGGGTCAGCGTATTGAAAATCTGCATGGCTGTTTCTCCTTTTTTACTTTTTTCATTATAACGGTGTACAGAAGGGAAGTCAAGAAAAAACGACCGCTCCCGGCGCATTCTGCACACCGGAAACGGTCGCTTTTCAAATCAGGAGCTTAGCCGGGATACCGGCTCACTTCCAGCAGCTCTTCTGCACGCTTCACCTGCTCCGCGGTGGGCGGCACGGCGTCCGGCAGTGGATAAGGGATGCCCAGCTTCTGCCACTTGAACAGGCCCAGCGTGTGGTAGGGCAGCACCTCCACCCGCTGCACCGTTTTCAGGCTGCGGATAAAGTCTGCGGTCCTGCGCAGGCCCTCCTCGTCGTCGGTCAGGCCGGGTACCAGCACATGCCGGATCCACAGCGGGATGCCGAGGTCAGAAATATGCCGCGCCATCGCAAGGATGTTGGCATTGTCTTTGCCGGTGAGCTGCCGGTGGCGTTCCGGATCGATCTCCTTCAGGTCGAGAATGACCAGACTGGTGGACTTCATCAGCCGGTCGAAACCGGCCAGATAATCCGGGTCATCGGGCCGGAAGGGCTGCCCGGCGGTATCCAGAGCCGTGTGCACGCCTTTGGAGCGGGCCAGCTCGAAGAATGCCGTCAGGAACTCCATCTGGCGCAGCGGTTCACCGCCGCTGACCGTGATGCCGCCCTTTTTGCCCCAGTAGTTGCGGTAGCGGTAGACCCGCTGGAACAGCTTTTCCACCGTCCATTCCTCGCCGCCCTCCGCAGCCCATGTTTCCGGGTTGTGGCAGTATTTGCACCGCAGGGCACACCCCTGCAAAAACACCACAAAGCGCACACCGGGGCCGTCCACAGAGCCGAAGGATTCCAGCGAGTGGACATAGCCGATGGGGTTACAGGGCTGCATGGCAGGTGCGGGAGATAACGTCCATCTGCTGCTCGCGGGTCAGGTCGATGAACTTGACGGCGTAGCCGGAGACGCGGATGGTGAAGTTGGCGTACTCCTCCTTCTCGGGGTGCTCCATGGCATCCAGCAGCTTCTCCTTGCCAAAGACGTTCACGTTCAGGTGGTGTGCGCCCTGATCGAAGTAGCCGTCCATGACCTGTACCAGATTCTCCACCCGCTCGCCTTCGCTGTGGCCCAGAGCGTCCGGGTTGATGGTCTGGGTGTTGGAGATGCCGTCCAGTGCCCAGTGGTAGGGCAGCTTTGCCACCGAGTTCAGGGAAGCCAGCAGGCCGTTCTGCTCTGCGCCGTAGCTGGGGTTTGCACCGGGAGCAAACGGGGTGAAGGCGGCACGGCCATCGGGCAGAGCGCCGGTGTACTTGCCGTACACCACGTTGGAGGTGATGGTCAGGATAGAGGTGGTAGCCTCAGAGTTGCGGTAGGTGTGGCGCTTCTTGATCATCTCCAGGAAGGTGCGCAGCAGCCACACGCCGATCTCGTCGGCGCGGTCATCGTCGTTGCCGTACTTGGGGAAGTCGCCCTCGGTCTCAAAGCCGGTGGCAAGGCCGCTCTCGTCACGCACTACCTTGACCTTGGCGTACTTGATGGCGCTCAGGGAGTCGATGACGTGGGAGAAGCCTGCAATGCCGGTGGCAAAGGTGCGGCGCACGTCGGTGTCGATGAGGGCCATCTCGGCTTCCTCGTAGTAGTATTTGTCGTGCATATACTGGATCAGGTTCAGCACATTGACGTACAGGCCAGCCAGCCAGTCCAGCATCTGGACATACTTGGGCAGCACCTCGTCGTAGTTCAGGTACTCGCTGGTGATGGGGGCATAGTTGGGGCCGCACTGCTCGTGGCTCTTCTCGTCCACACCGCCGTTGATGGCGTACAGCAGGCACTTGGCAAGGTTGGCGCGGGCACCGAAGAACTGCATCTCCTTGCCGGTCTGGGTGGCAGACACGCAGCAGCAGATGGAGTAATCGTCGCCCCAGACAGGCTTCATCACGTCATCGTTCTCGTACTGGACGCTGCTGGTGTTGACGGACACCTTGGCGGCGTACTTCTTAAAGGCCTCGGGCAGGGCAGAGGAGTACAGCACGGTCAGGTTGGGCTCCGGTGCGGGGCCCATGTTCTCCAGCGTGTGCAGGAAGCGGTAGCAGTTCTTGGTGACCATGCTGCGGCCGTCCATGCCGATGCCGCCCACCTCCAGCGTCGCCCACACGGGGTCGCCGGAGAACAGCTGGTTGTAGCTGGGGATGCGGGCAAACTTGACCATGCGGAACTTCATGACCATGTGGTCGATGAGCTCCTGTGCCTGACTTTCGGTCAGGATGCCCTTGTCCAGATCGCGCTGGATATAAATGTCGAGGAAGGTGGAGATGCGGCCCACGCTCATGGCGGCGCCGTTCTGGGTCTTGATGGCGGCCAGATAGCCGAAGTACAGCCACTGGCAGGCCTCCTTGGCGTCCTTGGCGGGCTGGGAGATGTCGTAGCCGTAGGCCTCGGCCATCTTCTTCATGCCCTTCAGGGCGCTGATCTGGCGGGCGATCTCCTCGCGCAGACGGATGACATCGTCGGTCATGGTGCCGTCGCCGCAGTTGGCAAGATCCTCCTGCTTGAACTGGATCAGGGCATCGATGCCGTACAGGGCAACGCGGCGGTAGTCACCCACGATGCGGCCGCGGCCGTAGGTGTCCGGCAGACCGGTGATGATGTGGGTGTGGCGTGCCTTCTTCATCTCGGGGGTGTAGGCATCGAACACGGCCTGATTGTGGGTGCGGGTGTAGTCGGTAAAGATCTTGTGCAGCTCGGCAGAGGGCTGGTAGCCGTAGGTGGTGCAGGCCTGCTCTGCCATCTTGATGCCGCCGTAGGGCATGAAGGCGCGCTTGAGGGGCTTGTCGGTCTGCAGACCCACGATCTGCTCCAGATCCTTTAGGCTTTCGTCGATATAGCCGGGGCCGTAAGCAGTCAGGCTGCTGACCACTTCGGTCTCCATATCCAGCACGCCGCCCTTGGCGCGCTCGGCCTTCTGCAGCTTCTGCAGGGCACCCCACAGCTTGTCGGTCGCCTCGGTGGGGCCGGCCAGAAAGCTTTCGTCGCCGTCATACGGGGTGTAGTTCTTCTGGATGAAGTCGCGCACATTGACTTCTTCTTTCCAGATGCGGCCCTCAAAGCCTTCCCACTGTTCAAAATTGATCATTGGAACCTCCTTGCTCCATTACGCAGTTAGCGCTTTCTAACTAATGAGCCTTTGAAAAACCGCTCTGTATGGCGGCTTTCTGGGGGCAAAACGGTCTTGAACTGCCGATTGTGGCAGCCCCGACTACAAGGTGTAGACAAAAATGAAAACCTGCCCACAAAATCTTGCGTTATTATAATAGCAAGAACCACTTTAAAAAGCAATAGATAACAAGTGGGTTTTCTTCCAAAGCAAGGGGCTTTCTTTGGGCAGAATGTAGAAAAAGCGCTGAAATCCCGGCGGTGCACCTATTTTGCGAAAAAAATCGCAAAATAAGGGTTGACAAGACTAACCGGCTGTGGTATTCTGTTCTCGCAACGAGGTTAGACGAATCTAACCACGTTGCACCAGAAAAGCAGATGCCTCTGCAAGGGCTTCTGCGAAAACCGGATCCGCCATGGCAGAGCTGCGGAGCTGTGTCAGGTGATCCCCAAGTTTGTCGTGGCGAGGCCACTCCATCTTGCTTACGCAAGACCGCTTTGTGGCTTAAAAGCCCCACTGGGGCTTTCATTGCTGCGCAAACGCCAATTCCTCCATTCCATTCTCTTTTTTCAAGTGAGCTGTGGTTTTAGTTTGCTCCCACGGCTCGATGCGCGGCATTCGGTGTGATTGGTACCGCACCGTGTGCAAAAGAAACAAAAATGGGACATGCAGCTTGACCACCTGCGTGCCCCGTTTTTTGTTTTTAACTCCTTCAGTCATGGCTGACACCATGCCAGCTCCCTCAAAGAGGGAGCCCTTGGCAGTGCGGAAAACTTTACGGTTTTGCCAAAGCCTCCCTCACTGAGGGAGGTGGATGCGAGTGCAGCGAGCAGACGGAAGGAGTTTTACTTCACGATCTCCGCCAGCTTTTGATACACTTCCTCCGCGCCGCCTTTGGGCGCTTTGACCTTTACGAACTGGCTGTTCACGATGGCGGTGCCATCGGAGTAGACGGTGAACAGGAGATTATTGTTCTCGGCATCATCGTAGTAGCTCACAGTGACGGAATCCACCGGGTATTCGTGGCTGTAGGAGGAATACTGCTGGTTGAACCGCTTGACACAGGTAAGGCCGGAAAGCACGTTTGCGATCTGCTGATAGGCAGGGTCGTCGGCAGAAAGCAGCTGAACATCCATCTCTGCGGAGCGGGCAAAGTTCTGAATGTGTTCCACCCGGACACTGGCCTGTGTGCTGGCCTTGATCCCGGATGCAAGATCGATCTTTGCGGAAGGAAAGATCAGCACCAGTGCAAGCAGCACTAAAATGACAATGCCGAACCGGGACAGGATGCGCTTATCTTTCATGGCGGGTCAATCCTCCTTTGGCGGCTCCAGATCGGTCAGATGCCGCTGGGCAAAGAAGAAGCCCACGGCGCTGGCGGCGAACACCACATAATAGCTGGCGATGCGGTAGAGCATCATCACGCTCATCACCTCGCCGCGCTCCAGAAAGCTGCCGAACACCAGCAGGAATGCCGTCTCGATGGAGCCCATGCCGGCCACATTGGGCAGGGCGTTGGACAAAAACAGCATCAGGCTGGTGAGCAGCTGCACCTGCAAAAAGCTCAGAGGGGAAAGCCCCATGAACCGGATGCACAGGTAGGGCAGGCAGAACAGCCCGAACAGCTTGACCGCCTGCAATGCCAGAATTTCAGCGCAGCGGGGCTTATCCGCCAGCAGACGGCGGCTCTCCTCGCCCAGAACATCCAGCTGCTGCTGCCAGTCGGCGCGGCGCTGCTGCCATTTTTCCGTTTTGGGCAGCAGACGCATCAGCCAGCGGGCAAGGTTCTGCACCAGCGGCGATACGCACACCAGCACCAGCACCACAATGATGGCCGCCACTACAGCGTATGCCATGGGCAGATAATTCATCACACCGGTGGTGTTGGCGGCAAGCCATCTGTGCTGAAACAGCAGCATCACCGTGGCATACAGCAGCACGGTGGTTTTGTGGAACACGTACTGCAGGGTCATCAGGCCCACGCCCGGGCCAACCGGCAGGCCGCAGCGGTGCAGATACCATGTCTGCACCGGCACTGCACCTGCGCCCAGCGTGACCACATTGCCAAAGGTGCCGCACCACGCGGTATCGATGCCCTGCCAGAGCCTGAAGCCCGGGATGCGGCTGCGCACGATGACCCACGCCACGCACCCCTCCAGCAGCGGGTAGCTGAGGCCGATGGCCAGCACCACCAGCACCTGCCATGCGGACAGCTGCGAAAGCGCTGCGGTGATCTCGGCCCAGTTGTCCTTGAACAGCAGCACGATGATGCCGGTAAGTGCGGCGAGCACCAGCAGCGAGATCACTGTCTTTTTGCGGGAAGGTGCGGCAGAGGCGGGTTGGCTCATAGAGAGAACAGGCTCCTTTCAGGCGGAATGATTTGATAAAAGTATAACACACGCGGCCTGTGTCTTTGTGAACGGAACTGGAATTTTCTTGTGCAATTTTGATGGAATGATAAAAAGGCAAGGGCAGATGTACGCATCGACCCTTGCCTTTATCTTGTTTTTAGTCTGTTGATTCGTTCACCAGCCGTGTCAGGGTGGCAACATAGGCTTCGTTGGAATAATATTTTTCGTACATTTTCCGGCAGTCAGCTTTCATGGCGGCCAGCTGTTCCGGATGCAGGATAGCATGCTCCAGCACCTTTGCCAGCTGATCCGGGTCGTCGTCTTTGTACACAAAGCCGTCCACGCCCTCGGTGATCAGCCCGGCGGTGCCGGTGTGCTCCGACACGATGGAGGGCTTGCCGAAGATCAGGCCCTCGGTGACGAAGGTTGGCATGGGATCATCGCGGGAAGCGCATACCACGCAGGTGCACTGATCCATCAGGGATTTGATCTCGGGCCGTTCCAGACGCTTGCGGTAGAAAACGGTGTCCGGGTAGTCCTCCACCAGTGCATCCACGGCGTTCTTCAGGCTCTTGTCCGCCGCCTTGCCCACGAACAGGAAAGCAGCCTTCTGGCGCACCTCGGGCTTTAGCAGGCGGATGGCGTTGCAGAAAATATCCTGACCCTTGCGCGGCTCAAAGGAACCTACGGTCACGAACAGCGGCCTGCCGCCGGCATAGCTGATATCGTAGGGCGGGAAGCTTTCCTGCGCATAGTCCGGCAGACCGTAGATCAGCTGTTCAATGCTGAAGTCCGGCCGCACCGAGTGCATGGCGGCAGTGGCGTGGGAGCCTACGGCGCACACATGCACATTGGAGCCCAGTGTTTTGGGAATCTTGTGCGCAATGAACGGGTAGCCTGCAAAGGCATCGTGCAGCCACCACAGCACCGGCACGAAGGAGCCGTTCAGGGTGCTCACGGCGGCAGCCTCTACCACGGTGTTGGCCAGCACAAAATCGGCACTGGTGGCAAGGCCCCACAGCGACGAGTTCATCACGCAGTCGCTGCGGGTCACTACGGCGGCACCGGCATCCAGAAACAGCGGCAGCGAGCCGTCGTCCGCAGGGCCAAGCACCACCACTTCAAAGCCCATGCTGCGCAGCACCGGCACGGCACTTGTCAGCACGATGGGCGCACCGGTCATGGTCAGCTCGTGGCTCAGGATCAAAGCACGCTTTCCGTCTGCAGAGAACACATCGTCGGCACACAACTCCCGCCGGAAGTGCAGCAAAGACTGCGGGATGCGGCGGCAGTTTTCCGCCATGGCGGTGGCAAGGCGCAGCAGCTCGGTCACGCTGTCCCTGCCGCGCGCAGCGGCGCGCACCCGGTCCAGAAGCTTCCGTGATACCATGGCGCAGCGGCTGCACGGGATGTGCTGGGTGCTCAGATAAAGGGCGGTGGAGCCATCGAAGCCAAAGGCGGCATCACACACCACAAAATCGGCACCGGTGCGCAGGGCGGCGGCAAAATAGGTCAGGGCGGTGGAGGTGCACTCCAGATCTTCGCTGACCAGCAGCACGCCCTCCACCGAGTCGGTCAGGGCGGGGGCCAGCTCCGTCACCAGCCGGAATTTGCGGTGCAGCTGGTTTTCCAGTGCGTGCTCCAGCGCCTGATGACGGCCCGGTGCATACACCAGCAGATAGGTACTCTGGGTATCGGTATAAACCTGCTTCGTCAGCTGCTTACGCTGCAGGGTGCTGTAACTGCTGTACATGTTGACAACTCCTTTAGCGATCCGATTCAGCCGCGCAGCAGGCGGCGCAAAGCACGCAGCGGTGCGGTAAGCCGCCAGCTGCTGCTCTCGTACAGGTTTTCCAGCGAATCTTCATAGGCAGCACGGCTGTTCTGCAGTTCCGTCAGCTGATTGTTCAGCCGGGTGTTCTCGGCAAGGGCGGCCTGCAGCTGTTCCAGAACATCGTTCTTTTCGGCTTCAGCATGCAGCTTGATGGTATTCAACGCGCTGAGCAGGGCCTTGCCGGGCTGCTCGTGCTGGAAGCGGCCCAGCGGATAGTAATGATAGGTCACGGCAAACTTCATCCCGGCCGCAAAGGGCACGGTGCTGCACACGGTCAGGTTGGGGTCCACATCCAAAAACAGCAGGCAGTCTTCCTGCAGCTGGATGCCGTTCATGGCGCGGCATTCCAGCCGCTCGTCCGAGATGCTCAGGTCAGTCACGCAGCAGGCCAGCTCACCGGGGTCCAGCCGCAGCGCACGGGCATCCGTGGGCAGGGTGAACACCGCAGAGACCTCGTGGGTCAGTTCGTCGTAGGCATCCTCGGCAACGGTCAGGCATTCCCGCGGGGAATAGCCGGAGCCGGAATCGTAGAACAGCTGCGGCAGGGTCAGGGCGGCAGGCTCGTTGTCGCTGCCGTGCCTTGCCAGTGCGGCCTGATAGTTCAGCACCTGTTGTTCCAGCTCCAGACACCGCTGTGCCAGCCGGGATACACCTTCGTCAGAGAGCTTGAGCTGCTGTTCCAAGTCAGCAGCGCGGCTGCGGGCCGCAGCAAGGGTCTCGGGGACATCGTTGTTCATAACCGGATTCTCCTCTTACTTTTATGATGGCTGCACCGCAGCAGCCGGAAAAACATGTCAGTGCCGGGAGGTATAGTGCACGGCGGGCGTTCTGCGCTGTGCAGGGAAAAATCGGATGATGAGTGCGCGGCGTACACGCAGCAGCTCACACACCAGCCAGATAGAGCCCAGAGAGATGGCATATTGCAGCCACATGCCCAGCACCGGCTGCGCAGAGAACTTTGCTACCATCAGATACCACGGAATAGCGATGATCTCCACGGTATGTACGCAGAAAATGTTCAGCGAACGGCGGCCCACCGCTTCCAGAAAGTGCACGATGGGGCCATGGCCGCGGCTGAGCCGCATGAACAGCCGGATGAAAAGCAGGCCTGCAGCACCGTCCAGAAAGATGCTCAGCGGCCCCAGCGACCACTTGGCCAGCGAGATGCAGTCGGTGGTGCGGGTAGCAAGAGCGCCTACGGCAATGAGTGCTGTGGCGGCCAGCAGCCCGGCAAAGACTTTGGGCGGCAGGGGCTCGTCCAGCAGATGCTTCTTTTTGGCAAGGAAGCCGATATAGAGGTAGGGCACTACCACGGCACCCTGGATCAGGCAGAAGGGCAGCTCCCACACAAGGCTCGCGCCCCAGCCCAGCAGGACGCAGCCTGCCACAGCCCATGGAACATAGCGCTCCGGGAAGATGTTCAGGATCACATCCAGCAGCACCCAGCCTACCATCAGCGCCAGCAGATACCACATCGGCCCGCAGGAGAAGAACTCCTGCCCGAAATACTCGGCCGTGTGGGGCAGGCCCAGCAGAAAGCCGCCGGTGACCTTGATAGACTCGCCGATGGTGCCGGGCAGGTACTGGAACGTCTTATAATGAATGATAAAGTGCAGCACGCAGGTGAACAGCGCCGTGTAAGCATAGGGTTTGAGAAGGCTTTTGAGCTGCTGGTGGATGCACTTGTGGATAGAGCGCTTGCGGAAGCCGTAGCCGCTGGCAATAAAAAAGGCGGCCATCAGCGCTTCGCGGTAGATGAAGGGGAAAAACGCGGTCAGGGACAGGCCGCTGACCGCCTGCATGGGATAAAGCTCGGCGGTATGCGCAAAAACGATGGTCAGCATACCGGCACCCTTGAGCATGTCGAACATGCCGATGGAGCTGGCGGTGCGGGGCTTGGTTCCTTCCATGGAGGTTCCTTCCTTGCGCGGGACATTCCATCAGAGCCGGACGCCGCACAATGCGTAGATTTTGAATGAAAAAGATAAAATTTTGTATGGATATGAACCCAGTATAATGCTTTTTGCACAGACTGTCAATTTTGAATTGCGGTCCGGCGGGCGGGGACACATTGCAGCCTGCAATAAAAGCATAGCACAGGCAGGGTGGCTTCGCAACGAAAGGCAGAATTTACATCTGGAAACGACATGATGTGCAAGATTTTATTGTCAATGTTTGGAATTAAATGTTGCAAAACTCTTGCATTGACACGGGCCTTATTGTATACTGGGCACAGTTGGAAATGACTGGAAGGATCTGTGTTGGCCTACACAGGAGCGCCGGATCGGATGATAAAAATGGAGGCAGAAAAATGATTACATCGCTGTATCAGTCACTTTGCAATATGGAAACCAACATTGCAGACCGTGTGGCTCTGCGCTGGTATGATGAAAAAAAGCAGGGCGTGGCCGAGGTGCACTACGCACAGTATGCCCAGGATCTGCGCCGGTTCGTGGCGTTCCTGCGTGCAGAGTATGGCGATGTGCGCGGCAAGCGTGTGGCGATCCTGGCCCGCAACAGCTACCAGTATGTCATCTGCATGTACGGCACGGTCATTGCCGGAGCCGTGGCTGTGCCGCTGAACCTTGGCAAGGACTGGGAAGCTATCTCCTATGAGCTGGGCCTCACCGAGCCGGTGTGCATTCTGCAGGATGGCGAGTTCGCGGAGCGGGAGCCTGCCCTCGCTGAGACCTACGGCAGCATCCTGAAGCCCATGGATGTCTTTGCTGCCTATGAGCCTGCCGAGGACGTGACCGAGGTGGAGGACCTCTCTGCTCTGGCCTTTATCATGTTCACCTCCGGCACCACCGGCCGCAGCAAGGGCGTTATGCTGAGCCAGAAGAACCTGTTCAGCGCCATGCCGGCCTTTCTGGACCCCTTTGACGATGTGAAGAAGTACATGGGCTGGAACACCGATGAGTTCTCGTCCCTGTCCGCCCTGCCCATGTTCCACATCTCCGCCATGACCAGCCTTGTTTCGTGGAGCATCACCGGCCACTCCATCAACCTGTGCAACAACCTGAAGTATTTCTACCGTGATCTGGGTGCCATGCACAGCGAGGTGATGGCAGTGGTGCCGGTGCTGCTGAAGAGCATCTACAGCGACGTGATGAAGGGCCGCCGCGACCGCCTGAACGGCCTGTGCGTGCTGACCTGCGGCGCTGCCATGTTCGACCCCAAGATTCTGAGTGATATGATGGAGAAGGGCTTCTTTGTGGCCCAGATGTACGGCCTGACCGAGACCTGCGGCGACGGTGCATGGAACTCCTCACAGGAGGCAAAGTATCTGACCAGCGTGGGCCATGTGGACCTCAGCTGTGAATACAAGCTGGACGACGGCGAGCTGTGCATGCGGGGCGACCCCATCATGCTGGGCTACTACAAGGACCCGGAAGGCACTGCAGAAGTCATCGATGCAGACGGCTGGTTCCACACTGGCGACATTGCCCGGGTGGAAGAGGACGGCTACATGTACCTGACCGGCCGCAAGAAGAACGTGATCATTCTGGACAGCGGCGAGAACGTGAACCCCGAGGAGCTGGAAAAGCTGCTGGTGCCCTGTGCGGACATTCAGGAGTGCATCGTGAAGGAAAAGGACAAAAAGATCTGTGCCCTCATCTACTGTGACCCTGCAAAGCAGGAAACTGTGAAGGAGTTCGTCACTGGGGTCAACCGCGGCCTGCCGCTGTACAAGCGCATGGTGACGGAGTTCAGCGCACAGCCGCTGCCCCGCAACGCCATGGGAAAACTGCTGCGCTGAACACAGGAGGAAACAGAACAATGCGTAAGATCAGAGTGCTGGATAATGTCTACGACCTTATCACCATCAACATGGAAGACCGCTTCAAGGATAATGTGGCCTTCCGCTTCTACGACACCGCAAACGATGCCGTGACCACCATCCTCTATAAGGATTATGTGCAGGATATCCGCAAGGCGGTGAATTACTTCCAGTCCACCATCCCGGAGATCAAAGGCAAAAAGATCTGCCTGCTCACCAAGAACAGCTACGAGTACGCCGTGAACACCTTTGGCGTGGTGGCGGCCGGTGCGGTGCTGGTGCTGCTGAACCAGCGCAAGAGCTGGGACGAGCTGAGCTATGAGCTGGGCCTTGTGGAGCCGGATGCCATCCTGACCGACGGCGACGACTACGGCTTCAACGACCAGCTCAAGGCTGCCTACGGCGAGATCCTCCGCCCCATGGATGGCTTCCGAAGCTATGAGCCTGCGCAGCTGACCCGCTGCATCGACCACGAAGCCCTGATGGTCCTGATGTTCACCTCCGGTACCACGGGCCGCAGCAAGGGCGTGATGCTGAGCGAGAAGAATTTCTTCTCGGTGATGCGTGCCCACACCCAGATCGGTGAGCACATGATGGCGTATAAGCACGAACCGGACCTCGTCATGAGCCAGTACACCGTGCTGCCCATGTTCCATCTGGGCGCTTTCATCTGCCTGTTCTCCTGGGCCCACGCAGGCTGGGCGCTGAACGTCAGCAGCGACATCCGCAACTTCTATAAAGAGGTAAAGCGGATGCCCAGTCAGGCCATGGCGGTGGTGCCGGTCATCATGAACTCGCTCCACCACGATGTGATGCGCGGCCGCAAGGAACGTCTGGGTGAGCTGTGGGTGCCCATCTGCTCCTCTGCCATGTTCGACCCGCAGGTGATGCTGGATATGGCGGAACACGGCATGTTCGTGGTGCAGACCTACGGCAGCACCGAGACCTGCGGCGACGGCATCATCAACTACGCACAGGACGCAAAGCACATCGGCGCTGTGGGTCAGGGCAACGATTATCTGGACTACAAGATCGCCGAGGACGGCGAGCTGTGCATGCGCGGCGACAGCATCATGCTGGGCTACTACAAGGACTCGGAGGCCACCGCCGAGGTCATTGACGCGGACGGCTGGTTCCACACTGGCGATCTGGCCCGCAAGGACGAGGACGGCTACTATTTCCTGACCGGCCGCAAGAAGAACCTCATCATTCTGGACAGCGGCGAGAACATCAACCCCGAAGAGCTGGAAGGCATCGTGGGCAAGTGCGAAGCCGTGAAGGAATGTGTTGTAAAAGAAATGGGCAAGAAGATCGGCGTGGTGGTCTATTGCGACGAGGACAAACAGCAGCAGGTGCGGGACTTTATCACCGAGGCAAACCGCACCCTGCCGCTGTACAAGCGTATGAGCGCAGTGGAGTTCAGTACCGAGCCGCTGCCGCGCAACGGTGCAGGCAAGCTGCTGCGCCAGTGATACAGATGCGATCGAATGCCCGGATGCATAAATGGGCCGGCAGACCGGCAGACTGAAAACAGGAGTTCCGACAAAAAACAAAGCTTTGTTGCCGGAACCCTTGCGCACAGGAGAGAATCAGGGTATTATTATGGAAAGGCATAGGAGATTGTGCCTATTATCCGTCACGGAAAGGAAGAAAATTTCTATGGAACGAGCAGAGATCATTTCCCAGATCCTGGCCATCCTGGAGGATGTTGCCGAGGTCTCTCCCGAAGATGTGAATGAGAACAGCGTCCTGATGGACGATCTGGATCTGTCCTCAATGGAGATCCTGACCATTGTGGCAGACCTCGAGGAGACCTTCGGCCTGCGCATCCCTGAAAAGGAGCTGCGCAACTTTGTGACCATAGGGGATCTGGTGGATTATCTGGCGGCAAACGCGGGGTAACAGTTCATGAATGATTCGCAGCGCTCGACGGAGTACATCTTTCAGGGAACGATGTACTTCTTCCGTCGGGAGAAGATCCTGTGTCGGTACCAGTTTGCGCTGCAGGATGCGGTGGAACCCGCTCTTTTGCAGCGCGCACTGGAGGCGGCGCTTTCGGCCGCACCGTACTATCGGGTACAGCTGGTGCAGGAAAAGCGGAGCTTTTTTCTGGAGCCGAACCCGAACCCCTGTCTTGTGTATCAGGGCAGTGCACAGCGCGATATCCCGGAGAAAACGAACGGCTATCTTTTCAGCGTGAGCTGTGAGGGGGACACCGTCTATTTTGACTGGTATCATTTCCTCATGGACGGCCACGGGGTGTCGCCCTTCCTCACCCGCATTCTGGAACAGTACTGCAACCTGCGCTATGGCACGGCGTTTGCAAACACGCCCATCGTGTGCAGCCCGGCCTATGACATCGAGGCCATGATGGAAAAATATCCACCCCTCACAGCCACCGAGAGCACGATGCAGAGAGATGTGGTGCAGACCTACGAGGGCAGGATGCGCCGCACCCGGGTGCGGCTGACCAAGCAGAGCCTTGTGGACAGGGCAGTGGAGAACGGCGTCAAGCCCTTTACAGCGCTGGCCGGTCTGCTGAGCCTTGCGCTGCGCAGCTATCTGGGCAAAGACGAGATCCAGTATTCCTACTCGGCAGATACCCGCAGGGAAGCGGGCGTGCCGGATGCCCTTTACAACTGCGTGTGCTCCTTTCAGAGCGGAGTGAAGCTGAACGATGATACCCGCCTTGCGGACATCGTGCCGAAAATGGATGCCGAGGTGCTCCGCACCCTGCAGCCGGAGGCAAAGCTGCGCCAGATGGTCCAGCAAATGAGCTGGGTGTACAAGGTGGACCAGCAGAAAGCGCCCCTGCGCATCAAGCAGAGGGTGTTCCAGATGGGTGAGTACATCAGCGGTGTCCCGGCGGATTTCTGGCTCAGCTATCTGGGCAATCCGCTGCTGCCGGCTACGCCGGGTCTTGAGCAGTACACCAAAGACTTCAACGTCTGGGTCCCGCCGGATGGCGGCTCCATGGGTGTGGAAGCCTCCAGCCTGAATGGCATCATCACCCTGTGCATCGAGAACAAGGCCGAAATGCCAGGCCTTGCCGGGATGATCCGCACCGCCTTTGAAAAAGAGGACATCACGGTGCTGGAAGCCGTGGATCTGGATACATAAGTACAGAACATAAAAAGCACTCTTTCCGGGCAGGAAAGGGTGCTTTTTTGCGTCTTATTCGGTCCGAGCAGGCCGGGTGGTCACCTCGCCGCAGCGCAGAGCCTCCTGTCGGCCGTTCTCCCTCTGGATGACCAGCCGCCCTTCCTCGTCGATGGCAAGGGCCTTTGCGGCGTAGGTCTCGGTCTCGGCGCACACCGTCACCCAGTGGCCGGGCACAAAGCACCGGGCGCGGTACTCATCCAGACAGTCAAACGCCGGGCAGAGGGCCAGCAGCTCCCGGGCAATGGCCCCGGCCAGCGCGGCCCGGCTCACCGGGGCAGGCCCGCCGGGGTACAGGCTCCCGGCTTTGCGGGCCAGCTCCTCCGGCCAGTCGGCAGCGGTGGAGGTAAGGTTCAGCCCGATGCCGACCACCAGCCATTCCAGCTGTCCGCTCTCGAGGTCGGTCCCCGCTTCGGTCAGGATGCCGCAGACCTTTCTGCCCTGATAGTACAGGTCGTTGACCCACTTGACGGCAAGCTCCAGCCCGCAGAGCTTTTTCACGGCACGGCAGACCGCCACCGCGGCGCTGATGGTAGCGGTCTGGGCATTGGCGGCGGGCATTTTCGGGCGCAGCAGCACCGAGCAGTAAACGCCCTTGCCTGCCGGGCTTTCAAATCTCCGGCCCAGCCTGCCGCGTCCGGCGCTCTGGTGGGCGGTGAGCACCAGCGTGCCATGGGGTGCACCATCCAGCGCCAGCAGCTTTGCCGTGCGGTTGGAGCTTTCCAGCGTGTCATATAAATAGATGGGTGCAGGGTAGTCCCCGATGGCTTCGGCGCAGAACGGGTCGCCGCCTGCCAGCCGGTAGCCCCGGCGGGGCGCAGCTTCCAGCGCGTACCCTTGGGCCGTGAGGGCCGCAGCGGCCTTGTGCACGGCAGCGCGGCTCACGCCGAGGGTCTCGGCCAGCTGCTGGCCGGAAACATAGCTGCCTCCGGCAGCGGAAAGTGCCTGCAAAAGTGCCTGACGGGTACTGACAGCCATGGCCGAATGCCTCCTTTTGTGCTATACTACTTCTATTGTATCATAAAAATAAAAGTTTTTGCAGGATTTTGAACGGCTGTTTCGTATGAATGTGCAGAAGGGCAGCGCAGAGGCTGCACTTCGTCGGACCGGGACGAAACTGAAAGGAGGTGGGCAGGCCGTTGACGACCTTGGAATTCAGCGCGATGGTGCAGAAATACCAGTCGCTCGTATATACGGTCTGCCACCAGCTGGTGCCGGATGCCGGCGATGCGCAGGACCTGACGCAGGAGACCTTTCTGGCGGCATGGCGGGCCATTGACCGCTGCCCGTCCGGGTTTGAAAAACAGTGGCTGGCACGCATCGCTGCCAACAAGGCAAAGGACTATCTGCGCAGCGCATGGGTGCGCAGGGTGAACATTCCCGGCGACGATGTGCTGGCGCTGGAAGGTGCGCCGCCCGGCACCCAGCCGGAACAGCAGGTGCTGGATGCTCTGGGCGAAGAAGAGCTCACCGCCATGATCCTGAACCTGCGGGAGCCCTACAGAACGCCTTGCCGTCTGGTGCTGCTGGAACAGCACACCATGGCCGAGGCGGCACAGCTGTGCGGCCGCCCGCCCAAGACGGTGGAAGCACAGATCTACCGGGCAAAAAAGATGCTGGCACAGCAGATACTACAGCGTGAAAACGATGGAAAGGAGTGCGTACATGGAACTGTTTGACAAAAACGGCTGCCTGACCGACGAAGGCCTACAGGCCCTGCAGGCAGGCGGGCTGGATGAGCTGGGCCGGCTGGAGACCGCCGAGCATTTATCCTACTGCGATAAATGCATGGACCGCTACACCGCTCTGCTGACGGCAGATGCGCTGGAAACGCCGCTGCACTCCGCGCACAAGGCTGTGATGGCCACCATCTGGGTGCGGCTGATGCAGAACACATGGGGCCGTGCCGCAGTGGCCGGTGTGGCGGCGGTGCTGGCCTTTACCATGTGGCGCTCCGGCACCATAGACCAGCTGCTGAATTTCCGGCAGGAGCTGCACACATGGACACCGGAGACCAGCCAGAGTCAGACCGAAGAAGCCTTGCAGCTGGGCAAGCCGATGGAAGATGACCGACCGTCCGCCCAGCCGGAAATACTGGGAAAGCCAATGGATGACGACAAGCCGAAGCAGCAGGCTTCGCTGGCAAAAGCACTCAATGACCTGCTGTTCGGAGCCGGCGGCCCTGCAGCAGAAAAATACAAAAATTCGCCACTTGCAGATCAAACGAAATAAGGAGATCGATTATGATGAAAAACGGAATCCTGACCTTCCTCTTCGCCTTTTGCCCGGGCGCAGGCCAGATGTATCAGGGCTACATGAAGCGCGGCCTTTCGCTCATTACCATGTTCTGCGTGGCCTTTGGTGCGGGCACTCTGCTGGAAGTTTTGTATGTAGCCATGCCCATTGTGTGGATGTACAGCTTCTTTGACACCTTCAATCTCCGGGCGCAGATCGGCGCAGGCACCGCCCCGCAGGACGATTATCTGGTGCACATCAACTGGCACGACCAGCGCATGGAACAGTTCATGCTGGACAGCCACAAGCTGCTGGGCTGGGGCCTGATCGCGCTGGGCGCGCTGGTGGCCTACCAGAACATCCTTATGAACACGCTGGGGGATATCGTGTGGCGCTGGGGCCAGAGCAGCCCTTTCTTCCGTGCACTCTACCTGATGATGGATCAGCTGCCGGAGGTGGTGGTGTGCGTGGCCCTGATCATCTGCGGTGCATGGCTGGTGCGCGGCCCCAAGGGCAGAAAGCAGAAGCCGCAGAACGATGCCGAAGATGAAGATTTTACCGAGTATACTGCACAGGATGCGCAGGCGGAGCCGGAAGCAAAGGGCTTTGCCATGCCCAAGCTCTCGGCTCTGCTGGGCAAGTCCGTGACCCCGGACGATGAGACGGAGGATGCCGACGATGGACGAGACGAGAAATGATGCGCCGCTGACCGGTGAAGCACCGCAGACTGCAAAACCGCAGCCGCTGCGCCGGGTGGGCAGCTTTACGCTGGGCGTATGCCTGATCGCAGCGGGCATCTTCTTTCTGCTTGCCTATTTTGTGCCGGGCGTTGACTGGAAGCTGATGCTCAAGATCGCCCCAGCGGCAGGGCTGATCCTGCTGGGCGGCGAGGTGCTGTTCTTTGCCGCCCGCCCGGGCCGCTGGAAATACGATTTCTGGTCGGTGCTGATCTGCCTTGTGCTCATGGCCGGGTGCTTTGGCCTTTCGCTGCTGCCGGTGGTGTGGGATGAACTCGGCCCGGAGCGGAATCAGGCAAGCATGAAGCTGGGGCAGGAATATACGACAGAAGCCTATGACAAGATCAAACAAACAGCCCCGGATATCCGTGTGAAGAATATCAGCGGAAACGCCTACCTGTACAGCAGTGAGGCGAAAACGCTGCGGGATGTGAATGCCGGAAACGGCTATCTGAGCCTGACTGTGGAGCTGTTTGGCAGCTATGACAGCGTACAGGCCTTTGCGCAGGACTGCCGCAGCGTGACCGATGCCGTGCAGCAGTGCAGCGCACAGCCGGATGAGCTGCGCATTACATGGTCGCCGGAGAACGACCCGGGCCAGAGTCTTGCCTCCGGCAGCCTGCAGAATGTGGAGCAGTACACGCTGGAACTGGAAGGCATCGCACAGCTGGACTGGACGGCTGACCAGATGGCAAAGCAGACCGAGGTGCAGTATCTGCTGGACGAAGAAAACGAAGAAACGGCAGAGTCCGAAGCTTTTTCCGAGGAAAGCGCGGAGCTGAGTGAGTGAAACAAAAAATGCTTCCGTGCGGCGCACGGAAGCATTTTTTTGTTGAAATCAGCCGAAAACTATGTTATGCTATCTCTGCTGCTGAAAGGCGGCGGGGCACTGCAAACAACGGCAGGCGGTTCGGCCCTCACTTCCGAAAGGAGGTGAGTACATGCCAATTACTTTGACATTCCACTTGTTTGGATTGACATTCACCATTCGCGTGAAAAAGTAAGAACCGCCACCCGGCACGGTGACGGTTCTCAAAAACTGTAAACCTTGAACTGGGGCCAACCGCTTGTCGCAGTGCCCTTTCTATAGACATTATAGCGAATCCCGGCAGAGCTGTCAAGCATCTGCCGGGATTCGTTTTATCGTAAAATTTACAGTTTTTTGCCGGTGAGCAGCTCGTAGGCCTCCAGATACTTGGCAATGGTCTTGTCAATCACGTCCTGCGGCAGGTCGTAGTTGCTGTCGGGGTTGGCCTTGAGCCAGTCGCGAACGAACTGCTTATCAAAAGAGGGCTGGCTGTGGCCCGGCTCGTAGCCCTCCAGCGGCCAGAAGCGGGAGGAATCCGGGGTGAGCATCTCGTCGCCCAGCACCACGTTGCCGTTCTCATCCAGACCAAACTCAAACTTGGTGTCGGCAATGATGATGCCGCGGGAGAGCGCATACTCAGCACATTTCTTATACAGGGCAATGGTGTAGTCGCGCAGCTTGGTGGCGTACTCCTCGCCGTGGCCGGGGAACTGCTTTTCCAGCACCTCGATGCTCTTTTCGTAGGAGATGTTCTCGTCGTGGTCGCCGATCTCGGCCTTGGTGGAGGGAGTGTAGATGGGCTCGGGCAGCTTGTCGGACTCCTTCAGGCCTTCCGGCAGCTGGATGCCGCACACCTTGCCAGTCTTCTGGTAGCTGGCCCAGCCACTGCCGGTAATGTAGCCGCGCACGATGCACTCGATGGGCAGCATGGTCAGCTTACGGCACATCATGCTGTTGCCGTCGAACTGGGGCTGCTGGAAGAACTCCGGCATATCCTTCACGTCCACGCTCAGCATGTGGTTGGGCAGCAGATCGCGGGTGTAATCGAACCAGAACTTGCTCATCTGGGTCAGAACGGTGCCCTTTTTGGTGACCTTGTTTTTCAGGATGACATCAAACGCGGAAATGCGGTCGGTAGCAACCATGATGAGGCTGTCACCGTTATCATAGATCTCACGAACCTTGCCTTCTTTAATGGGCTTGAACTCAGTCATAATCAAACACTCCATTTTCCAATGCCGAAAAAGCGGCGGTGTATCTTACCTGATTATTGTACCATGTCTGCGGACAGTTTGAAAGAAACAGAATGAAAGGAAAATCAGGCCGTTTTTGCATTTTTCTCGTGAAAAATGTACGAAAAATAGAATCAAAATTCGGCGATTTGACGATAAAAGTCGTACTTTCACAACAATGAAGCACCTTTTTGTAAAATGTAGGCATGGACATTCCGGCGATTGTGCGGTATCTTATAATCAACAAATTAGAATAGGGAGGGTTTACATATGGGCAGTTTTCCCAAAGATTTTCTGTGGGGCGGTGCCACCGCTGCCAACCAGTGCGAGGGCGCATGGCAGGCAGGCGGCAAGGGCCTTGCCACCGTGGATGTGACCCCGTTTGGCCCGGACCGCTTCCCGGTGGCGCTGGGTCGGCTGGAAATGCTGGAGTGTGACGACAAGCACTATTATCCCAGCCATGAAGCCATTGACCTGTATCACCATTATAAAGAGGACATCGCCCTCTTTGCCGAGATGGGTTTCAAGTGCTTCCGGCTGTCCATCGCATGGACCCGCATCCTGCCGAACGGCGACGATGCCCAGCCCAATGAAGAGGGCTTGAAGTTCTATGAGGATGTGTTTGATGAGTGCCACAAATACGGCATTGAACCGCTTGTGACCATCTGCCACTTCGATACCCCCATTGCCCTCATAAAAAAGTATGGCGGCTGGAAAGACCGCCGCATGGTGGATGCCTATGTGCACTACTGTGAAGTGCTGTTTGACCGCTACAAGGGGAAGGTGAAATACTGGCTCACCTTCAACGAGATCAACATGCTGCTGCATCTGCCCTTTACCGGCGCGGGGCTAGTGTTCTATCCGGGCGAGAATGTGCAGCAGGTGGAGTATCAGGCGGCACATCATGAGCTGGTGGCCAGCGCAAAGGCGGTCAAGCTGGCCCATGAAAAGATGCCCGGTGCCATGGTGGGCTGTATGCTGGCGGCAGGCCAGTATTACCCGCGCACCTGTGCACCGGAGGATATCCGTGCCGCGCAGGAAGCGGACCGCGACAACTACTTCTTTACCGATGTGCAGGCCCGGGGAGCCTACCCGGTGTGGGCAAAAAAGCGGATGGAGAAGGCCGGCATCACCCTACACACCGAGCCGGGCGATGAGCAGGTTCTGAAAGAAGGCACCGTGGATTTTGTCTCCTTCAGCTACTATTCCAGCCGCTGCATCACCACGGATCAGGAGATCCTGGCAGAAGAAAAGGCCGACGGCAATGCGGTGCTGGAAGCCGTGAAGAACCCGTACCTCAAGGCCAGCGAGTGGGGCTGGGCCATCGACCCGGTGGGCCTGCGCGTGACCCTGAACACCATCTACGACCGGTACGAAAAGCCCATGTTCATTGTGGAGAACGGCCTTGGCGCGGTGGATACCGTGGAAGCGGACGGCTCCATCCACGACAGCTACCGCATCGATTATCTGCGCGCCCACATCGAGCAGATGGAAAAGGCCGTCAACGAGGACGGCCTGCCGCTGATGGGCTACACCACATGGGGCCCTATCGACCTTGTGAGCGCATCCACCGGTGAGATGAAAAAGCGCTACGGCTTTATCTATGTGGATAAGGACAACGACGGCAACGGCACACTGGCCCGCAGCCGCAAGGACAGCTTCTACTGGTACAAAAAGGTCATTGCTTCAAACGGCACCGACCTTGCCTGAAATTTGCGAAAAAATAAATTTGTGAGAAAGAATTGGAATTTATGACACCTGAGATCATTGCACACCGCGGCGCGTCCTATCTTGCGCCGGAAAATACCCTTTCTGCGTTCCGCAAGGCGATGGAGATCGGCGCGGACGGCGTGGAAATGGACGTACAGCAGACCAGAGATAAAAAGCTGGTGATCCACCACGATTTTGTCATTGACTGGCACACCGATATGCGTGGCCAGATCTACGACATGACCGAGGGCGAGCTGAAGGCGCTGGACTTTGGCAGCTGGAAGGATGTGAACTATCGGAACGAGAGGATCGCTACCCTGCAGGAGGCACTGGCTCTGTGCAGGGAAATGGAAGGTACCATCGTTCAGCTGGAAATGAAGGCCACCATCGATGACGACCCGGATTTTGTCCCCCGCGTGATCGAGGAGGTGCGTGCAGCAAACATTACCGACCGGCTGGTGGTGATCTCGTTCAACCACGACCTGCTGCGGCAGGCAAAGCAGCTGATGCCGGAGCTGAAGGTGGGCGTGCTGGTCTACGGTGCGTTGGAGACCATGGCGCTGCCCACTAGCACATGGGAAATGCTTGGCCTGCAGAACGGGCTGGAAGAGGATGATTTTCCACAGCTGCCGCCGCTGTCGGTGGAAAATGTGGATGACGAAAACTGCAGCTGGGCCCTGCGCTGGATGGGCAACCAGATCAGTATGCTGCAGGCGAACTTTCCGGGCAAGAGTCTGGTAGAGGTAGCCCAGCGCCTGCTGGAACAGCGGGACCCGGTAAAGTATGTGCAGACGCTGGACTTCAAGCCGGACTGGGTGAGCTGCGAATATCACACCGCTTACCAGCAGCCCAGCATGGTGCAGAAGCTGCATGATCTGGGCATCAAGGCGGCATACTGGACGGTGGACGGGGAACAGGCCGTGAAAGACCTTTGGCCCCTGCAGCCGGATGCCATCGTCACAAACCGCCCGGACCGCGTGCGGGAATGGATCTCTGAACTGGAAATGACAGAATAAAGGGCAGAAGCTGCATCCCTTCGGTGCGGCCTGATTCCCCAAGCAACATCTGAAAAGCAAACAGCGGACAGCCTGCAGGCCGTCCGCTGTTGTGCTATGCAAAAGATGTTATAAAATATATCCGAGACTCCGCAGCACGAACAGCCAGAAGGTCAGGCTGAATGCGCTGAACAGGGTGGTGGTAACGCACACGCTGCCGGTAAGCACACCTTCGTGGCCCATCTGCTTTGCCATAACGTAGCACGCCGGGGTGGTGATGCTGCCCAGCATCACCAGCAGGGCCACCAGCTTTTCGTCGGTAAAGCCAAAGCGCACAGCCAGCGGCAGGAACAGCGCAGGCAGCACCATCAGCTTGACCACAGTAGCCACAGCGGTAGGCTTGAGGTATCCCAGAGCTTTTTGGCCCTTGAAGCCTGCACCAATGGCAAGCAGGGCCAAAGGGCTGGTCAGACCGGCCACATTGGAAAGGGCCTTATCCAGCATGGCAGGCATGGAAATGTGCAGCATGCTCCACGCAAAGCCCGCTGCAATGCCCAGAAGGATGGGGTTCGTCAGGATGCCTTTCACACTCTTTTTGAGCTTTTCAGCCATATTGCCGGTCTGAGCCTGCGCAGTGGGCGCTTCCAGCATCAAAATGACCACTGCCATAATGTTATACAGCGGCACACTGCCAAGGATCATCAGGCTGGACATGCTGGCATCGCCGTAGATGCTCTGCAGAAAAGCCGAGCCGAGGATGGCAGCCGACGAGCGGTAACACACCTGAACGAACTCGCCCACAAGGCCGGTGCCCTTTAAAAACAGCTTTGCCAGCGCCCAGATCACAAGGATGCACGCCAGTGTGACCGCAAAACAGAACAGCACATACCGGCCATCGAAGGTGGCGCGGACATCGTTTTTGCCAAGGTCGCGGAACAGCTGCACCGGCAGTGCCACATAAAACACGAACTTGTTGGCCCCGGCCACAAACGCATCGCTCAGAAAACCGGTGCGGTGCAGCACATAGCCCAGCAGCATGATAAAGAACAGCGGCATGGTGCTGTTCATGCTGAACAGAAGATTTTCCAGCATGGCTCACACCCCGCCGTGGCGGCGCTGCTCTGCCGCCAGCTCCTGCTGCAGGGCAGCTTTGCGGTGGTCCAGCAGCAGGTCTTTGTTGTACTTGAAGTAGCGCTCGCAGCCGTTCTCGGTGAGGAAGGCGTGGGACACCGGGTCCACCGTCAGCTCGGTGACGAACACCACCATCTCCTGGCTTTCGGCAAAGGCCTGTTCCATAAAGTCGAAAGCGGCTTCCAGCGCGGCGCTGGCGGTCTGCTGGGCCTTTTCGCGCTCATCGGCAAGGGACTGGAACTGCCCGCGCAGCAGGTCGAAGGCTTCCTGTGTGCCGGCGGCGTTGGCACGGCGCAGTTCGCCCTCCCAGCCGCGCAGCACGGCCAGCACTTGCAGGCGGGTGGTCAGAGCATCTTTGCTCAGCAGCCCGGCAGTACGCTTTTGCTGTGTTTCGGTGTCGTAATCCATGATCTGCTGGTGGAACATTTCTGCCGAGCCGTCCGGGATATCCTCCGGAACGGTGGCAAGGGCTTTTTTGGTCTCCCGCAGAAAGGCATAGCAGCTGTCGGCTACTGCATCTGCCTGACGGGAGGCCGTGAACCGGGTGCCGAGGCCTGCAAGGATCAGGCTGACCAGCGAAAGCCGCTCGTCGAAGGGGGCCTGCAGCAGCCGTGCGAACACGGCGGGCTTTGCCTGTCCGGCCAAGATCTCCTCTACGCCGTAGTCGTCGCGGTACTTATAGTAAAGGTCGAGGTAGGCGGAGAAGTCCTCTGCGATCTTCGGGTGCTGGATGTACTCGCGGATCAGGTCTTCATCAGCCTGCAGACCCAGTGTTTCGTAGGTGTCCAGCAGATTGGAAAGATCCTCCCAGCCGCGGGCGGTCACGAACTGGGTGCCGTCCACATCGGCGTTGATCTGGTAGAAGTTCTGCGGGTGCAGCTCCAGATAGCTCAAAATAGCGCTGTGGATGTGGGCAGCGCGGGCATAGTCCTTCCACACGGGCAGGTCCGGCTCAATGTCCATGCGGCGCACGCGGTCCAGCGTAACGATATCAAAGTCGCGCACAGATTTGTTATATTCCGGTGGGTTGCCTGCCGCCACAATCACCCAGCCCGCAGGCACGGCCTGATTGCCAAAGGTCTTGCATTGCAAAAATTGCAGCATGGTGGGGGCCAGCGTTTCAGACACACAGTTGATCTCGTCGATGAACAGAATGCCTTCGGAGAGGCCGGTGGCCTCCATCTTGGCGTAGATGCTGGCAATGATCTCGCTCATGGTGTATTCGGTCACGGAGACATCTTTGCCGCCGTAGTTGCGCTGGCGGATGAAGGGCAGGCCCACGGCGCTCTGGCGGGTGTGGTGGGTGATGGTGTAGGCCACCAGCGCCACGCCGCACTCCCGGGCTACCTGCTCCATCACCTGCGTCTTGCCAATGCCCGGAGGCCCCATGAGCAGAATGGGACGCTGCCGGATGGCCGGGATGGCGTATTCGCCCAAGGCATCCTTGGCAAGGTAGGCTTTTACGGTGTGTTCAATTTCTTCTTTGGCTCGTTTGATATTCATAACAAATTCCCTCACGAATTGTTCAGGTCACGGTACAGGTCGTCCTCTTCGGCCAGCGCGTCGGCAAGGGTGCTTTGCGGGCGGGCTGCTGCACCGGTAAATTCCTCTTCATCCAGAACCACCTTCATGGCCCACGGCGGTACATTGGCATCGTCGAACCGCTCCCCCAGAAACAGAAAAGCGGTGTCGTAGGCCGGGCGCTTGGCGGGGTAGGTGCCCATGCCGTCGGTGAAGTACAAAAGGCCCCGCAGGTTCGAGAACTTCTTCTCGGCGCACAGCTGGTTCACGTATTCAAAGGCCGGGCGGAAGTCCGTTCCGCCGCCGCCCCGCAGCTCAAAGTGGTTCATGGCGTGGATCAGTTCGTCCTCATTGTGGATCAGGATATCCTGCCGGATGGCGTTATCGGCCTGGATCAGGTGCAGGTTCATCCGATGGAAAAAGTTCTCCTGTCCTTTCAGCAGAGTGTAGGTCTCCGCAAGGAACGCCCGCACCAGTTCACCGGAGGTGGAGTAGCTGGTGTCGATGACAAGGGCCAGCTCCTCGATCTTTTTGCTCTCCCGGCTTTCCAGAGGCTCGATGAGGGGTAGGTTTCCGTACACCGAAAGGCCGTAGGTGTAGAAGTTCAGGTCGAACTCGTCCGGGTCCAGCTTTACTTCCTCCCGCAGCACGCAGAACCGGCGCAGAAAGTCCCTGTAGCTGCGGCGGCTGCGGTTGGCGGCCTTCACCTGCTGCTTCAGAGCATCGGCCCCATCGCCCGCCTCCTTGTCCCGCAGGTCCAGCTCTGTCTGCATCCGCTCCCCGATCTTCTGCCACGTTTTCTGGGGCAGCGGCGTGGGCATCTGCTGGGGCTGGTCAGGCGCATCCTTCGGCCACAGACGGTGGTCGTCGGTCACGAACTCCCGCTCCAGCTGGCGCAGCACACCGGGTGTCTGCCGGGTGAGCCACCGATACACCGGCGCGGCTGCCACCACGGTTTCCTCGGCGGTGATCTGCTGGTAGGCGTTCTGGCGCACATAGGTCAGCGGGCGCTTGACGCTGGTGCGGTTCAGGCTGTCGATAACGTTTTCCACTGCGATATCACAGGCAAGGCTCCACAGCTGCGGCTCCCGGCGGCCTTTCAGCCACAAATGTCGGAATACGCAGTGGAATATGGTGTGCAGATACAACCGGTTGAGATATTTTGGATTGTCCTGATAGAGCCGCAGCAGGTGGCTGGGCTGATAAAACAGGACTTGACCGTCCGTAGCCAGCACCCGGCAGCGCTCGTCCGGGGCGGGGGACAAGGCACTGAGCGCCATATCCAGAAAGCGGAAGTCCAGATACAGCCCGCTGCGCACCACCGCCAGCACTTCGCCGCCCATGCGTGCCTGCCACTCCTCGTGGGTCTCCGGCCGCTGGGACTGGAACGGCTTGCGCGGGTCAAAAAATTTTTCTTTTTGGATCGTTTGGGGCAAAAGTGTCACCTCACTTAGAACCCTCTCAGCCTCGCTGCAAACTCCCCCAGTCATCGCTGCGCGATGCCAGCCCCCTCAGGGATGGGGTTTCTGGCGAAACCGGAAGCTTACCCTTACTGCCAAAGGCTTCCTCTTAGAGGAAGCTGGCGCACGAAGTGCGACGGAAGGAGTTTTCTGCTGTTTAAAAATCAAAATTGTACCGCTGCTTTTTGGGCTGAGGAACATACTTTTTGTGCTCCGCATCCGCCAGCAGAGCGGCGGCAGCGGCGTTCCCGGCCTTGGCGGCAAGGGCTGAAGCTTCGGCAAAGCCGTCTTTGTCCAGCACATCCAGCGCAATGAGTGCACGCACGGCATCATTGTCCTGTGCCTTCAGCAGGCGGGCCAGCACCCGGTCGGTGTTGGCTGCCAGAAATGCCCGGTAGTGCCCGGCAGCGGCTTCGGTCAGCTGCCACGGATACCGCAGCCGGTCAAAGCAGAGCATTGCCATCACATTGGCATCGTCGGCATCGTGGCCCTGCGGGAAGATCGCGTCGTATTCTGCGGGGAGGAATTTGTTCTCTAAAAAACACTGCCGGTAATGATATCCTTGGCCGGAAAAGGTGTGTAGAAGAATGTGGGCGGGGGTCTCCTCGATATCCTCCCAGTAGGCGGGATACCAAAGCGCTGCCAGCGGGGCTGCTGTACCGGCAGGGCAAAACTCAGCCCGTACCGCTTCGGTGATGTTGTTCACAAGGGCAAACAGGCCGGTGGGTTCTTCAGGGCCTGCCTGCACCCGGATGGTCTCCAGCGCGAAGCAGTTCAAAAACACATCGCTGCCCATGGTCAGGCTGCCCGTGCCCACGGTGAGCAGACGAAGCTTGCGGCAGTTGTAGAATGCGCAGCTGCCGACGACCTGTAAGCTGTCCGGCAGGGTCAGCTCTTCGAGAAAGTTCCCACACACCGGGTGCAGATCGTCTGCATCCGAACCGGCAGCGGGCGCGTCAAAGTCGAAGTCATACCGACGGCAGGTGCCGCCCACCGTCTGCCCAAAGGCCCGAGTCAGCCGCGCCGTGCCGTCCGGGGCCGCCTCGTAGCGGCAGGTCTTGTCTGCCGCAGGCAGGCTGCGCGGCTTTTCGGAAAAGCAGTAGTCGCCCAGTTCGGTAACAGCAAAGCTGCCGCCCTCCGGTGCTGGCAGGGTGCCGGGCAGCGCGATACACGGCTCTGTGCCGTACACCCGCACCAGCCGGGCTGTGTCTGCCGAAAGCGGCAGGATGTCCAATGTAAGGGCGTTTTCCGGATATGCCATGTTCTGACCTCGTTTTCCTGCAATTCATTCAAGGTTCAGTATACCGCGAACAGGGGGTGATTGTCCAGAGCGGAGAAGAGAAAAGGAGCCGCCGCACGGCGGTGTGCCGGTACGGCGGCTCTTTTGAGAAGGCAGAAAAACGCTTAGTTTTCGGCCAGATTGCCGGTGTAGAGCTGGTAATACTTGCCCTTTTTGGCAATCAGCTCGTCGTGGCTGCCGCGCTCGATGATGCGGCCCTGCTCCAGCACCACGATGCAGTCTGCATTGCGGACGGTGGACAGGCGGTGCGCAATGACAAAGCTGGTGCGGCCGTACATCAGGCCGTCCATGCCGCGCTGCACCAGCGCTTCGGTGCGGGTATCGATGGAGGAGGTGGCCTCGTCCAGGATCAGCACCGGGGGATCTGCCACGGCGGCACGGGCGATGGCCAGCAGCTGGCGTTGGCCCTGCGAAAGGTTTGCACCATCGCCGGTGAGCATGGTGTTGTAGCCTTCCGGCAGGCGCTTGATGAAGCCATCCGCGTTGGCAAGGCGGGCGGCGGCGATGCACTCTTCATCGGTGGCATCCAGCCGGCCGTAGCGGATATTCTCCATCACCGTGCCGGTGAACAGGTGAGTATCCTGCAGCACGATGCCCAGAGAACGGCGCAGATCGGCCTTTTTGATCTTGTGGATATTGATGCCGTCGTAGCGGATCTTGCCGTCCTGAATGTCGTAGAACCGGTTGATGAGGTTGGTGATGGTGGTCTTACCGGCACCGGTAGAGCCGACAAAGGCGATCTTCTGGCCCGGACGGCCATACAGGTTGATATCGTGCAGGACGGTTTTTTCCGGCACATAGCCAAAGTCTACATCGGTAAAGGTGATGCTGCCTTCCAGCTTGTGGTAGGTGGTAGTGCCGTCGTGGTGCGGGTGCTTCCATGCCCACAGGCCGGTGCGCTCGTCCGTCTCCACCAGCTGGTCGTTGCGGTCGTACTTTGCGTTGACAAGGGTCACATAGCCCTCGTCGGTCTCGCTCTCTTCGTCCATCATCTTGAAGATACGCTCGGCACCGGCCAGAGCCATGATGATGCTGTTGGCCTGCATGGACACCTGACTGATGGGCATGTTGAAGCCCTTGTTCAGGCTCAGGAAAGCCACCACCGTGCCAAGGGTCGTGCCGCCCATGCCGCTCACGGCCATGGCTGCGCCTGCCAGCGCGCAGACGGCATAGCTGATGTTGCCCAGCTGGGCGTTGACCGGCATCATGATGTTGGCAAAGCTGTTGGCTTTGTTGGCGCTGTCCTTCAGCTGGTCGTTCAGCTGGCGGAAACCGTCCAGCGCCTTCTGCTCGTGGGTGAACACCTTGACGACCTTCTGGCCTTCCATCATTTCTTCGATGTAGCCGTTCAACTTGCCCAGATCCCGCTGCTGCTGGATGAAGTATTTGCCGGACTGCTGGGTAATCTTTTTGGAGCAGAACATCATCAGCGCCACCATCAGCATGGTGACGATCGTCAGCTGCCAGCTGAGCATGCACATGCTGAAGAACACCGAAACAATGGTAATGGCGCTGGACACCAGCTGCGGGATGCTCTGGCTGAGCATCTGGCGCAGGGTATCCACGTCGTTGGTGTACACGGACATGATGTCGCCGTGGGGATGCTGGTCAAAATACTTGATGGGCAGGCTCTCCATGTGGGTGAACAGCTGGGTGCGCAGGTTGCGCAGGGTGCCCTGCGTCACGTTGACCATGATGCGGGCGTTGAGCCATGCGGCCAGAATGCCGATAACGTAGATGATGCCTACCCGCAGCAGAGCTGCTGCCAGCGGGGCAAAATCGGGGTCCTGCTGCTGGGTCATGGGTACGATGTAATCGTCCATCAGGGTCTTTAAGAACAGACTGGCCTGTACGTTTGCCAGCGCGCTGACCACGATGCAGACAAGCACAAGGATACAATGGGGCAGATAGTGCCGGAATACCTCATCCATGATGCGCTTCAGCAGCTTGCCCGGGTTTTCCACTTTGGGCCGGGGGCCGCCCATGCGGGGGCCGGGGCCGCGAACTTCTTTTGCCTGAGCCATTACTGTTCACCTCCCTGTTTGTCAAAGTCGCCGCTGCCCTGGGTCTGGCTGTTGTAAACTTCCTGATAGATGGCGTTGGTCTTGAGCAGCTCTTCGTGGGTGCCCAGACCATCGATCTTACCGTTATCCAGCACAAGGATGCGGTCGGCGTCCTGCACCGAGGAAATGCGCTGTGCAATGATGATCTTGGTGGTGCCGGGGATCTCCTCCCGGAATGCCTTGCGGATCTTGGCATCGGTAGCGGTATCCACGGCGCTGGTGGAGTCGTCCAAAATCAGCACCTTGGGCTTGCGCAGCAGGGCGCGGGCGATGGTCAGGCGCTGCTTCTGGCCGCCGGACACGTTGGAGCCGCCCTGCTCGATCCATGTATTGTACTTATCCGGGAAGCGCTGGATGAACTCATCCGCGCAGGCCAGCTTTGCCATGCGGATGCACTCTTCCTCGGTGGCGTTGGCATCGCCCCAGCGCAGGTTATCCAGAATGGTGCCGCTGAACAGCACGTTCTTCTGCAGCACCATGGAGACCTCGCGGCGCAGCACGTCAAGGTTATAATCCCGCACATCCACGCCGCCTACCCGCACGGTGCCGCTCTCGGCATCGTACAGGCGGGGGATCAGCTGCACCAGACTGGATTTTGCGCTGCCGGTGCCGCCGATGATGCCCAGCGTCTCGCCGGGCCGGATGGTAAAGCTGATATCGTTCAGCACCGGCTGACCGCTGCCGTGCTTATACTTGAAGGTAACGTGGTCAAACTGGATGCTGCCGTCTGCCACCTGCTGCACCGGCTGCTTTGCCGGGGGCAGGTCGGTGTGCTCGTCCAGCACCTCCACGATACGCTTGGCAGAGGCGGCGGACATGGCGATCATGACAAAGGCCATGCTCAGCATCATCAGTGCCATGAGGATGTTCATGACATAGCCGAACAGGGCGTTCAGCTGGCCGGTGGTAATGGCACCGTGCAGCACATATTTTGCGCCGAACCAGCTCAGCGCGATGTTGCAGCCGTACACCGCCACCAGCATGGCGGGGTTATTGAAGCTCAGGCGGCTTTCCGCGTTGACGAACTGCTTATACAGGCTCTCGCAGGCGGCGGTGTATTTTTCGTTCTCGAAGCCCTCGCGCACAAAGCTCTTGACCACGCGGATGGCAGAGACATTCTCCTGCACCGAGGCGTTGAGGTTATCATAGTTCTTGAACACCCGGTCAAAGATGCGGAAGGTAGGGATCATGATGGCAGCCAGCACCGCCACCAGAAAGGCCACTGCCACCACGAACACCAGCGACAGCGGGCCGCCAATAACCACAGCCATGAACATTGCAAACACCAGATGCACCGGGGCGCGCACGCACATGCGCAGGATCATCTGGAAAGCGTTCTGCACGTTGGTCACGTCGGTGGTCATGCGGGTAACAAGACCTGCCGTAGAGAATTTGTCGATGTTGGAAAAAGAGTAATGCTGGATATTTTCATACATGGCATCGCGCAGATTTCCGGCAAAGCCGGTGGATGCCTCGGCGGCATACTTGCCCGCCAGCACGCCCAGCACCAGCGCAATGGCTGCCACCAGAAAGGTAAGCAGTCCGTAGCGGATGATGGCGTTCATATCGCCCTTTTCAATGCCCTGATCGATGATAAAGGCCATGATGGTGGGCAAAAGCACATCCATCACGGCTTCCAGAGCGGCAAAGAGCGGTGTCAGGACTGCGGCGCGTTTATACTCGCCCAGATGCGACACTAACTTTTTGATCATCTGAGTTACCTCCTGTTGCTTTTTATTTGTTTGGTACAGAACAATTTTATACAAAACATTTTAATTGTCAAGACGTTTCAAAAAATGTTCATAATTACTAATTTAACGAACACTTTTTCGGTAGATTGCACGGGATATATGCATCTTTCCGGGGCGGTGGGCCGGGAGTTTCTCCGAAGACCGTCCGCTGGGGTGGGACCCTGTTGCCCGAAGGGCAATAGGGCGGGCGATGGAATGGCTTGCAACAACAGCGACCGCCGCCAGTGGCGGAAACAGGAAGCTGTTGTTGGGGCTGCGGCCAGCGAGATGCAAGCGGATGCGAAGCAGCTGCTGGGTGCCGCAACCCGTATTTCGTGTCTGAGGAGAAAGCTACCGGCACACCACCCTTTTGCATCACTGCAGCGCTTCCCGCAGCTTGTTTAAAAGCCGCAGCAGCTCGGTATTTTCCTCCGCTGTCAGCAGCCCGGCCACATAGTCGTCGGTCTGGTGGAAGCAGAGCATCGTCTTTTCGTGGAAGCAGATGCCCTCTTCGGTGAGCACCAGCTGCTTGAGCCGGGCGTCCTGCGGCACGCTGCGCCGCTCGATATACCCCTTGCGCTCCATCAACTGCAGGATGTTGGTCACGGTGGAGCGGGTGATAGAGAACTCCCGCTCAATGTCCCGCTGGAACACGGGGGTGTCCCGGTGGCGGTAGAGATACCCAATGATCCACCCGTGCATGGGGGTGGCCTGCTCCACGTCATTTTCGCGGGCAAACTGGTTGATCTTGCGGAAGATCAGGTTGTCCACCCGGCGGATCTGCGCCGGGATGACCTGTGGGCCTTCCCAAGGGGGATCGGCGTGATTGCAGCACTCGTTTTTGGTTTCGTCACACATCATGGTTTTGTCCTTCATGGTTGTTTTGGCATTGAACAGTTTCAAATAAAACTGTTTGATAGCATACATATTATACAGCAGTCAAAGTGAATGTCAAGGGGAAGGGAACGATTTTAAATGCCCTCCGCTTTGCTCTGGGCATAAAATAATGAAATATTATTTTTTATATTGCAAACCAGCCAAACCTGCGGGCTTGGCTGGTTTGCTTTTTCACGGAAGGGGCCATAGTTGCAAGCGGCATATTTTCCGGTTGCGCGGTCATTTCCGAAGGAAATAAGCGCAACAGATGGAGTTTACCTTTTGGGCCATTCCTGTGAAAATGCAACAGCAGACAGCCCACAGGCTGTCTGCTGTTGCCCTATTATAAAAATATTTTTCCGCTAAATATGCCCAGAGCGAAGCGGAAGGCATTCTAAATTATTATTCCAGATTGTGTTTTTTGCAGAACTGTTTGCTCACCCAGTACATCCCGCCCCACAGCAGAACGGCCAGCACCAGATACAACGGGTTTTTCATGGAACTGACCAGCGACTGCCCAAACACTGCCATCATGGCAATCATCACGCCCTTGCCCAGCAGCATGGTAATGAGATAGCGCTTTTCGTCAAAGTCCGAGATGCCAAAGGCCAGATGCATAAAGGAGCTTGGCGCGAAGGGCAGCAGCGCGAGCATGAACAGCGACGAAGTGTCAAAGCGGTTCACCCACTGCTGAGCCTTTTCCAGCTTGGGCGAGCGGGAGGCAAACTTCCAGAAGAAGCACTTGACCACCCGCCGCCAGAACAGGAACATGATGCTGCCACCCAGCGCCACACCGGCCCAGCTGTACAGAAAACCCAGAATGCCGCCGTGAGCCGCTACATTCAGCGCCACAATGGCAATGAGCGGAAGCGGCGGAAAAAACGACTCCACCATGGCCAGCATGATGGGGGCAATGGGGCCAAGGTTGCCAAAACTGTCCAGCAGAGTTTCCCAGAACTCCAGCGTTCCCAGCTGGCGCAGCCAAAAGTTCATTGTGCACATCCATCCCTTCCGCCTGCGCTTTCCCATCCGCAGGTTCCTCTATCCGTAGTATATCCATATTGTATGACACAAGCATGAACACAAAGCGACATTTTTTTTGCCCTGTGCACAGCTTCCTTGGGATACTACGAAGCTGCCGGTGCTGTTTTACTCCGCAGCCTGCTTTTCTGCGCGGGCCTTCATACGCTCCAGCTGGGCGGTGCGCTGCTTTTCCCACCGGGCAAGAGAAGCATCGTCCGGGATCTGCAGGCAGCGGGCGTAGCTCCAGTGCAGGCCGTCGCGGCGGGCCAGCTTGTAGCGCTGGAACACACCCTTGCCTGCGGCATTGCTGCTGCCGGCGCAGTGGGGGCACTGGCTCAGGGTGTACCAGCTGTTGCTGCCCTTTTTCAGCCACACATCGTTCGGAGTCAGTGGTGCGCCGCACTCCGGGCAGCTCATGATGTAAATTTTGGGGTCGGTGCGCCAGGTGTACTGCTCCACATAGCCGTGGAAGACCTCAAAATCCCGGTAGTCGCCGGGGGCAGGGCACAGGCTGGCCCGCAGGGATTCCTCCTCAGTGGGGTAGGCCGCAAGACCGGCCCGCAGGTCGAGCATCCGGCAGACATCGGCGGTGTACAGCGTGTCGGAAAGGGCATCGTGGAACTGCCGCTCCATGGGCAGCCCTAAGCGGGTGACGACGCTTTCCAGCGTCATGCCCTCGCCCTCTTTGCGGGGATGCTCCCGCAGGAACACCTGCTGCAGGTCGTACCAGACGGTGGGCTTTGATTCGTCGATGTTGCACAGGTACAGGTTCTGCTTGAGCACCGGTACGTCATCCATGCCCCACTCGGCAAATTCGGCATCCGGGCCGCACCACTGCATAAAGCGGCGCAGGCCCTGCACGATGGGCTCACCCTTGTCCAGATCGGCCTGCGTCAGGCCGGTGACTTTAGCAATGTGATGCTGCAGCTTACGGAAGATGCGGGGCCGCAGATGGATGGAAAAGGTGTCCAGCACGTTGGCATCCTCGTCGATCTTCACGGCACCGATCTCCACGATCTCGCCCCGGAAGGTCTGCTGCACGCCATGGTAATTAAAGGTATACGGCTGGTAGCCGATATTCCATTCCAGATCAAATAAAACCAGATTGCGCGGCATTGTTTTGTGTTCCTCTCGTTACTTTAAAATAAACTTCTCCACAGCCTCGGCCACACCGTCGTGGTCGTTGTCGGCGGCAGTCACATAGTCGGCCACGGCCTTTACCGGCTCTTCGGCGTTCTGCATGGCCACGCCCACACCGGCGTACTCGATCATGGAGCGGTCGTTCAGGCCGTCGCCGCAGGCCATCAGGTTTTCGCGGCCAAGGCCCATGTGCTCCAAAAGGGCGGCAAGGCTGCCGTCCTTGGCAACGCCCAGCGGCACGGCTTCAATAAAGAACGGGCTGGAGGGGTACAGGTCGATGCGGCCGTCAAACTGCTTTTTGCCGGCGGCCCACACTTCGTCCCGGCGGGCGGGGTCCAGCGTGATGAGCATTTTGCAGATGGGGTAATCCACATACTTGGCAAGATCGTCCACGCCGGTCATGGGCAGCTTGCAGGTAAAGCACTCGCGCAGTGCCCATTTGTCGTCCGGGTGCTCGGTGACAACGCCTTCTTTATTATAGGTGATAATGGTCACGTTCTGTGCGGCGGCAAAGGCGCACAGCTCGGGTACGTACTGGGCATCCAGCTGTTTCTGGTACAAAGTCTCGCCGGTGCGGCAGTCGATGATCTTGCCGCCGTTGTAAGAAAGGATGCAGCCGCCCTTTTTATCCAGCCCCAGTTCCTTTGCCAGCGGCAGCACGCCCGCGGTGGGACGGCCGGATGCCAGCACGATGGTGACACCCTTTGCAATTGCGGCATCCAGTGCGGCGCGGGTGCGGGGTGTAACTTCCTTCTGGCTGTTGGTCAGGGTGCCATCCAGATCCAGTGCCAGAACTTTGATCTCTGCCATATAAAATCCTCTCAATTTATATAAAGGTAAAAAAGCACTTACTCTCTTATTGTACAATGAAATGCCATCATCTTTCAACCCTTGCAGAGACGTTTGTGGAAAAAGTGGTGGCACTTGAGCAGGATTTTACATCCCTTTCCGGCTTTTTACGTTGGCGCGGATGCAGCCGCACCGGTTTTACCAAAGCTTTGCGGCGGCATGGTTTTTCCCCGCAAGGCGGTGCGCTACAATAAAAGCGTTCCCACAAGAAGAAAAACGGGGCCTGAGGCAGGCCCGCAATGTTTGATTGAATGAAAAGAGAGGATCACGTCATGAAAGAAAACAAGATCTCCCGCCGCAGCTTTCTCAAGTTTGGCGCAGCTGCTTCTGCCGTCGGCATGATGGCTGCTGCACCCGTTGCCGCAAACGCAGCACAGCTGGATGCGGATGCCGCAGCCGACGAGGAGAACTGTCTGCTGGGCCTGTTCCAGAAACCCAAGTACATCTTCCTGTTCATCGGCGACGGCATGGGCACTGCCCAGATCCAGTCTGCCCGCTTCTACAAGGGCACCGTGGACAACAACGGCGCTGTGACCGAGGCCGACCTGAGCTTCACCAGCTTCCCCACCGTGGGCAGCGTGACCACCTACGACAGCACTTCTTTCTGCCCGGACTCCGCTTCCACCGCAACCTCCATCGCCACTGGCCACAAGACCGAGAGCGGTGTCATCAATATGTGCCCGTGGACCCGCGATGTGCCCTATGAGACCATTGCCGAAAAGCTGCACGCCCAGAAGGGCTACAAGGTGGGCATCATCTCCTCGGTCAATATCGACCACGCCACTCCCGCCGCCTTCTACGCTCATCAGAAGACCCGCAAGAACTACTACCAGATCGGCGTAGAGCTGGCAAACTCCGGCTTTGAATACTTTGCCGGCGGCGAGTTCCAGAAGGTGAACGGCGACGGTGCCGGCCCCAACAACCACGAGGTGGCTGCTCAGGCTGGCTACAATGTGGTCACCACGCAGGCGGGTGCTGCTGCACTGACCGCAGGCGCAGGCAAGACCCTGATCATTGCCGAAAATCTGGCCGACGGCAAGGCCATGAACTACGCCATGGACGCCGCTGCAGGCGAGTGGCAGCTGACCGACTACGTGAAAAAGGGCATCGAGCTGCTGGATAACCCCAAGGGCTTCTTCCTGATGACCGAGAGCGGTAAGATCGACTGGGCCTGCCATGCAAACGATGCCGCTGCTTCCATCCACGATGTGCTGGAGATGAGCAACGCCGTGCAGGCAGCTGTGGAGTTCCAGAACAAGCACCCCAATGATACCCTGATCCTCGTCACTGCCGACCACGAGACCGGCGGTATGGCCATCGGCTACAAGACCACCAACTACGACACCTTCCTGACGAACCTGACCCACCAGAAGATGTCCTACGCAAAGTTTGATTCTACCTATGTGCAGAACTACATCGCCAACAAGACTCCTTTTGAAGCTGCCATGCAGGATGTGAAGGCAAACTTCGGCCTGACCCTGCCCACCGACCCGGATGCCGCCAACGCCGGCAAGCTGCTGCTGACCGACTACGAGGTGCAGAACCTGCGCACCGCCTACGAGCGCACCCTGAAGGTCGGCTCTGCCAGCCAGAAGGACATGTCTCAGCAGGACTATGAGCTGTACGGTACCTATATCCCCTTCAGCATGGCAATCTGCCATACCATCAACCACAAGTCCGGCATGGATCATACCACCTACGCCCACACCGGTGCCATGGTGAACGTCTACGCCAACGGCGTGGGTGCGGAGAAGTTCGGCGGCGTGTTCGACAACACCGAGATCTTCCACAAGCTGGCAGACCTGACCAAGGTCAAGTAAAGCTTCACTAGACTGATCTTCCACATTTTTCCCGGATAAAATAAAACCTCCCTGCTCTGGAACCGCAGCGACTGCGGCCGGGCAGGGAGGTTTTGCGTTGATTATGCTGTTTGCCTTTGCGGCTCCGCGGGTGAAAAAACAAATCGGGAAAGTCCGCAGACTTTCCCGATTTGTAATTTAGAAAATGATTCCGCTGAATATGGCCAGAGCAAAGCGGAGGCCATTCAAAATTTAATTGTTGATCTCCGGGAAGCCCTCCAGCTTGCTGGTGCAGTGGGGGCAGCGCACCGCCTTGATGGAAATCTCGCTCTGGCAGTAGGGACACACCTTGGTGGTGGGCTCTGCGGGAGCTTCCGGCTCAGCAGGCTTCTTGTGCAGGGCGTTGATGGTCTTGATGACCACGAACAGCACGAATGCTACGATGAGGAAGTTAATGATGGCATTGATGAAGGAACCAATGCCGATCATCACATCGCCCACATGGATGCCGACGTCCGAGAAATCGGCGTTGAAAAACAGGCCGATGGCGGGGTTGATGATGTCGTTCACCAGTGAGTTGACGATGGCGGTAAAGGCACCGCCGATCACAACGCCGACTGCCATATCCAGCACATTGCCGCGCATGGCAAAGGCCTTGAACTCTTCAAAAAACTTTTTGATGCCTTTCACTTCTTTTTCTGCCATAAGAAAATCCACTCCTTTACTCCCTTTATGCCGCAAGGGAACGTATTTGCGTCTATGATAGCGGATTTTTGGCGTGATTGCAAGGGAAAATGACAGCCTCAGCCCTCTTTTGGCAAAAAATAAAACGGGAAAGCCCGCAGACTTTCCCGTTTTGCAAGGATGAAACAGTTTTTAATTTTCCGGTGCAGTAAAAGCGATGGGGGTAGCACCTGCAGCGGCATCCACACTCAGCAGGGAGATGGGAGCGACCTCGTAGTGCAGGGTCTCAAAGCTCTGGGTCTGGCCGTCCTCGGTGGTGAACTCCAGAATGTAGGTCACGTCGGACTGCTTGTCGGCCTCCACGTCGCGGGTGATGACGATGTTCTCGCCGTCAGCCAGACCGTTCTCGCCGGCCAGATTGTCGCCCTTCTCGTCGCTGCCTGCATCGTACAGGTACAGCTCGGTGACGGTAGAACCGGTGGTGTTGTACACAGTGTACTCAGCGGTGGTGGGCTCAGCTGCTTCGCTGGAAGCAGCCTCAGAGCTTGCAGCCTCGGAAGAAGCGGCAGCAGAAGAAGCCACAGAAGAGGAAGCGGCGGTGGAGGATGCAGAAGAACCGCAGGCGGTCATGCCAACAGCCAGTGCTGCAGCGGCAGCAACGATCGCAATGTTCTTGAGTTTCATGTGAAATATACTCCTTTGAAATTTACTTCGTATTCAGATCAACCAACAGGGTGTGATGGATGATGAAGACGATTATACGGGAATTTCGACAAAAAATCAAGACGCCTATGTGCATTTTGAACGATAAAACAGGAATTGTTACCAATTTGACATGAAATTGGAACATTTTAACATGAGCTGACATGAAGCAAAGTTTTGTAGGAAAGGCCGCTTGCCGCTTTGTAAAAAACAGCCCCATGCAGACTTTGGCCTGCACAGAGCTGTCTGGTCGGAAGGTTGAAGAAGACGCAGTGCCCAAATGGCTTTACTTGGGCTGGCGGCCGATGTAAGCCAGAATGCCGCCGTCGGCGTACAGGATCTGGCCGTTCACAAAGTCGGAAGCGTGGCTTGCAAGGAACACGCAGGGGCCCACCATGTCGTCCGGCTCACCCCAGCGGCCTGCGGGGGTCTTGGCGGTGATGAACTGGTCGAAAGGGTGGCGGCTGCCGTCCGGCTGCACCTCCCGCAGAGGTGCGGTCTGGGCGGTGGCAATGTAGCCGGGGCCCATGCCGTTGCACTGGATGTTGTACTCGCCGTACTCGGAAGCGATGTTCTTGGTGAGCATCTTCAGTGCACCCTTGGCGGCAGCGTAGGCGGAGACGGTCTCGCGGCCCAGTTCGCTCATCATGGAGCAGATGTTGATGATCTTGCCCTCGCGCTTTTCCATCATGTCCGGCAGAACGGCCTTGGAGCAGTTGAAGGCACCGCCTACATGCACATCGATGACCCGCATAAAGTCGGCGTGGCTCATCTCGATCATGGGCACGCGCTTCATCAGGCCGGCATTGTTTACCAGAATGTCCACAGGGCCGACCTCGGCCTTGATCTTTGCAACCATGGCGTTCACAGCGTCCTCATCGGACACGTCGGCCACATAGCCGTGTGCGTCGATGCCGGCTGCCTTGTATGCTGCAAGGCCCTTTTCAAGGCTTGCTTCGGAAGAGCAGTTGAAGCAGATGGCGGCACCGCACTTGGCCATGCCTTCGGCGATGGAAAAACCGATGCCGTGGGCACCGCCGGTGATCAGAGCCACCTTGCCCTGCAGGTTGAAAGCGGAAAGATCCATGATTTTCTCCTTCTCAAGTTAAATTTTTAGCAAAAAGCCCCGTACCGGTGGACCCGGTACGGGGCTTGTGTATGGTGCTTTTTAGCGCAGGTCAGTGGTAGCGATGTTGTCCATGTCGTCAAACTCC
>ERZ791879.139-NODE-139-length-79622-cov-9.230095_pt1 | contig 79622 bp, 58 predicted proteins | sample MGYA00510162_ERZ791879 | MGnify/ENA primary metagenome ERZ791879 (study PRJEB30046, sample SAMN00792113) | human gut metagenome | study: EMG produced TPA metagenomics assembly of the A metagenome-wide association study of gut microbiota in type 2... | reverse complement strand
CTTGATATATAAAGAATTTAAAAGAAAAGTAGTGTAAAAAACTTTACACTAACAACAAGCATTGGGGAGAAATATTATGAAAATATTAATTTTAACAGGAAAATTTGGAATGGGACATTATTCGGTATCAGAAGCAATAGGGCAAGAAATAAGTAGTAGAGATTCTAATATAGAAGTTAGCATAGTTGATATATTAGATTATTTAATGCCAACAGCCAGTAAGATCCTTTATAAAAGTTTTAATACATTAGTGACGAAATGGTCAAATTTATATAATTTCGTAAATATAAATAATGAGGATAATAATATAAAAACATTTAATTATTTTTTTGTAAAAGGATTAGATAGATTATTTTTAGAGTTTAATCCGGATATAGTTATTTCAACTTTACCTATAAGTTCACAATATATTTCTAAATATAAATCATTAAAGAAATCTAATATTCCTCTATTTACATTTATAACTGATATTTCTAGCCATAGTGAATGGATTCATAAGAATACAGATTTTTATTTTGTTGGTGATATAAGTATAAAGAAAAGTTTAATTGATAAAGGAATTGATGAAAATAAAATAATAGTTAGTGGAATTCCAGTTAAACAAGGTTTTAAAGATAAGATTATAAAATTTGATAAAAATAAATCAAAAGAGATTTTAATTATGGGTGGTGGTTTAGGGTTAATTTCATTTAATAAAAATTTATTTGAATCATTAAACAATGAGAAGAATATAAAAACAACAGTAATAACAGGAAATAATAAAAAAATGTTTGAACAATTGAAAAGTAAGTATAAAAATATTGAGGTTTTAGGATATACAAATAAGATAGATTTTTATATGAAAAGAGCAGATTTAATAATATCTAAATCTGGTGGAATAACTTTATTTGAGGCAATTTACAGTGAGACACCTATTTATGTAGTTAATCCATTTTTACTTCAGGAAGTTAAGAATGCTAAATTTATAGAAAAAAGAAAAATAGGACAAGTAGTTTGGAATGAAGAAATGGATATAGCTAAGGATATTTTATCACTTATAAATGATGACAAGGCTATTTTAAAAATGAAAAGTAATATGAAGAAGGTTAAGGAAAATATTAATCAAGAAGAGATATTAAGTGTTATAGAACAGTTTAAGAAGGAGGCATAAAAATGATAATTATAGGTATAATGGGAGTTTTGTTGTTATCATATAGTATTATTCCTACCTTTTACTATAAATTTAAGGGCACTCCAATTCCTAATTACGTAGAGGAAAAAAAGTTTTTATCATTAACCTTTGATGATGGACCTGATGAGAAATATACAGTTGAATTATTAGATTTACTTAAAAAATATAATATAAAGGCCACATTTTTTGTTGTAGCTAAAGTTGCTGAAGAAAATTATGAAATTATAAAACGAATGGAAGAAGAGGGACATACTATAGGGCTTCACTCTTTAGAACACAAAAATGGTCTTTTAAATGGACCGTTATATACAAGTAATGATTTTAAAGAAAGTTTAAGAATAATGAAAAGATTAAATATTAATGTAAAATCATTTAGACCACCATGGGGACATCTTAATTTATCAACTATTATAAATTTAAAAAAATATAATTTAAAGTTAGTACTTTGGGATGTAATTATAGGGGATTGGAAATCAGATATAACATCAGATGAAATATCAAATAGATTAATAATGCAATCAAAAAATAAAAGCATTATTTGTCTTCATGATGGAAGAGGTGAAAATGAAGCACCTAAAAGAACTATAGAGGCTTTAGAAAGAACAATACCTATATGGATTGAAGAAGGATATGAATTTTTAAAGGTAGGGGAACTTTATGAATAAAACTATAAGTGCAAACAGGATTTTGAAAAATAGTATATTCTTTATAACTTTAATTGCAATTACATTCTTAATTTTATTTAAGGACAATAGTATAGAAAGTATATTAAAATCTCTAAAAAATGTTAATGTGATATATGTATTTTTAGGAATACTATGTATGTTTTTATTTATATGTTGTGAAGGAATAAATATTAGACGTATGCTTAGATTATTTTCTTATGATATAAGTATTTTTAGAGGATTAAAATATTCATTTGTAGGTTTTTTCTTTAGTTCAATAACACCATCAGCATCAGGGGGTCAACCAATGCAAGTTTATTACATGAATAAAGATGGAATTAACATTTCACATTCTTCGTTAGTATTACTTATAGAACTTGCTAGTTTTCAATTTACTACTATAACTATTGCAATAATATCATTTATAGTAAATTATGATTTTATTGTAAGTCTTAATACTGCAATTAAGATATTAATTTTTATAGGAATAGCAATTAACTGTATTATATTTTGTTTTATATTAGTAGCTATATTTTCAAAGTCATTTATAAATAGAATAGTAGATTTAGCTTTTAAAGTAATTAGTAAAATAAAATTTATAGATGAAAAAAGGATAATAGAAGGAGTGAGAGAAGAAATTAAACAATATCAAGAAGGTGCATTATTTATAAATAATAATAAAGAGGTTGTAACAAAAGTAGTATTAACAACATTTGTTCAAGCATCTTTTATGTACAGTATAACCTTTTTTGTATATAAGGCATTTAATTTATCAACTTTTTCATTTTTTACTGTTTTTTCGCTTCAATCAATTTTATTTATTTCAGTATCAGCTATACCGCTTCCAGGTTCTGTAGGAAGTAGTGAAAGTGTTTTTTTAACATTATTTAAAACTTTATTTCCAGTAAATACTTTAAATTCTGCAATGTTATTAAGTAGAGGAATTAGTTTTTATTTATTTGTGATAGTTAGTGGAATAATTGTACTTTTTATTAGGATATCAAGAAATAAATATTATGGTAATTATATATTCAAAGGGTTGTATAATAAAGATATAATAAGGGAAAAGTAGTTATGGTTAATAATGGAGTTATTTGTAAATAATCTTGATATATAATTTCTATTATGTTATGATAAAATTAAGTGAGTATGCACGAAAGTACGATATGGGAGGTGTAACCGTGAAGACTTTTTTATTTGTTTTAGAAGCGGTTTTAGGATTAATAGTTGTTGTTTCAATATTAATGCAAAAAAGTAAAGCTGATGCTTTAAGCGGGTTAATTCAAGGTAGTAAAAGTGAGACATTCTTTACTAAGAATAAGTCAAAGACTAAGGAAGCAATGTTAGTTAAAGTTACTATAGTTTCAATGCTTTTATTTGCTATAAATACAATAGTTTTAAATATAATTTAGAATATAATGTAGATCACTAATGGCTGGTGATCTATTTTTTTTAGAAATTTCTAATAAAAAAATTTTATTAATTGTTTTTACTAAGTGAAGATGTGGAAATAATATAATATAAAGTATTTATTATGAATTGAAAAGGTATGGTATTGAATAAAATATAATAAGGATATTATAAGCACTACTTATTGAATAAAAAAACTTACATGTGGTAGTATAATAAATAGTGCGTATAAGAAAATATTGGATGAGGTTAAATATATTTAAACGGAGGAAATTACATGGGAATAAAAGAAACATTACTTAGCTTTATGAAAGAAGAAGCATATAGACCGATGGATATTCAAGAGCTTGTTGCAGTTTTTGATATTAATCCAGATGAGTACAAGGCTTTTAAAAGAGCATTAAAAGTAATGGAATTGGAGGGTTCAATAGTAAGAACTAAAAAAGATAAGTTTGCAGTTCCTGAAAGGCTAGGATTAATAAAAGGTAAACTTCAAGCACATAAAAAAGGATTTGGATTTTTAATACCGGAAGAAGAAGGAGAAAGAGATGTATTTATTCCAAGTTCATTTATTAATGGTGCAATGAACAATGATAGAGTACTTGTACAAATTACTAGAGATGATATCAATGGTAAGAAGAGAGAAGGAGAAGTTGTAGAAGTACTTGAAAGAGCAAATAATAGAATAATTGGTGTATATGAAGATAGTAGAAATTTTGGATTTGTAGTTCCTGAAGATACTAGACTAAACCAAGATATATTTGTTTCTAAAAAAGATAAGAATGGGGCAAAACATGGAGATGTAGTTATTGTAGAGGTAACTAAATGGCCAGAAAAGAGAAGAAGTCCAGAAGGAATAGTTAAAGAGGTTTTAGGTAAAAAGGGAGAAAAGGGATTAGATATCTTAACTATAATAAAGAAGCATGGTCTTCCAGAGGAATTCCCACCAAAAGTTTTAGCTTATGCTGATGGAATTTCTGAGGAAATAGAAGAAAGTGAAATAAAAAGAAGAAAAGATATTAGAAATCTTAGAATGGTTACTATAGATGGTGAAGATGCAAAAGACCTTGATGATGCTGTTTCTATAGAAAGATTAGATAATGGCAAATATAGATTAGGGGTTCATATTGCGGATGTTACACATTATGTAAGAGAAAAGAATCCACTAGATAAAGAAGCATTAAAAAGAGGGACATCTGTTTATTTAATAGATAGAGTTATACCAATGCTTCCAAAGAAACTTTCTAATGGAATATGTTCACTTAATCCTAAGGTTGATAGATTAGCATTAAGTTGTTTTATGACTATTGATAACAAGGGAAAAGTTTGTGATCATGAAATAGCTGAAACAGTTATTAAAACATCTGAAAGAATGACTTATACAGATGTAACTAAGATATTAAGAGATAAAGATGAAGAACTTATTAAGAAATATGATTATTTAGTAGATGACTTTAAAACAATGGAAGAGCTTTGTTTAATTCTTAGAGAAAAGAGAATGAAAAGAGGAGCTATAGATTTTGATTTTGAAGAGTGTAAAATAATATTAAATGATAATGGTAAGCCAATAGATATAAAGCCATATGAAAGAGAAATAGCCAATAGAATAATAGAAGAATTTATGCTTGTTTGTAATGAAACTATTGCGGAGCATATGTTCTGGACTAATTTACCTTTTGTATATAGAATTCATGAAAATCCAGATGAAGAAAAATTAGAGAAGTTTAGAGATTTCATTTATAACTTAGGATATACAATGAAGGTAGCGCAAGATATACATCCAAGAATTCTTCAAGAAGTATTAGAGAAGGTAAAAGGTAAAAAAGAAGAAACTGTAGTTAGTACTCTTTTATTAAGAAGTATGATGAAAGCAAAATATACTCCAGAATGTTCATCACATTTTGGTTTAGCAGCAACATACTATTGTCACTTTACATCACCAATCAGAAGATACCCTGATTTACAAATTCATAGAATAATTAAGGAGTATTTAAATGGTAAGATTGATGATAAGAGAGCTACTAGATTAGCACCAATAGTTGATATAGCAGCTAAGCAATCATCAGAAATGGAAAGACTTGCAGAAGAAGCAGAAAGAGAAGTTGATGATTTAAAGAAAGCAGAATATATGATGGACAGAATTGGAGAAGAATTTGAAGGTATCATTTCTTCAGTTACATCATTTGGTATATTTGTTGAACTTCCAAATACTGTAGAAGGTCTTGTTCATATAACTGATTTAGATGATGATTATTATATATATGATGAACAACATTTAATGCTTTTAGGTCAAAGAAACAAAAAGGTTTATAGATTGGGTGATTCTGTAAAAGTTAAGTGTTCTAAAGTTGATATTGATAATAGAGAAATATTCTTTGATATATTAGATAGCGAACAAAATTTAGAGGAAATCTTACCAAGTGAAGAAACAGCTTCAATAATAGCAGAAGTTAAGAAAGAATTTGGAACAAAACCAGAAGAAGAGTTTAAGGAGTAATTAGTTATATTGTGATTTTGAGAGGTTCTTGTTATAATTAAGGAAAACACGTAATAAAAAAGTGGGTGAGAATATGGCAAGAGTTAAGAATAGTAATTCTTTAGCTGAAAATAGAAAAGCTCGTCATGATTATTTTGTTGAAGAAACAATGGAGGCGGGGATTGCTCTAGTAGGAACGGAAGTTAAATCTATTAGAGGTGGTAAATGCAATTTAAAAGATTGTTACGCTGATATAAAAAATGGAGAGATATTTATTTTAAATATGCATATTAGTCCTTATGAACAAGGAAATATATTTAATGTTGATCCGTTGAGAGAAAGAAAGCTTTTACTTCATAAAGAGCAAATAGGTAGACTTGCAGGTTTAGTATCTAGAGATGGATATACCTTAGTTCCGTTATCTTTATACTTAAAGAATGGAAGAGTTAAGGTTGCTCTTGGAATATGTAAAGGTAAAAAGAATTATGATAAGAGAGATTCAATGTTAGAAAAAGCTCATAAAAGAGATATTGAACGTCAAATGAAAGAAAGAAACCGTTATTAATTAGAAATGACAAATTTAAAATGGCAAATTAAAATTTAAAGTTAATTTGCCATTAATAATTTGTCATTTTTGCTTAATAAGAAAGTTTTATATTTTTTTCTTTCCATCCTAAATCAAATGGCATGTTTGAAATATTAAATAAATTACTATCTATTAAAGGATAACCATTTGAGTCAAATCCTGATATTATAGCTTTGTGATCTGTAAAAAATGATTTATCAAATCTAATAATGTCATCTTTTTTATAATTGTTAGATACCTCATAATTAGGATTTAGTCTTTTAGTATAAGGTAAGAGTGTTTCTGATAATGTAAATATATAGTCATCTAAGTCATCGTTAAATATATCAGAATAATAATCCTTATCTATGTAAAAAGAGTTTTTAGAATTATCATCATTAGTATAAAGTGTTAATATATGAGGTATTGTTAGAGTAAATTTATTTACAGCAAATTGTTTATTATAAATATAGTTAAAAGTGTAATGTTCATCTAAATCAACAATTATTTTATTATCGTTTCTAATAACCTTATTTATAATTACTATTGAATTAATAGAAGTAAAAATTATGGCTCTTTCTAAAGACCAATCACGTAAGTAAGAAATTCTTCTAAATTCATATCCTAATGAATATTGACCATTGGCTGAAGAAGTACCATAGTAATCATAAAGTTTAGAAACCTTTCCACTTAAAAAACCTTCATTTCTTGTATTAAAAGCAGCTGTTATAAAAGTATTTAGCTCATCTTCATATGGATCTATAGACCTCTCAGGTATATCGCTGGTATCAAAGTTACCAACGCTAGTACTGATATTAATATTATTTAATAGATTGCTTTTAGAAACATAATTGCTTGGAGGAACTTTACCTATACAATAGAAAAAGTAAGCAAATAAGCTTATTATTAATATGCAATAAGCCATACTAATAATAATGTTTTTAATACTTATCTTAGAATTATTATGTTTATCGTTTGTAACCATATCGTCACTCCTTTAAGTGAAATTCCTTAAGTGAAATAGTTAAATTAATTTATAACTATTAAATAACAAATTCAAAACAAGTTATATTATAGAAAAAGTACTATATATAGTATTAACTATTTTTGGTGAATTATTTACCAAAATTAGAATAAGAGTTGTTTTAATATATAAAAATATAATAGTAAATATTCCTATGTAACTAAAAGTTCAAATTTAAATTTGTTTAGTTCATGTTATGAATTCGATGTTTAGAGGGATGGATTTACTAAATAATACATAGAAAATATTAAGAATTAAGTGTGAAAATATTTAAAAAATGATAAAATAAAATAGGCAATTGATTTGAAAAAGCAATGGAGGGAGAAAGAGCTAATGGCATTAAACATAATTGACATAGCAAAGCTAGCAGGGGTGTCAAAATCTACTGTTTCTAGATACTTAAATAATGGATATGTTAGTGTTGAAGCTAGAGATAAAATAAAAAAAGTGCTTGATGAAACAGGATTCACACCACAAAGGCAAGCAAAAGGTATGAGAACTAAGAAGACAAATTTAATAGGGGTAATAGTTCCTAAAATAAGTAGTGAGACTCCATCAAGAGTAGTTGAAGGTATTACAGAAATTTTATCTCCAAATGGATATGATATTTTGATAGCAAATACAAATTTATCTATAGAAAAAGAATTAGAATACCTTAATATATTTAAATCAAATCAAGTTGATGGAATAATATTTATGGCAACTAAGGTAATGGATAAACATATAGAAGTTATAAAAAGCTTAGAAGTTCCAATAGTTGTTGTTGCACAAGATGTTAAGGATTGCTCATCTGTATACTTTAATGAATTTCAAGCAACAGAGGACATAACTAATTATTTAATTAAAAAAGGGCATAAGAAAATTGGATATATTGGGGTTTATGAAGAAGATAAGGCTGTAGGACTTTATAGAAAACAAGCTTATATAAATACATTAAAAAATAATAACATTGAGATAAATTATGATAATATTAAGATTGGTAATTTTGAAGAGAAGAGTGGTTATATATTAGCTAAGGAAATAATGGAGGGGACAGATGTTCCAACTGCAATTGTGGCTGTAACTGATAATCTAGCTTTAGGAGCAATAGAATATTTAATAGAGAATAAATACAGAGTACCAGAAGATATAGCGGTAGTTGGAATGGGAGATTCTAAGACGGCTAGAGTAATAACACCAAAACTTACAACAATACATTATCACTATAAAACTGCAGGAAGAAAATCTGCAGAAATAATGTTAAGTAAATTAGATAATAAAAAAAAAGAAAGTGTGGTAGAAAAAGTAAAATTAGATTGTTTACTAGTTGAAAGAAATAGTGTATAATAAGGTTGTGAAAAGGTTTTAAATGGGTTTTATATAGGAAATATTCCTATATAAAACTATTTAAAAAATAATATTTTATGATAAGTCTAAAATTTTCCTATATAAAAATTTAAATAAACTATAGACTTATATAAAATAAAGTTATATAATTTAATTATAATTTTAAATAATAACAAATTTCGACATAGTGCATACGATTAAATGAAAACGTAAAACTTTTTTTATTGAAGTAGTGGGAACATTACCACATTTTTTAATAAACAAAGTGGGAACATTACCACATAATGAATAAAGCCTTTGATACAAGGTAATTATAGAATTATAAAAGTCATTTAGGAGGATTTAAAAATGGGGTCTAACAAGTATTATGATGCTGCCCAAGATATATTAAAATATATGGGTGGCCCAGAGAACATTGCAAGTGCAGCACACTGTGCTACAAGATTAAGAATGGTATTAAAAGATCAAAGTTTAGCTAACAAAGAAGAGCTAGAAAAGCTAGATATAGTTAAAGGTGCGTTTATTAATGGTGGACAATTCCAAGTTATTATTGGACAAGGGACTGTGAATAAAGTATATGCAGAGTTAATTAAAATTTGTGGAATAACTGAGATGAGTACTCAAGATGTTAAAGATTCTGGTGCGGAAAAATTAAATCCGATTCAAAAATTAGCTAAATTATTATCAGATATATTTGTACCAATAATTCCGGCAATTGTTGCTTCAGGATTATTAATGGGTATAATGGGATTATTGTCTAAGTTTGGATTGGATGCTTCAGGAACATGGTGGTGGACACTGTTAGATTTATTTAGTAGTGCAGCATTTAACTTCTTACCAATATTAGTTGCTATCAGTGCAGCAAAAGCATTTAAATGCAATCCTTACTTAGCAGCGACAGTTGGGGGTATAATGATTCACCCAGGTTTAATGAACGCTTGGGAACAACAATCAGGTGCTGTAGCGCAAACAATGTCTGTATTTGGAATTATTGATATGCCTTTAAAGGGATATCAAGGAACTGTATTACCAATACTATTTGTTATATTCTTAATGTCTATAATAGAAAGAAATGTTAGAAAGATTGTACCTAACATGTTAGACATATTATTAACTCCATTATTAACAGTATTAGCTACAGGATTCTTAGCGTTAGTAGTTGTAGGTCCATTTGCTAACTGGATTGGAGATGGAATAAGTGTATTCTTACAGTACGCATTAAATAACTTTGGTATATTTGCAGGGATAATTTTTGGTGGATTATATTCAGCTATAGTTATTTCAGGTATACACCACAGCTTCCACGCTATTGAATTAGGACTTATTTCTTCAACTGGTTTTAATACTTTACTTCCAATTTGGGCAGTAGCTAACTTTGCACAAGGTGGAGCAGCTTTAGCTGTATACTTTAAGACTAAAAATAAGAAAATGAAAGCTATATCTTTACCAGCAGCAATAAGTTGTACAATGGGTATAACTGAAGCAGCAATATTTGGTGTTAATTTAAGATATAGAAAACCATTTATAGGAGCAGCTATTGGTGGTGCTGCAGCTGGCGCTTATGTAGTACTTACACATGTTAAAATGACAGCAGTTGGTGTAACAGCTTTACCAGCTATAGCAATTACAACATCAGATACAATGATTAATTATTGTATAGGATTAGCTATTGCAGGTGTTGTAGCATTTATAGCTACTTGGATAATGGGAATAAAAGAAGAAGCTTAATCATAAATTTAGTATATATAAAGAGGGAAATGTGTAAAAGCATTTTCTTCTTTTTTTTATTATAATTAATTAGGTACCTTGATAATATTAATATGATAGTATACAATATAATAATAAGGTACCTAACTAAAAAGGAGTAAATATATATGAATAATGAAATTAAATATGAGAAATGTCCACTATGTGGAAAAAATTGCAGTATAGATGAAACTAAATGTTGTAGAGGAAAAAAGTTTGTAAGATTATTGAATGAAGGTGAAATTACAGAAGAAAAAATAGCTGAGCTAAAGGAACAAGCAAAAAAACGTGAAGAATTTAAAAGTTTACCTCAAGAAGAGCGTCTTATGATAATGTTAGGCAAGAGTGGAATGATATTGAATCATAATCATTGTGGTCATCATGGAAGAGGGCGTATATTAAAAGTACTTTTAGAAAAAGGAACAATGACTCAAAGTGAATTACAAAACATTATTGATATTCGTTCAGGCTCTTTAAGTGAAATTTTAAGTAAAATGGAGGATAAGCAATTAATAATAAGAGAAAAAGATGAAAATGATAAAAGAAGAGTAAAAATTGAGATAACTGAAAAAGGCAAGGAAGTTATTTTATTAAAGGAAGAAGAGCATAAAAATAAGTCAAAAGAATTATTTAAGGCAATAAATGAGGAAGAACAAAAGCAGTTAGAAGTAATATTATCAAAGTTAATTAAATCTTGGAAAATGAGTGATGGTCATGGTAGACATATGAGAGGCCATAATAAATGTAAACATAAAAAGCATATGAAAGAGCATGAAATTGATGAAAATAATGAATTTGAAAAATAATAATTTTAAAATTATGTTATAAGAAGAATAAAAATATAATTCAGTGGAAAATAGTTTTATTTTCTCGGAAATTTATGATTTAAAATATGAAAAATAAAACATTTTTAACTATAAAGCATTAAAATACTATATAATTTTTCAGTAATTTGTTTTAATTCTCATATAAAAAATAATATCAAATGATAATGATTTTATATTATTTTTAAAGTTAAATAGGCAAACTTAAAGAAATTTAAGGACGCAAAGCTATAGGGACTAAAGAATTTTTTCTATGTCAGCCAGTTGCCAAAGAGTACATTATACTTTTTGTTATTAAGTTTAATAAAATTAATTGTAAGTATTTTAATTTATTAGAATTTAATTATAGTATTAATTCAGCCACAAAAAATATTTAGTTAAGTTCTATAAATTGTGCATATAAATTTTATTTTTACTTAAGATTTTAAAGCTACTCTTTAATGAGTAGCTTTTTTAATGTACTTCTCTGGGAAATTAAAATTTCAGGAGGGGAAATAATAATGTTAAAAAGAAAATTATCAACATTAATTTTAGCTGCAACAATAACTAATTTAGCAGCTGCACCAGCTAATGTATTTGCAGAAACGTTAGCAAATAATAGTAGTATTGTACAAGCAAATGAAGTTGAAGAGGAGAATAAGAGTAATAAAGCTACTATAACTAAGTTTGATTTATATGGAAATAAGTTATTAGAAAATTATAATGAAATTTTTAAGATGGACAATTCTAATATTGAATCTATAAGTAATAATGGAGGGAAATATGCAAGCAGTACTATAGATAAAGCCATAGATGGAAACTTCCAAACTCATTGGGAAACTGGAACTCCAAATAGTTCAAGTTTTACAAATGAGGTCATAATTAACTTAAAAGAATCAACTGTATTAAATAGAATAGTTTATGCAGCAAGACCTGATGCAGGGGGAAAAGGATTTGCTGAAGAAGTTGAAATATATTCTTCTAATACTGATGATGGAGATGATTTTCAATTAGTAGCTACTGGAGAGTATAAAGGCTCAATAAGAGATATTGTAGAAATAAAATTTCATGCAACTGAGTTTAAGAGAATAAAGTTTGTATTTAAAAAAGCAAACCGAGATTGGGCAAGTGCCTCTGAATTTGGATTATATATGCCAGATGAATTGGATGATAAAATGGAAATATTATTTGTGGGTGAAAATATGAATGAAGTTAATCCACAGTTTGGAACAATAAAAGCTATTGATAATTTAATAGAAGAAGCCGAAAAACATCCACTTAAAGATGAATATATAGAAAAATTAAATATGGCTAAAGAGTTAATAGAATTTGGACAAATTCAAGGTGGAACTGCTAATGTATCTAAATTTGAACCATTCTATACAGAATATATAAATGAATATGATGATGTATATAGAGTTAAAAATTTAAGTATAAGTAACAATGGTGGACAATATTCTAGTTCTGCAATCAAGTATGCAATAGATGAAGATGCAAATACTCATTGGGAAACTGGAAATCCAAATAGTGATTCATTTAAGAATGAAGTTATATTAACTTTAGAAGAAGCGGAATTAATAAATCGTTTAACATATAAATCTAGAGTTGGAGGAAAAGGCTTTGCAGAACAGTTTAGTATATATGTGTCACCAGTTGCTTCAGGAGATAACTTTCAAAAGGTAACTGAAGGAAACTATACAGTAACTAACGATATGTTAGAAATACAGTTTGAAGCTACTAAAGCTAAAAGAGTAAAATTTGTATTTGATAAGGCAAGGGAAAATTGGGCGTCAATTTCAGATATAAGAGTATATAAAGAGGATTCAGTATCTAATAAAATGAAAAATCTATTTACTAATGGATTAATGGATACTGTTTCAGAAGAGTTTAATACTATTGAAAAATTAAAAGAACTTGAAAATGAGGTTAATGAACATCCATTATCACCTATTTATTTAGAAGAGATACAAATGGCTAAAGAAGTTATAAATGGTACTTTTCAAACTGTTAAAACTGTAGTTGCTGAGCAGTATGGAGATAGAAATTCAAATGCAAATAAAAATCTAAAGTTTGGATTTGGTAATAATAATCAACCTACTGGAATAGTTGCTAGGGCAGGTGAAACAATAATAGTATATGTTGATGTAGAACCAGGAAAGCCATTACCACAATTAATGTTCTCACAACAGGAGGGAAGTTTTGCAAATTGGGGAAGAACAGTAAGTTTACATTCAGGTAAAAATGTAATAACTGTACCAGCAGTTACTCAAAATGATGGATGGTATGAGCATTCTGTAACTCCTGGAGGAGCTGTATATATAGTAAATCCTTATACAGAGGAAGAACAAGGTAAAGCACCAGTTATAAGATTTGAATCAGGGTGTGAAAAATTCCCTATGATGGATGAAAACACTGATGAACAGGAGTTTTTAGATCTTTTAAAAGACTATAAGGCTAGAGTTGATGAAGATAAAGAAGCTAATCCAAATGTAATGGATAGAAAGATGATTGATGTTGTAGAGATTGTTTCAGATCACTTAGTATTTACAGGAACTGCAACAGGGGCATATGAAGCTTATATAAACCAAGGATTTAGTCCAATGGAGACAGTGAATATGTATAATGATCATATGGATGTTATTTTTGAATATTTGGGATTAGATGGACGTGATGAAAAAAATGATATTAAGTATACTAGAGAAAATATAAGATTAGCTCAACCATATGCATATATGTATGCAGCTGGTAATCATATAGGTGTACAAAGTGATGTAATGGTATCTATGTTAACTAGCGTAGGTGGATGGGGAGTTGACCATGAAATTGGCCATAAACTTGATATAGGAGTAAGAACTATAGGTGAAGTTACAAATAATATGATACCTCAATATACTTCTTATTATTATAATAAACTAAATAAGAGAATACCTTTTGAAAGTAATACATTTAAAAATGTTATAAGCACTGATAATAATAACTATTATAGTGGTGGAGCTTTTGAACAATTAGCAGTTTTCTGGCAATTAGAAATGATGTATCCTGGATACTGGGGTAAATTAAATAGACAATATAGAGAAAATAATGTTGTTTTAGATTCAGAAAATACAGCAAATGATAAGTTAAATCAATTAGCTAAGTATTCTAGTATAGCTTTAGGACTAAATTTAACTGAGCACTTTGAAAGACATGGATTCTGGGTTTCTGATGAAACAAAAGAATTATTAAGTAAATATCCAAAACCTGATAAAAAAACTTGGTATGCTAATTATGACTATATAGAGTATGAAGGTGAAGGATTTAATGGTAATCCAGGATTAAGTGTTAATGTTTTTAAAGAAAATGAAAAAGTGAAGTTAACATTTAGTGTTAATAATTATTATAAAAACGATGTGTTAGGTTATGAAATATTTAGAGATGATAAATTAATTGGATTTACTTCAACCAATAGTTTTATTGATACAGAAACAAGTGTGGGAGAATCTGTAAACTATACTGTTATACCTTATGATAAGAAATTAAATACTGGAGATTCAGTAGTGGTAAATTCTCTAACTCCTACTTTAAGTTTACAACAAGAATCAGTAAGCATAAAACTAAGAGAAGAATTTAATCCAATGGATTTAGTTAAAGCATTAAATTATGAGGGTGAAGATATAACTTCTAATGTAGTTATAAATGGAGAAGTAAATATAAATGAAAAAGGAACTTATCCAGTAGAATATACTATTGCTGATAATGGAGTAATTGTTACAAAAACAGTAAATGTAGAAGTGGTAAGTGATTATGACTATTTATCAGATACAGCTTGGACAAATGTTACAACTCAATATGGAACTCCAAGAAGAAATAGTAGTATAAAAGGAAGAGTAAATGGAGAAATTAAGAGTTTTGATAAAGGTTTTGGAATACATGCAAATGGTAAAATAACTTATGATTTATCAAATGTAGATTACGATAACTTTGAAGCGTTAGTTGGAGTTGATATGAGTATAGAATCTCAAAGTAATTCAAGTATAGTATTTAAAGTTATTGCTGATGATGAGGTTGTAGCTACTACAGATGTAATGAAACATGCAGATAATATGGTAGCTATAAAGGTTCCTGTTAAGGGAGTTAAAGAACTTGTTATAGAAGTTAGTGATGGAGGAAATGGTAATACTTCTGACCATGCAGTAATAGCTAATCCGAAGTTAACTACTAATAATGCTAAACCTTCTTTAACTGTTATAGATAAGACTTATAAATTAGGTGAAGAAGTAGACTTTAATGAAGGTATAACTGCCATGGATGTTGAAGATGGAGATTTAACTTCAAATATTGAAATAGTCTCAAATAATTATGAGCCAGAAAAGCTTGGTAGATTTGAGATTATTTATAGAGTTGCTGATAGTGATAATAATGTAGTTGAAAAGACTTCATATATAACAATATATGAAGAGTTAGATACTACTAAATCAAAGTATGGTTCATTTAATAATTTAGAAGCATATAATGAAGAATTTAAAATACCAGTAGTTTCAATTTCTAATAATGGTAGAAACTATGGAAGTAGTGTTATTGGATATGCAATAGATAACAACAGAAATACCCACTGGGAAACTGGAAATCCAAATAGTATTTCATTCCAAAATGAAGTTATATTTGACCTAGGTGAAGTTAATGAAATAGATAAAATTGCTTATGCTGCTAGAAATGGTGGAAAGGGATTTGCAACTAAATTTGCAATTTATGTTTCCACTGAATCAGAAGGAGATGATTTTAGGTTAGCAGGTACTGGTTCATATAATGGAAGTGTTAATGATGTTATTGAAATTGATATAACTAAAACAGAAGCAAGAAGAGTTAAGTTTAAATTCATTGAAGCAAATCAAAATTGGGCAAGTATAGCCGAAATATCATTCTATAAAACAGATGAGCTAGCTGATAAGATTGCAAAAGAGCTATTTACTGATAATAGTAAGAGTCAGGTAACTGAGAAGTATAATACTTTAGAAAAGTTAGATGCTTTAAGAGAAGAGGTTAGTACTCATCCAGCAAGTGAACTTTTCCAAGAGGATTTAAATAGAGCTGAAGAAATTATAAGAGCTAAGTTTCCAAGTTTAACTGTAGGTGAAACAGAATATATTAAGTTAAGAAGTGAATATGATTTGATGTCAAATGTAAATGCAAGTGATCAAGAAGATGGGGATATAACTAATAAAATAGTAGTTAATTCAAATGATTTTACAACTAACAAAACGGGTGAATATAAAGTTTCATATACAGTAACTGATAATGATGGAAATATTGCTACAGCAGAAAAAACTATTGTAGTTTATAGTGATTCAGAGTATTTATCTAATATTGATTGGGATTATGCAAGAACTGATTATGGACAAGTAAGAAAAGATTTAGCATCTGTTGGATCTAAAATTAAGTTAAGTATAAATGGTGAGGAAAAGGTATTTGATAAAGGTATTGGAACTCATGCAAATTCAGAAATAGTTTATAACTTAGAAGGAACAAACTATAAATATTTTGAAACTTATGTTGGTATAGATAGAAATATTGCAAAGCAAAATAATTCAAGTGTAATATTTAAAATTTATGCTGATGATGTAGAAGTTTATAATAGTGGAGTAATGAAGTGGACAGATGATGCTAAATTAGTGAGAATTCCATTAGAAGGAGTATCAGAGTTAAAGCTTGTTGCAGATAATGCTGGAAATGGTAATGCATCAGATCATGCTAGTTTTGGTAATGCTAAATTTTTAATATTAAATGCAGTGCCAACACTAAATATACCAAAATCAGTATCTACAAAAGTAGGATATCCTATAGATTTAAGTGAAGAATATTCTGCAACAGATGCTGAAGATGGAGATTTAACATCTAATATTGAAGTATTTGGAGAAGTTAATTTTAATAAAAGTGGAAAGTATGAACTAACTTATACTGTAACTGATTCTGATGGGAATAAAACTATAAAAACAAGAACTGTTGCAGTAGTTGATATGAATGATTATGATTACTTAACAGAATATGATTGGAATTCAACTAATAATAGTTATGCTTCTCCAAAGAAAGATCTATCAATAAGTGGAAGAGCTTTAAGATTAACAGGAGAAGATGGAAAAGAAATATCTTATGAAAGAGGTATAGGAGCTCATTCAACATCTACAATAATCTATGATTTAAGTGATAAGGATTATGCATACTTCACTTCATATGTTGGTGTAGATAGACAGATGTATGGAACTGTTGGTTCTGTAAGTTTTGAAGTTTGGGTTGATGGTGAAAAGAAGTTTGATAGTGGATTAATGAACTCAAGAGATACTCAAAAGTATGTTGAAGTAGATATTAATGGAGCAAAGGAGTTAAAACTTGTTGTAACTGATGGTGGAAATGGAAATGGTTCAGACCATGCAACATGGGGAGATACTAAACTACACTTTGCAAATAATGATGGTATTGAAATAAATAGGGCAGAATTAGATGCATTGATTGAAGTTGTTAATAACTTAAATAAAGATATTTATACTGAAGAAACTTTTAATGACTTACAAAGAGTTTTAGAAGAGGTTAATTCAGAACTAAATAATGGATATACTCAACAAGAAATTGATAAGTTATTTGTTAAATTAAATGAAGCATATAAAAAATTAGAAGAAACTGTTGATTTATCAGCAATAGTAAATATTCCAGATAAATATCTAAAGAAAGCTATTAAGTCGGAGTTAAATATATCATCAGATAATATAACTATAGGAGATATGTATAACCTTATTGAATTAAATGCAAACGGATATGGAATTTCAAATTTAGAAGGATTACAATATGCTAAAAATTTAGAAACATTAAATTTAGATTATAATGAAATAAATGATTTATCTAAACTTAAAGAGTTAGAAAAACTATCTAATTTACAAGCTATGTATCAGAATATAGTTGCAGGAAGCCTTTATAAGCAAGATAATAAAATAACTATAGACTTTAACTCTGTAAATAAAAAAGGTGAAGAGTTGAGTCCAACACAAATAGTAGTTAGAAATAATAAAACACTAGAAGATATCAATCTTAATATAGAAGAATGTATAGATGAAAATGGAGTAATATCTTTTGATACAACTAATTTTGCTTCATTTGTTTATACTGTGTATTTAGGATATGAAGATAAAAATGATAATTATATGTCACAAGTTATATATATGTTTGATAACAGATAAATAAAAAATTAAAATAGTCCTCTGTAATTACTTAGTAATTATGGGGGCTATTTGTTTAAAAGTAATAAAAATTATATCTAGTTTATAAGTATAATTATAAACTACAGAATTATGTAATAAAAAGGAGTATATTTCTAATAAAAAAATATAGACTAAGGTAATATAAATGATATAATATTTTTATAAGTATAAATGTTTTTGATTTATGAGGTTAATGGAACAAATTCATTTGTAATATATTTTTTTATGAATGAGGGAACGTTCCCACGATATATTATTAGGAGGAGAAGAGATGAAAAAGGTAATTTCAATTGGAGAAGCTTTGATAGACTTTATTCCACATGAAAAAGGTGTAGCTTTAAAAGATGTAAGTAATTTTTTAAGAGTTGCAGGTGGAGCACCATTAAATGTTGCCGCAGCTGTTTCAAAGTTAGGTGGAAAATCTCAAATGCTTACTAAATTAGGTGTAGATGGATTTGGAGATCATATTTTAGAAGAAGTTAAGCCTTTAGGTGTAGATGTGTCAAAGGTTTTAAGAACTAAGGAAGCCAATACTGCATTAGCATTTGTATCATTAAAAGAAGATGGGGAAAGAGATTTTTCATTCTATAGAAACCCAAGTGCAGATATGCTATTAAATGCATCAGAAATAGAAGAAGAAGTTTTTGTAGAAGGTGGAATATTACACTTTTGTTCAGTTAGCTTAATAGATGCTCCTATAAAGGATGCTCATAGAAAGGCTATAGAATTTGCTAAAAAAAATAATTGTTTAATAAGCTTTGACCCAAATGTTAGATTACCATTATGGGAAACACCAGAAGCTTGTAGAAAAGCAATTTTAGAATTTTTACCTTTGGCAAATATAGTGAAAATAAGTGATGAAGAGTTAGAATTTATAACTGGAATTGCAGATGAAGCAGAAGCATTAAACTTCTTATTACAAGGAGATGTTGAAGTTATAATCTACACTAAAGGAACTAATGGTGCAGAATTTATAACTAGGGAAAGAAAAGTATTCTCTCCATCATTTAAAGTTCAAGCTCAAGATACAACAGGAGCTGGAGATTCATTTATAGGATCATTCTTATGCCAAGTTGCTGAAGGTGATAATACTTTAGAAAGTTTAGTTAATTTACCAGAAGAAAAGGTAAAAGAAATATTAACTTTCTCAAATGCAACAGCTGCTTTAACAGTATGTAAAAGAGGAGCTATAGGAGCTTTACCAACGAAAGATGAAGTTTTAACTTTAATACAAGGGAGATAAGTATGTTAAAAATTGATTTCGATAAGCAAATAAATGAATGTATGAACAAAAATTTAGATGCTGTGAATAATGATAGATGGAGAAATAAATATCATATAATGGCTCCTATAGGATGGATAAATGACCCTAATGGATTATGTGAATTTAATGGAGAATATCATTGTTACTATCAATACTCACCATTAACGCCAATGGGAGGATTAAAGTTCTGGGGGCATGCTGTATCTAAAGATTTAGCTAACTGGGAAGATAAGGGTGTAGCTCTTTATCCTGATATAGCTGAAGATAAGGATGGAGTATATTCTGGATCAGCTTTTGTTAAAGATGATACTATATATTTCTTCTATACAGGGAATGTAAAGCATCAAGGAGAACATGATTATATATTAACGGGAAGAGAGCAAAATGTTATTTTAGTAACTAGTAAAGATGGTATAAACTTCTCAGAAAAGAAGGTTCTTTTAAGAAATACAGATTTCCCAGAAGATATGTCTTTACATGTTAGAGACCCTAAGGTTTGGGAAGAGGATGGAGTTTATTATATGGTTCTAGGTGCTAGAACTATTGATGATAAGGGATGTGTTTTATTATATAAGTCAAGTGACCTTTATAATTGGAAATTCCACTCAGTCCCGGCAGGTAAGTTAAATAATATGGGTTATATGTGGGAATGTCCAGATACATTTAAGTTAGGTGATAAGGATATATTAATGTTTTCACCACAAGGTATGGAAGCAGAAGGATATAAATATAATAATGTATATCAATGTGGATATGCAGTAGGAAACTTTGTTAATGATAAGAAAGAACTTAAACTTGGAGAATTTGTTGAAATAGATAGAGGTTTTGATTTCTATGCACCACAAACTTTTGAAGATTCTAAAGGAAGAAGGATAGTTATAGGTTGGATGGGGGTACCTGATGCAATAGATCATAAAAATCCAACTATAGATAACTTTTGGCAACATCAATTAACAATTCCTAGAGAATTAATTTTAAATAATAATAAGGTGTATCAAGTACCTGTTATTGAATTAGAAAATTTAAGAAAAGGTAATTCAATAAAAAAAGAAGTTTCCTTAAATGAAGATATTACTTTAGATATATTTGAAAGTAATACTTTTGAATTAAATATTAATTTCAAAGATTCTAATGAGTTTAATGTGGAGTTAAGAGAAGATTGTAAGCTTTCATTTAAGAATAAATTATTTAAATTAGAACTTGGAAAGTCAGGTTATGGAAGAGGTATGAGAGCAGTAGAGATTGAAGCTGTTGATTCAATGAGAATATTCTCAGATAATTCTTCTTTAGAAATATTCTTAAATAATGGAGAAGAAGTATTTAGTACTAGAATTTATAATGATTCTATAGATACTTTATTAAAATTAAGAGGAAATGGTATTGCCACAATAGAAAAATGGAATTTATAAAATAATTGTTGATACTACTAAATTAACATGTATAATTGAAATAAGGGAATTCTGAACTATTTTATACTTTTACCACCATAGAAGTTTATTTGGGGATTCTTTAACATTTTCAACAATAATGAATAATATATATTAACGTATATATTAAAGATGATAAGGCTTATGAGGGCATAGGTCTTATCATTTTTTTTATTTAATTGTATAAAATAAATAAGCTCATAATTTCTCCACAATTATCTTATATAATGAAAATGTAGACTGATTGAGGAGCGTGATTTATATGGATGATATACCACTGAAAAATAATGAAATAAAAATATTTAACAGGATAAGTAGTTCATATATATAACAAATGAGTTTACTCTCAATAATTCTATTTGTGTATATATGAACTCTAAAGGAGGACATTATGGCACAAGAATTATTAAGAATAATTAGAGAAAATAATATTAGTGAATTAAGACAAGTATTACAAAGAATGAATAGTGTTGATATTGCGAAGAGTATGGAAGAGTTAGAAGGTAAATATTTGTTGCTAGTATTTAGATTATTAACTAAGGATACATCAGCAGAGGTGTTTTCATATTTAGATAAAGAATCTCAACAAAAGATAATTGAATTAATTACAGATGACGAAGTAAAAGAAATAATTGAAAATTTATTTTTAGATGATACTGTAGATATAATAGAAGAATTACCAGCTAATGTAGTAGGTAAAATAATTTCCAATACTTCATTAGAAAAGAGAAAGTTAATAAATCAATTCTTAAAATATGAAGAGAATTCTGCTGGTGCTATTATGACTATAGAATTCATAGATTTTAAAGAAGGAATGACCATAAAGGAAGCTATAGATTATACAAGAAAAACTGGTGTAAATAAAGAATCATTAGATAATTGTTTTATAATTGATAGAGAAAGAAGATTAAAAGGAATTATCTCATTAAAAGATTTAATTTTAAGTGATGAAAATATGTTGGTTTCAGATGTTATGGAGACTAATATAGTTTCTGTTAAAACTTTTGAAGATCAAGAGAGGGTAGCTGCTTTATTCAAAACTTATGATTTACTTTCTATGCCGGTAGTAGATATTGAAAATAGGTTAGTTGGGATTATAACAGTAGATGATATTGTAGATATTATTGAACAAGAAAATACAGAAGATTTTCAAAAAATGGCTGCAATGGAGCCAAATGAACAACCATATTTAAAAACTCCAGTTTTAACATTAGCAAAAAATAGAATAGTATGGCTTTTAGTATTAATGATATCTGCTACTGTTACTGGAACAATAATACAAGGATTTGAAGATGTTCTTCAATCTGTAGTAATACTAGCATCATTTATTCCAATGTTAATGGATACTGGAGGTAATTCAGGATCTCAGTCATCTACATTAGTTATAAGAGGATTGGCACTTGGAGAAATTACTACAAAGGACTTTTTAAAAGTAATATTTAAAGAATTTAGAGTGAGTATTGTAGTTGCGACTGTTTTAGCGATAGTAAACTTTTTAAGATTATATTTATTTACTAGTGCAGATCTTATGATTTCTCTTACAGTATGTGCAAGCCTATTCTTTACTGTAATATTAGCAAAAGTTATAGGAGGAGTTTTACCTATAATATCAAAGAAGTTAAAACTAGATCCTGCAATAATGGCAAGTCCGCTTATTACAACAATAGTAGATGCTTTTGCATTAATAGTTTATTTTGGTTTTGCAAAGCTACTTTTAGGAATATAATATTAATAAAAGGGATAAGTTTTACCTCATCCCTTTTATGAATTTATTATGGCATCTATAGTTATTTGCATTTTTTCTTCTAAGTTTTTATCTTCTAATAATACGGTAGATATTAAATCTACAAGATACATAGTTGAAAACTGAGAGTTTATAAATTTATGTCTACCTATAAAACGAGTGTTATAAACTTTTAATATTATATCTGAATAAGCTGTTATTAAACTTTCATCAAAGCTTGTTATACAAGCAGTTTTAGCACCATTTTTTTTAGAAACCTTTAAGGCATTTACAAGCTCCTTTGTTTCACCGGATATAGAGAATCCTATAACAAGGTCCTCAGGAGATGTTATTGAACTATTAATAATCATCATATGAGAGTCTGAGATACAATGTACATTAAATCCCATTCTTATTAATCTTTGCATCATTTCAGTAGCTGTTAAACCAGAACTACCAACTCCATAAAGATATATTTTATTAGCTTTTTTAATTTCTTCAACTATATTAAGTATAGCAGATTTATCTATAAGTGAATTTGTTCTTTCAATTACTTCGTTGTAATGGTTATAGACGCTTGAAAAAATGCTATCACTATCGATAGGTTTGTTATCATTAGTGCTTAAATTAATTTGCATTTTCATTTCAACAAAGCTATCACAACCAATTTTTTTAGAGAATCTAGTAATAGTAGAACTAGAAGTTCCTGTTATTTTAGCTAACTCTATTATATTTATATTTTTAATCATATCAGGTTGATGTAAGATATAATTAGCAATAGCTTTTTCTTTATCTGAAAAGTTATTATATTTTTGTTGTATCTCGCATATAATATTCAATTAAAACCCTCCATAGTACAGTGATATATTTAATAATACCATAATTCTTTTTTTTATAAAATAAGAGATAGAGGCATAATAGTCTCCATCTCTTATATATAAGTATTTTATAATGCTTTTTGAACTTCTTCGCTAAACTTCTTTGCTATAAGTTGTGGTCTAGTAATAGCGCTACCAACTACTACTGAATAAGCACCCATTTCTAAAGCTTTTCTAGCTTTTTCAGGAGTATCAAAATTACCTTCAGCTATAACTGGAATCTTACACTTTTCAATTAGTGTAGAAAGAACTTGGAAGTTATTCATACCTTCAGATTGTTTAGTATATCCAATTAATGTTGTTCCTACAAAGTGGAAGCCTAATTTTTCAGCTCTTAATCCTTCTTCAACTGTTGAAATATCAGCCATAAACTTTTGATTAGGGTACTTAGATATAACCTCCTTAAGGAAGGTTTCATCTTGATTTATAGTAGCATCTAAAGCTACTACATCTATACCTTCTTCAACTAATGCATCAACTTCCTTCATTGTAGGAGTAATATATGGAATCATATTATCATAATCCTGTTTTATTATTCCGATGATAGGTAAATCAACCTCTGATTTTATTGCTTGAATATCAGCTACGGTATTAGCACGTATACCAATTGCGCCACCTTCTTTAGCAGCCAAAGCCATTTTACCCATTATGAAGGAGCTATGTAGTGGTTCATTTGGTAGTGCTTGACATGATACAATTAATCCTTTATTCATTACTTTCACTCCTTATAAATTATTCTTTATCTATTATTTCATTAATTTTTTGTTTTAAAGGATCTGCTTTTGCTCCAAATATAGCTTGGATTCCACCTTTAACTTCAAGGACAGCAGTAGCCCCTAGGGCTTTTATCTTATCTTTATCTACTTTGCTTACATCTTTAACAGCTACTCTTAATCTTGTAATACAAGCATCAACATCATCTAAGTTTTCTTTTCCACCTAGTGCAGCTAAGATTTCGGCAGCAACTTCACTCATAGAATCTTTAGTAACAACTTTAACTTCTTCAGTGTTATCTTCTCTACCTGGAGTAGGAACATTGAATTTAGTAATTAAGATTCTAAAAGTTACATAGTATAATATAGCCCATACAATACCTATTAATATTACATAAATCCAGTTTGTTTTTTCGTTACCTTGTAATATACCGAATAGTGAAAAATCAATTAATCCACCAGAGAATGTATTTCCAATTGATACATTTAATATATCTGTTAAGAAGAATGCTAATCCATCAAAGAAAGCATGTACTACATATAGCCAAGGAGCTACGAATAAGAACATGAATTCAATTGGTTCTGTAATACCAGTTATAAATGATGTAATTGCAGCACCTAAGAATAAACCAGCAACAGTTTTTCTCTTATTTTTTGGAACACAGTGATACATTGCTAAGCAAGCAGCAGGTAGACCAAACATCATTGTTACAAAACGTCCAGCAAAAAATCTAGTACCTTCTGTAAATAAACCTACATGATTTGGATCAGCTAACTCAGCAAAGAATATATTTTGTGCGCCAATTACAGTTTGTCCAGCAACTTGAGCAACCCCACCTAATTCTGTATACCAGAATAATGGGTAAATCATGTGATGCAACCCAACAGCACCAGTTAATCTTAATAAGAATCCGTAAAGGAAAGTTCCTATAGGACCTAAGTTAGCAATAGCATTTCCAGCACTAACTAACCAACCTTGGAAAGTAGGCCATATTAAGAAAAATATTGCAGCAACACCAATAGCAGAGAATGAAGAAACTATTGGGACAAATCTTGATCCACCAAAGAATCCTAGTACTGCAGGTAATTGAATGTTGTGATATCTATTATGTAAGTATGCAACTAATGAACCTATAACTATAGAACCAACAACCCCTGTATCGATTGATTCAACAGCAGGATTGAAAGCACTAATCATTCCTTTAATAGAGGCGTTCATTACAAGAAATGCAACAGCACCAGCCAGTGCGGCAGTACCTTTATCTTTTTTTGCAAGTCCAACTGAAAGACCTATACACATTATAAGTGCTAAATTACTGAATACTACGTCTCCGGCAGATGACATTATTTTAAATATACCTTGTAACCAAGAAATATCCAGAAACGGATAAGCTTGTACAGTATTAGGATTTGATAGGGCACCACCGATTCCTAATAATAAACCAGCTGCAGGTAATATTGCAATTGGTAACATAAATGATTTTCCGATTTTTTGAAGCTGTTTAAACATAATATCCTCCTTTATTTTATAAAATTATTTTCATAATTGCAATAATAATGAAAAAGTTTTTCTTTGAATATGTTTACAATATATCATGAAATTATTTTCATTTCAATAGGAAAAATGAAAATAATTTTAAAGTTTTATTATAAAATTTTTTTAAAATAATATATATTTACTTTAAATGTTATAATAAGCATAGTTATAATATTAAAGAGAAAAATTTTTGGAGGTTAGTATGACTAGCATATTAATAGTTGATGATGAAAAGAAAATATGTGAGTTTATAAAAGCATTTTTAGATAATGAAGGTTATTGTACAGATGTTGCTTATGATGGAAATAGTGCTATAGACAAGATAAATTCAAAAGAATATGACTTAATAATATTAGATAGAATGATTCCATATATAAGTGGAGAGGAAATATGTGAATATATAAGAAAAAAGTCTGAAGTTCCTATAATTATGTTAACTGCTAGAATAGAAGATGAAGATAGGATAGATGGTTTTAAGCTAGGTTGTGATGATTATATTTGTAAGCCTTTTAATATTAATGAATTAGTATTAAGAGTTAAAGCTATTTTAAAGAGAAGTAGTGGCTCATATGATAAGAAAATAATAAGTTATGGTGAAGAATTAGAAATAAATACTGAAACTCATGAAGTTAAGGTTAGAGGAAAATATGTAATTTTAACTAATACAGAATATAAAATATTACTTACACTAATAAATAATCCTAAGAAGATATATTCAAGAGAGAAATTACTAGAAAGTACTATTGAAGGATATTATGAAAAAGGTGATAGGGCTATAGATAGTCATATAAAAAATTTACGTCAAAAAATAGAGGTGGATTCACGAAATCCTAGAATAATTCAAACTGTATATGGGGTAGGATATAGGTTTGGATTATAGAAATAAATTAAAATCAATAAATAGTAAACTTATAATATCTTTCACTTTTATCATGATTGTAACTATTATAGCTATAAGATTTTTTGTAAATACAAATTTTAAAAATTCTTTTGAAAAGTATGTTGATGATAGTAATAAAACAGAAATAAATCATTTAATTGAATTTGATTTAAAAAGTATATATTTAAATGGTAATTGGGATATTGAACTTATAGAAAACCTAGGGATAGATTCTATAAGAAAAGGAATTGCAATTGAAATATATGATGAAAACAATAATAAAGTATGGAGTGTATTTGAAGATGAGAAGGTACTATCAGATAATACTTTAAATGAAATAAGTAAAAATATGCAGAGTATAGAAAAGAAATGGAATAGCTATTTTGAGGAATTTAAGATTGATATTAGAGATATTAGTGGAAATCCAGTTGGATATGCTTATATAGGGCATTATGCTTCTACTTATTATATGGAAAATGATGTTGAATTTTTTTATGCTGCTAATAGGATTATAGCTATAATAGGTGTTATTTCTATAGGGAGTATTATAATAATTTCAATAATAATATCTAGGTCTATAGCTAATCCTATTTCTAAAGTTTCAAAGATGACTAAATTTATAGGTGAGGGAAATTATAAAAATGAAGTGACTTATAAGAGTAATATAAGTGAAATTGATGATCTCATAAAGGCTATAAATAAATTATCTAATGAGTTAAATGAACAGGAAAATTTAAGAAAACAACTAACCGGTGATATAGCTCATGAACTTAGAACACCACTTACAAGTATAAAGGGACATTTGGATACAATTATTGCTGGAATTTGGGAACCTACTAATGAAAGACTTAATAGTATAAATGAAGAGGTAACAAGAATTGCAAATCTTGTTGATGAGTTAAGAAAGTTAGCTAAATTTGATACTGAAAAAAATAATTTGAATAAAGAAATAGTGAATTTAAAAAATTATATAAAAACTATTTCTTATAATTATGAAGGGAAAGCTCTTGAAAAAAATATAGTAATTAAATATGACTTAGAAGATTTAGAGGTATTAGTTGATAAAGAAAAGTTTGCACAAGTAATTGTAAATATATTATCTAATGCTATTAAATATAATAATGGAAATAGTGAAATATACGTTAAAACTTTTATGAAAGATAACAATATTAACATAAGTATTAAAGATAGTGGAATTGGTATACCTGAAAGTGAACTTAAAAATATATTTGAACGTTTTTATAGGGTAGATAAATCAAGAGGAGCTAATGAAAAAGGAATGGGTGTGGGACTTACAATATCTAAATCTATTGTAAATGCTCATGGTGGAGAAATAAAAGTTTTTAGTGAAGTTAATAAGGGTTCAGAATTTATAATTATTTTGCCTAATGAAAATTAAGTTATGCATTTATAAACAAGTATTTGGAAAAAATGTGAATTAAAGTGTGGATTGTTTTTTTATTTGTGTGGATAACTTTTTAAATTTTGTCTTAAAAATAAAGTAGAGTCTAGCATCCGGCGAAGGACAAACTAGACTCTACAGGTAATTAGCACTTTAACGTACCAACTGCTTGTTTATAATAACATCTTTCCGAAATGATTTCAATAGTTTTTGTTTTAAAGTAAATATCATAGACATTATTAATTTAAAATTACAGAAAAATTTATGGTTTATTTAGAAAAATTGTTTAATAAAAGAGTAAAATTTCTTTTAAAAGAATAATATTAATGGTTTACCAAGGTTTTAATAGTGGAGTTAAGTTGACAGTTGAAACTGTATGTTTTATAATAAAGTCACGATGTTAATCATCAATTGAAAATTGAATAGGTAAAAGCGTTTATGACCTATTAACCTAACATGGGGGCGTTTTGGCTTCGACGGGGGTAAGATGGGTTTGATAAGCGGGCCGAGTAAAGCATGGACGACTCGTTAATAAGCTATGCACTAAATATAAACGCAGAAGAAAATTTTGCATTAGCAGCTTAATATAGCTTGCTCATCAGTCCAGGATGCCTACGTCTTGGGTAGCTGGTGTCATTAAAGTAGGGAACGAAGTCTAGCAAAGCTTTGAGCTAGAGGGGTATTTATGAAGCTAGGGAATTAGGAGTTTGTTTGTGAGCGAACTAAGGACCGAAATTTTAGTCACAAACTACGCTCGTAGAAAGTCAGGCTGGTCTGCTTTCGGACAGGGGTTCGATTTTGAAAGAAAGTCGCCTTAAGCAGTGATGTTTAAGTGATAACTTGGCTTTATCGGTGAAACCGTAACAGAGAATGCTGACGGCAATACCGAGAGGTATGTGAAGAAATTCAACAGCCTCGTATCGACTCATAGATTCCTAAGGAGTAATCTATGGAATACTAGGATAGAAGATATAAACTATACTAAGCTTCTATAATATGCCAGGCTGCTATTTTGATGATAGTAGAAGATATAGTCAGTGCCATATAGAAATAATGGATGCACATGACCCCTCGCCTCCACCAAAGCAAAACCGTACAGATTGTCTGTACGGTTTTATTACTTTATAGATATAAATTCATTATAAAAATCCATTTTATCTTTAAGCATTTCTTCAGAATATCTACCATTTCTAGGTGTTACGTCTTTGTATCTTGTTAATATTAATTGTGCTCTCTTCTTTTTAGTTGGAATAATTAAATAAGGGTATATATCTTCAATTAATTTAATGGCATCATTGTATTTTAATGTATAACTATAACAATCTTGATGTTTTTTAGGGTTATAATTTTTTTTACTAACAATAACCCCCTTTCCAACAGTTTTTTTTATCCATTTTAACAATTCAAGAGTAGTTGAAGCTATTGATACGCAGGGTGAGGGATATTCTTTTGCATGAAATCTTTGTAGCATTATACTTCCTTCACCATCGATTATTCCAGCTATATAGGCTTTTTCTGTTTCGTTCATATTTAAAGTATCCTTACTTGGTTTTATATTTATAATTAGAGTGTTCCCTAATATTAAAAAAGTATAAATTTTATCTATATTTTTAAGCTGACAGATTTGATAGGATAAGTTTATGAGTCAATAAGCGTAATTATTTGTTCGCCAGAATGAATAATTATTAGAGACAGTAGATTAACCTTAGGATTTATGGTTAATCTATTGGCTCTTTTTGTATTTAGAATACCACAGGTTCGACCTATGGTTCCGGAAAGATTCTATCGGTGAGTAGAAATAAAAAAACTCCGTTGTAAAATTATAGTAGGTTTGCCGACCACAACTATAATACAAGGAGGTATCCAATATAGATAATAGTAGTTTAGTACATAGTAAATGGAATTGTAATAAAAATCCTTTTAATAACTTTAAATGGGAATTTAATACTAAAAATGGAAAATATAACTTGTTGAGTAAAAGAGTAAAAATTTAAGATAAATCCTTAAAAAATAAGTTAAATTTAAATAATTGAAGATATAGCTTTTTACTTATATTCACATTAGTGATAATATTTATAGCAAGACTAGTCAAGCAATAATTATTAAGACAAATAAAAGATTAAGAAATTACTACCATTGAATGGGAGTGGCGAAAGCCACCTTTTTTATTATATAAAAAATAAAAATGATTAATTTCTAAGAGAAAAAATAGTTACATAATTATTACATAACACACTTAGGTATAAATTTAAAAATCTATACCTAAACACTAATATAAATTATATATAACATTAAAAAGTGTAGGAAAATCTACACTTTTTAATATTATTAAGGAGGATGATTTTTTCATGTTTAAGGTTGATGATTATATAATGTACGGTAGGACAGGAGTATGTAAAGTTGTAGATATAACTAATGAGAAATTTATAAATGGTGAGGAAAGAAAATATTATGTATTAAGTCCTATTCATAATAATAATAATAATACAATAATAAAGATTCCTTTAGATAATACTAAAGTTCCAATGAGAAAGATAATTTCTAAAGAAGATGTGACTTCATTAATAAATGATATGTCTAATATGGAGGAATTATGGATAGATGATGAAAAAAAAAGAAGCAATGAATTTAAAACCATGCTTAAAAGTGGTAAATGCGAAGACTTAATTAAATTAATATCTAATAAAAGGCATTCTAAAAAATTAAATAAAGCAGACAAAGAGATTATAAAAGAAGCAGAAAGATTAGTAAACGAAGAGTTTGCAATTATTTTAAATATTTCGCCTAAGGAAGTGAATTCATATATATCAAGTAAAAGAGCTTAATGAATTATTTTTTTGTAGCATAATACTTCCTTCACCATCGATAATTCCAGCAATATAAGCTTTTTATGTTTCTGTCATAAGATCCTCTTTTCTAAAAAATATTATCTATTTAAATATAATATGTGATTTTAAATAGATAATATTTCATAGTAAATATAATGTTATAATAATATTTAAGTTATAAATTTAATTTATGAATTAAATATTATATTTCTATTAGTTGAATGATGTAAAATTTGGTATAATCTTATATATAAGAATGTTAAAAAAAAAACAAAGTTTGATTAAAAATAATTCTGGAGTTGTAAATTAACATATACAGTTTTATAGAAAATTTTAAAATAGACATTTAAGAGGAGTGGGACTATGGTTAGAAATAAATACTTTACAACTGGACTAGGAATATACATAAGTTATTTTATGTTAGGTATGGCTCTTATTTTACTTTCATCAAACATGGAATTTGTAACAAAGCAATTAAATACAGATGTAGCAGGAATTACTTTCTTAATTTCAATAGAAGGGATAGTACGTTCAGCATCAGTATATATTAGTGGAAGATTATCAGATAAATTTGGAAGAAAACAGATTTTATGTTTATCTCCAGTATTTGAAATAGTTTTTTTATTTGGTATACCTTTTGTACATGACTATAAAATGGCTGTATTACTATCAGTCTTTGCAGGGCTATCACATGCTTTTGTAGATTCTTCAAGTTACCCTTCCTTAATGGAATGTTTTCCAGAAACTCCAGGAACAGCAACTGTTATAGTAAAAGCTTTTATAGCAATTGGCGGTATAATGTTACCAATAATAATAGCATTTTTTGTGAATAGAAATATGTTTTATGGGAATACATTTTTCTTAATTGCAATAATGTATCTTATAAATAGTTTATTTTTGTTTACTAGAAAATTTCCTAAACCAAACCAAACAGAAGTATCTGAAGATGGAAAAATATTAAATGAAAAAAATTTCATTTCAGAACCAGTATTAAAAAAAGAAGGATTAACTATTATAATAATAGGATTTACATCTAATGCTATATATACAGCATTTCAAATATGGATGCCTACTTATGGTCAAAATATTTTAGGTATGAGTCAAGTGGATTCTTTAAAATTAATAACATATTATAGTATTGGATCTCTTGTTTCAGTTTTTATATTAGCAAAACTTTTACAAAAGACAGTAAAGCCTGTATTAGTACTAGTTATATATCCAATAATAGGAATAATTTCACTTATATTAGTATTACTAATAAGAACAGAAATAGTTACAACAATAGGTTTTACTTTAATAGGGCTATCATCAGCTGGAGTATTACAAATGGCACAAACTACAATGGGTGAACTTTTTTGGAAAAACAAAGGTGCAACAATGGGAATGGTTTCTACAGCTGGGGGGATAGCATCAGCAGTTGTTCCAGCCTTAACAGGAATAATTCTAAAATATTATGATATTTTACATGTATTTTATTTTATTATGATAATATTTGTGGTAGGAATATCTTGTGCTATTTTTACAAAAATAAGATATGATAAAGTTATTGCAAGTAATTAAATATTATATTCATAAATATTATATATTTTTTAAAAGTTGACAGATTTAAACAGATTTGATAGGATAAGCTTATAAATGAATAAGCGTAATTATTTGTTCGCCGGAATGAATAATTATTAGAGCCAGTAGATTAACCTTAGGCTTTATGGTTAATCTATTGGCTCTTTTTGTTTGAAAGGAGAGGTATTATGAAACAATATGAAAACTTAAATTTGGATAGTTTACTATCTGAATTAAATGGCGCAGAAGAATATGGATTAAGCAATGAGCAGGTTGAGGAAAGGTTGATACAATATGGTAAAAACACTATACAAACTGCTAAGAAAAAGACAATTTTGCAACATTTAATTTCTTCTTTTAAAGATATTACAATCATTATTCTTTTAGTTGCTGTTATTTTATCAACTTATGTAGCGTTGACAACACACCCAGATAATTTGACAGAGCCTATAGTTATTATAGGGATAATTATTTTAAATTTAGTATTGTCTATTCGTGAGCAAGTAAAAGCTGAAAAATCTATGGAGGCTTTAAAGGAATATAATGTTTTAAGTAGTAAAGTAATTCGTAGTGGTAAGGTAGAGTATATTAATTCAGAGTTACTTGTTCCAGGAGATATAATTCTTTTAAGTACAGGAGATAGAATACCAGCAGATGCTAGGATTTTAAGTGAATCTAGTCTAATGGTAGATGAATCTTTATTAACTGGTGAGAGTGAACCTGTATCAAAAGATGCTAATTTTATTCCAGAGGATATAAGTAGTGTTGGAGATCGTAAACATATGATATTTTCTGGATCATTAGTAGTAGCTGGTAAATGTACAGCAATGATAATAACTACAGGAGTTGAAACAGAAATTGGTAGAATTTCTAAGATGCTTACTAATGAAGAAGTAGGATTATCACCATTACAAATAAGAATGCAAAAACTGGGTAAAACTTTGAGTGTTGTTGCAATTATTTCAGCTTTAATTTCTGTAGTTATTGGTTGGGCATATGGTGATAGTATTACAAGTATGCTAATGGTTGCAATATCTGTTGCTGTTGCAGCAATACCAGAGGTAATGCCTGTTGTAGTAACTATTTCTTTATCTTATGGTATTAGTAATATGGCAAAGAAAAATACTATTGTAAGAACTCCAACTTCAGTAGAGACAATTGGAAATATATCTGTAATTTGTTCAGATAAAACAGGAACTTTAACGCAAAATAAAATGCGTATAGAAAAAGTATGGACAGTGAAAACAGAGGCTAAAGATGCTAATGAGAAATTTACAGAAGATGAGAATTATTTATTAAAACTTTTATTCTTATCAAGTAGCTCTAATTTAGAGAAAGATAGTGATATTGGTAATCCAACAGAATTATCAATTGCAAATTTAGCTTATAGGAAGATAGATAATTTAATAAGTGAGCTAAGTGGATATGAAAGAATTCATGAAATTCCATTTGATTCTACAAGAAAACGTATGACTGTTTTATATAAAACAAATAATGGGTATTTATCAATAACAAAGGGAGCTATAGATAGATTACCATTGAAACAAGCAGATGATTTAAATATTAAAATGAAAACAGTACATGATGAGTTTGCAGAAAAAGCCCTTCGTGTAATTGGAGTTGCATTTAAGTATTTTAGTGAGTTACCTGAAGAAATATCAGCTGAATATTTAGAAGAAGGATTAAGCTTTTATGGATTAGTAGGAATTATTGATCCTCCGAGAGAAGAAAGTAAACATGCTGTTCAAATAGCAAAAGAAGCTGGTGTAAAGACTATAATGATTACAGGAGATCATTTAAGTACTGCAAAAGCTATAGCTGAACAAATTGGTATTTTATATGGAGATAAAAAGGTTATGGATGGTACAACATTAAAGAACATGTCAGATGAAAAGTTAAGAGATATTATTGATGATTATAGAGTATTTGCTAGAACTTCTCCAGAAGACAAAATAAGATTAGTAAAAGCATTACAAAGTAAAGGAGAAATTGTTGCAATGACTGGAGATGGTGTTAATGATGCACCAGCATTAAAGGCAGCTGATGTTGGAATAGCAATGGGATCTGGTACTGATGTTGTTAAGGAATCTTCAGATATAATATTATTGGATGATAATTTCTCTACAATTGTAACTGCTATTGAAGAGGGACGTAGAGTTTATGCTAATATAAGAAAATCAATTTATGCTATGCTTGGTTGTAATGTATCAGCAATTTTAATAGTTATATTATCATTGATTTTTGGATGGGGAGCACCTGTTACAGCAATTCAATTATTAATTATTAAGGTAGTTGCAGATGGTATACCAGGATTTAGTTTATGCGTTGAGAAGGCTGAGCCTGATGTTATGAAGCAATTACCATTAAAAAAAGGGACAAGTATCTTTGCTGATGGAATGATAGGAAAAATTATTACTATATCACTTGTTTTTACAATTACAACTTTATTACCTGTTTATATAGGGTCACATATTAATATAGGTAATGTAGAAGCAAGTCCAATAGTTGCACAGTCTATGACATTTGTTGTTATGGGACTTACAACAATTGTTCACATGTATAATTGTAGAAGTCATCTTTCAATTTTTAAAGTTGGATTTACAGGGAACAAATTGTTATTAGGTACAACAATTATGGGAGCAATAATACTAATATTAATTACAGCAATACCACAAGTTGCGGCTATTTTTAATTTAACATCATTAGGATTTGGACATTGGATTTTAGTTATAATTTTATCAAATTTTCCTTTAGTTTTTATTGAAGTTCAAAAAGGCTTAGGTAAATTTGGAAAATTATAAAATTTTATTTTACTAGTTAACTTCAATATAATAAAAATAAGTTTGAATATGTAGTTTAGAATAATATTAAAATAAGAGAAAGGCATGTGTAGGAGAACTTTTAGAATTCGCAATAATAGTATCAAATCCAGCTCCAGCACATGCCGATAATTTTACTTTAATTTTTAAGTATTAAATATCATTAGGGAAATGAAGATGCACGCTTTTATCTTATGAAGTATGTTCTCGTATATAATAGTAAATGCCTTACCGATATTGATTTTTGTAAATTTAGAAATTTTTTTCTTTCATTTTATTTAATATTCAACTACTATTATTTATATAACTAAAAATAAATCAAGAATATGTTATTAAACAAAAGATAAAAAATATTAGTTTTATTAACTTAATTATATATTTGGATAAAGTTCATTTAATTAAGGGGTGGAATAGATGGTAAAGAATACGTATGATAAGCAGAGAAAGTATACTATAGAAGATTTGGAGGAAATATTAGATAAGCTGCCTTATCAAATATGGTTAAAAGATTCAGACGGAAAACACATTTACATAAATAAATTAGGTGCTGAAAATATAGGCTTACCTAAAGAGAGTATAATTGGGAAAACTGACTTTGAAATTAGAGATTATGATATGGCTGAAAATTGTGTTAAAACAGATAAAATTTTAATAGACAAAAATCATCATATATATAATGAAGAATATACAAATATAGATGGACAAGAAGTTTGTTACAAAGTTAGTAAATTTAAATTAGAAAGAGATAATAATAAAAACTATATTTTAGGAGGTATAGCAGAAGATATAAGTTTGGATAAAAATATACAATTGAAATTAGAAAATAATCTTTTAGGATATTTAGATAAGGATACAATAGAATATGATAGTAACGGATTTTTAAATTCTATAATTGAAAATTTAAAAAAAACTATATACTGCAAAGAAGTAGAAGCATTTGTTTATAACGAAGATGAAAAAAAATTTACATCATACTTTAGTTCTAATGAGAAGAATAGAATTTTTGACGAAAACTTAGAAATCTATATAAATGAAAAAATAGAGAATAAATTACTTTCTAATGAATTTCAGAAAGATAGATACGATGATATATATGATAGGATAGTTAAATATCAAAGATATAATATAGAGGATGAGTTAAAAATTAAGCATATAAAGCTATCTAATAAATTAATAGGACTAGTTTTCATATTTTATGATAAAAATAACAAAGAGGTATGCATGGATGAAGCATTTTTAGAGCAGATATTAACTAAAATAGCCATTATATTAAAACAAATTAAAAATAAATATGATATATTATCAATAAAGGAAGAAAAGAAAAAGTTAGAAGATATAATTGAGTTAGAATGTATAAAATCAGATTTTTTTGATAGAATATCTCATGAATTTAGAACACCAATTAATATAATACTTTCTGTTATTCAACTATTACTTTCCAATAATAATGAGATTAATAATAAATTAAATTATAAAAGCTATTTACCTATTTTAAAACAAAATTCTTATAGATTACTACGTTTAGTTAATAATAGTATAGATGCAGCAAGATTAAGTAATAATTTTTATGATTTAAAATTAAAGAATTATAATATTATAAGTGTAGTAGAAGATATAACTATGTATGCATTAAGGTGTTTAAAGGAAACAAAACGAAATATAATTTTTGATACAGATGAAGAAGAGGTAATTTTAGCCTGTGACTTAGATAAGATAGAAAAGATTATTTTAAATTTAATATCTAATGCAATTAAATTTTCGGAAACAAATACAGACATAAATGTAAATATAAGAATGGACTTAAAATCAGAGAAGGTATTTATCTCAATTAGGAATTATGGACAAGTTATCAAAAAAGAAGATAGGGAAATTATATTTGGAAAGTGTACTCAAATAGATGATTTATTAATAAGAAGAAGTGAAGGTTCTGGAGTAGGATTATTTTTAGTAAGAAAATTTGCAGAGATTCATAATGGTGGTATATACATAGATGATTTAGATGAATGTACTCAGTTTACATTATATTTACCTATAACATGTGTAGAGAAAGAAGGTGTGTATGAGAGAGAAGATGATGATTTGCTGATAGAAAAATGTAACATAGAATTTTCTGATATATATTTATAGTAAAAATATCAGTTAATAATCTTGACGTACAAGTGATTGAATACGTTATACTTAAAATATAATTGTAAATAAATTAAGGGGATGAGATTAAAATGAAAAGGTTAATAAGTTGTTACGCTAGTGATTTTATAAACATGAAAAGGGATGAATTAAAAAATGCGATTTTAGCAAGTGAAGGAAGAACAATTTTAGGAGAAACTGTGGTAACTGCTGCACCACTTTTAGAAGGCGTAACAAATGCAGAGGTTATGTCTTCCTTTGGAGCAGATATGATATTGTTAAATGAATTTGATGTATTTGAAAAGAAAATTAATGGAATGGAATATGAAGAAAATCCAATAAAAAAAATTAAACACCTTATAGGAAGACCTATAGGAATAAATTTAGAACCAGTAGATGAAAGTGCTGCTTTAATAGATGAAAAAGTAAATTTATCTTCAGGAAGACTTGCAACAGTAAAGACTTTTTGTGAAGCTGAAAAGTTAGGTGTTGATTTTATATGTTTAACAGGTAATCCCTCTACAGGAGTATCAAACGAAGCAATAAATAAGTGTATTGATATTGCAAAAAAACATTATTCTGGATTAGTTTTTGCAGGAAAAATGCATGGAGCAGGAATGTTGGAAAATATATTAGATGAAAAAATGATACTTTCATTTATAGATAATGGAGCAGATGGAGTTTTACTTCCAGCAGTAGGAACAGTTCCGGGAATAAATGAAAATTTATTATCAGATATAGTTAGAAAAATAAAGAATAAAAAAGCATTAGTAATGTGTGCAATTGGAACAAGTCAAGAAAGTGCAGATGAAGGAACAATTAGATTAATAGGTATGAGTAATAAAAGAGTTGGTGCTGATATTCATCATATTGGAGATGGAGGATATGGAAGAATGGCGGATCCTGAAAATATTATGGCTCTATCAATAGCTGTAAGAGGAAAGAGACATACATATTTTAAGATGGCTCAATCAGTAAATAGATAAAGTAAAATAAGAATGGATTAAATCTAAAGTTACTTTATTATAGCTGGATTTCGCAATATAATTTCTTGTGATAAAATTATTATAGTTATAAGTGTATAGATGCGGGGGAAGGTGATTAATATATATAATAAACAGCTTGAAACATTTATTTCTGTAGCAGATGCAGGAAGTTTTAATAAAGCAGCAGAGAATATGTTTATTACTCCTACAGCTGTTATTAAACAAATAAATTTATTAGAAAATTCACTTAATTTGAAGTTATTTATAAGAACAAATCAGGGCGTTATTCTTACCGAATCAGGAAAATCTTTTTATAATGATGTAAAATATATAATTCAGTATTCAAGAGATTCAGTAATGCGAGCTAGAAACGCTATGAATAAGTCTGAAAATATTATTCGTATAGGGACTTCATTAATGACACCAGGACAATTTCTTATGGAAAGTTGCCCTAATATACATGAATTAGTTAAAGATATTAAGTTTGAATTGGTACCTTTTGAAAATACTCCAGAAAATGCAAGGGAAATTTTAAAAAATCTTGGACATAATTTTGATATTATTGCTGGGATATTCGATGATAAACTATTAGAGTATCGAGAGTGTGCAGGTCTTGAGTTAAAAATAGAGCCAATACGTTGTGCAGTATCTATCTATCATCCATTAGCAAGTAAGAAATCAATAGCTGTTAAAGATTTATATGGGGAGAATTTAATGATACTGAAAAGAGGAAGTTTTAGTAGTTTAGATAATTTAAGAGAAGATTTATGGAGGAATCATCCACAGATAAATATTATAGATTTTGATTTTTATAGTTTAGATGTATTCAATAGATGTGAAAATAGTAATAATATTTTAATAGCAGTAGATCCATGGAAAAATGCACATCCATTATTAAAAATATTACCAGTAGAATGGGATTATACTGTACCTTATGGACTTCTTCATTCGCAAAATCCATCATTACTTATAAAAGAATTTCTAGATGTTGTTAAAAAGATTTCTTTTTAATAAAACTATATATTTGTTATAACCATAAGGTTATAACGATGAACTAATTGAGACTTCGAAAGAAGCCTCTTTTTTTTTATAATTTAGATATAAATAGTAAAAAATAATTAAATCGTAACTATAGGGTATAGAAAACTAATACATGAAGATGTGTTTGAAGTTTTTAAAGAATGTTATTAGGAGGAGAGTTATGAGTAAAAATATACTAGTTTTATCAGGAAGTCCAAGGAAAGGTGGAAATTCAGATTTATTATGCGATGAATTTATACGTGGAGCTATTGAAAGTGGAAATAAGGTTGAAAAAATATTTATTAGAGATAAAAAAATAGCTTATTGTACTGGATGCTATTATTGTGGAAAGAGTGATGGAATTTGTGCTATTAAAGATGATATGAAAGATATACTGGACAAAATGCATATGGCAGATGTGATTGTAATGTCAAGTCCAGTATATTTTTATTCTATTGATGCACAGATCAAGACAGTTATTGATAGAACATTAGCACAGTGGACAAAAATTAAAAATAAAGAGTTTTATTACATTATGACTGCAGCAGATGACAGCAAAAATGCTATGGCATGTACACTTGAATGTTTTCGTGGATTTGCTAGTTGCATAAGTGGTTCAAAGGAAATGGGTGTTATTTATGGAACAGGAGCTCATGAAGCTGGTAGTATTAAAAATCATCCAGCTATGAATGAAGCTTATCTTATGGGAAGAGGCGTATAATAATTATGAAATATCGTACTTTAGGAAAAGATTTAAAAGTATCAGATGTTGGATTAGGGTGTATGGGAATGAGTCATGCCTATGGAGCACCAGCTGATAAAAATGAAATGAGTAGGCTTTTAGCACAAGCTATTGATCTTGGTTATACTTTTTTCGATACAGCAGAAGTATATGGAACACCTACTAATCCACATGATAATGAGGAGCTTATTGGAAAAGCATTAAAAGAATATAGGAATAAGGTTGTAATTGCTACAAAGTTTGGTATTCACTTTGATATGACAAGTACTAGTGTTAATAAACCATTAATACCAGATTCAAGACCAGAGACAATACGTAAATCTGTTGAAAATTCTTTAAGGAGGATTGGAACTGATCATATTGACTTATACTATCAGCATCGTACAGATCCTAATGTTCCAATTGAAGAAGTAGCAGGTGTTATGTCTGATTTAATAAAAGAAGGGAAAATTACCCATTGGGGATTATCTGAAGCTACAGAAGAAACCATTAGACGTGCACAAGCAATATGTCCTGTTACAGCAGTACAAAATAGATATTCCATGATGGCAAGACAACATGAATCATTATTTCCTGTACTAGAAGAACTAGGAATTGGATTTGTACCATTTTCGCCTATGGCTAATGGTTTTTTGACTGGTAAATATAATAAGAATACTATTTTTGAATCAGAAATGGATTACCGTAGTATAATGCCTCAATTTAAACCAGAAGCATATGATTTAAATGAGAAGCTATTACAACTTCTTCAAAGATTTGCAGAAGAGAAGAATGCAACACAAGCACAGATATCTCTTGCATGGATGATATGTAAGAAGCCTTGGATTGTACCGATTCCAGGAACAAGAAAGCTAGAGAGATTAAAGGAAAATGCAGGTTCTTCTGAGATAATTTTAACTGATGAGGAGATAAAAAGACTTGATGATGCCCTAGACAATATAGAGATGTCCGAGGTATTTGGTGGTTCCAAAATTGTTAAGGAATAATTATATAAACATAACCGTACAGATTTTTCTGTACGGTTTTACTATTTTATATAAGTAAAAATGTAATAAAAATACTTTTAATAACTTTAAATGGAAATTAAAAACTAAAAATGGAAAATATAAACTTAGTAGTAAAAGAGTAAAAAGTTAAGATAAATACTTAAAAAATAAGGTAAACTTAAGTAATTAAAGATATAGATTTTTACTTATATAAGTAATACTGGTAATATGGATATTAAGACTAGTCTATATTTAAGATAAATATAATAGATTAAGGAGTGTAACTAGTGGAAACGAGCAGTATTAAGCTAAGTCAAGAAGTATACAGATCTGATGCAGAGAAAATGGTTAATTGGCTTAGCGATAACGAAATAGTAAGTAATTTAAATGAGGATTCTAATGTTACAGAGAATCTGATTAGTGTTATAAATAGAATAAATATGCCTATTTTAACACACTTATTTAATAATAATTGTAGTTTTTTTACTATTAAAAATATATATGAAACAGTGGGATTTCTAAGATTGATTCCTAAAAATGGTGGAGTTGAAATAGTAATTGCAGTTGGAGAAAAGGACTTATGGGGTAGAGGAATAGGTCACAATGCTGTACTTGAAGGACTAAAAAAGGCATTTTTTGATTTAAGAACTGAGAAAGTAGTTGCAAAAATTAAAAAAGCTAATAATAGATCAAGAAATTTATTTGAGGGAATCGGATTTATAGAAGTTAAAGAATTAGAAAAGGAAATTGAATATCAAATTACAAAGGATGATTTTTGGAAAATTGCTTTGTAATTATATTTTATTATAAAACTCTAGATAATACAGAAGTGTAATATCTAGAGTTTTTGTTTTGTTAATAATGAGGATGAAATATATTAAAGGATTAAATATTATTTTGATAAACTAAAAGACAATACTATAAATATGTTATAATTAATTAAAGTATAACAAAAGAGGTAAAATAAATGACATTTAAAGAGCTAGGAATTAGCGAAGATATAAGTAAAATATTAAGAAATAATGGAATAAAAACTCCAACAGAGATTCAAGAAAAAAGCATTAAGGATATATTGAATGGTAAAGATATTATTGCAGAGGCACAAACAGGTACAGGAAAGACATTAGCTTTTTTATTACCTGTCTTTGAAAATATAAATCCAACATCTAAAACTATTGAATGTTTGATAATTACGCCAACAAGAGAATTAGCTATACAAATTACTGAAGAGGCTGAAAAATTAAAGGCAGGTAAAGATATAGGGATTTTATCAATGTATGGTGGGAAGGATATTGGTTCTCAGTTAAATAAATTGAAAGGAAATATTCAACTTATTATTGCTACTCCAGGAAGATTGATAGATCATATTAAAAGAAAAACTGTTGATTTAAAGAAGTTAAGAACTATAATTATTGATGAAGCAGATCAAATGCTACTTATGGGATTTAGAAATGAAATAGATACAATAATGAAAGAAAGACCAAAGAAGGTACAAACCTTATGTTTTTCAGCAACTATGGATTCAGCAGTTAAAAAATTAGCATATAGATATATGAAAGATCCGCTAGTTATTTCCGTTAAAAAAGAGGAAGTAACTTTAGAAAATATTAGACAAGAAGTTGTAGAAACTACAGACAGATTAAAAAGAGAAGCATTATTTACTGTTTTAGATGAAGATAATCCTTTTATGGCAATTATATTCTGTAGAACAAAAAGAAGAGCTGATGAGTTAGAAGTAGTAATGCATAGAAGAGGATATAACTGTAAGGTTATTCATAGTGATATACCTCAAAATAAGAGAGAAAGAATTATGAAGTCTTTTAGAAATGCAGATATTCAATATTTAATTGCTACAGATGTTGCTTCAAGAGGATTAGATATAAGTGGAGTAGATAATATATATAATTATGATATTCCAGAAAAAGTAGAAACTTATATTCATCGTATTGGTAGAACTGGAAGAGCAGGAGAAAAAGGTTATACATGTTTATTTATAGATCCAAAGGATTCAAAAATTTTAGCTGATATAGAAAATAAAATAAAATTTTCAATTCCAAGAAGAAGTATATAAAAGTAGGAGGATAAACTGATGATAAATAAAATAGGAAAAATAACAATATACGTAAATAATCAAGAAGAAGGAAAAGAGTTTTGGGTTAATAAAATGAAGTTTGTAGTTAAGCTAGAGCAACCAATGGGACCGAATATGAAATGGTTAGAAGTTGCACCAAGTAAAGAAGCTTTTACTAGTTTTATAATATATGAAAAGAATGCAATGGTAGCTCAAAATCCACAAGCTAATGTACTACATCCTAATATAATATTAAGTACTATTGATATAAAAGAAACTTATAACGAAATGAAAGCAAACGGAGTAGAAGTAAGTGAAATAATGAATATGCCATATGGAAGTATGTTTAAATTTAAAGATCAAGATGGCAATGATTATTTAGTGAGAGAAGATAAGTAAAAATTTAATGCCACACAGCTTTATACTGTGTGGCATTTTTAGTTTAAGAATATTATTTTGTATAATTATCGAAGTAACCTTGGATGAAGATAATAGGAGTTCCCTTATCTCCGCTTCCAGATGTTAAGTCAGATAATGATCCTATAAGATCAGTAAGTCTTCTTGGAGTAGTACCTTGTGATTCCATAGATCCAACTAAATCTGACTCTTTATTTTTAATATATTCTGATATTGCTTTCTTAAGTTCTTCACCTTTTAAATCAGCAAAGTTATTATCGGCAAGATATTTTAATTTTATTTCATTTGGAGTACCATTTAAACCTGATGTATAAGCTGGTGAAACAACCGGATCAGCAAGCTCCCAAATCTTACCTACTGGATCTTTAAAAGCACCATCTCCATAAATCATAACTTCAACATTTTTTCCTGTTTTCTCTTTAAGAATAGCTTGTATATTATCAACCACAGGTTGGCAATTACGAGGGAAAAGCTTAACAGTTTCTTCTGTTGATTTGTTAGAACCTAATAACCCAAAAGATTCATTATATCCGCTTCCATCAATAGATTCGCATAATATATTATCAAGACTATAAATCTTTTCTCCACCATTTGCTTTTAAAATTTTCTTAGTTCTAAATCTTGTATGAATATCACAAGTAAGAACACTCTTTGTATAATTTAAGATAGTTTTAGGATTATTTGAGAATATTACTTCACATTCAACACCATATTCTTGAATTAAAGATTTATAATAATCAATGTAATCAACACCTGTAAAAGGATGTTTGTTATATCCAAATAGATTACGGAAGTCTTGTTCTGTTAGAACATCTGTCCAAGGATTAACACCCTTATCATCTAACATATCTAAATCAACTAGGTGATTTCCCACTTCATCAGATGGATAGCTTAACATTAATACTATTTTCTTAGCAGCTTTTGCTATACCACGAAGGCAGATTGCAAAACGATTACGACTTAATATAGGGAATATTACACCAATAGTATCGTCACCAAACTTAGACTTAACATCTGTAGCTATATTATCTATAGAAGCATAATTTCCTTGAGCACGTGCAACTACTGATTCTGTTACAGTAACTATATCCTTATCATTTATAGTGAAGCCTTCAGATTCTGAAGCTTTAAGTACACTTTCTACAACAATATCTTCGATTCTATCTCCCTCTTTAATAATTGGGCAACGAAGTCCTCTAACAACTGTACCAACAACTCTTTCCAAACCAATCTCTCCTAACATTTTCAAATATTTAACACTATTGTAATATACAACAATAAATGATATAAGTAAAATAAATATAACAAATACAGGGTATAAGGAGTACTTATATGATTACTAAATTAGATTTATATAAGGTGTTTTGCCAAGTAGGAAAGAGTAAGAGTTTTTCCAGGGCTGCAAAGGAGCTTTATATGACGCAGCCAGCTGTAAGCCAAGCTATAATGCAACTAGAAGGAGAACTAGATATTAGACTTTTTAATAGAACACCAAAAGGAGTTTCTTTGACTAATGAGGGAAATATTTTATTTGAATATATAAATTCAGCAATTAATTTAATTAATGTAGGGGAGGAGAAAATATTAGAATTTAAGGATTTAACTGTAGGAGAATTAAAAATTGGGGTTGGAGATACAATATCTAAATATTTTCTACTTCCATATTTAGAGGACTTTCATAATAGATATCCTAATCTTAAGTTTAAAATTATAAATGGTATGACACTAGAACTTTGCAATTTAATTAAATCAGGAGAAATTGATATTGCAATCTGTAATTTACCAATTGATGATCCTTCCTTAGAAATAAGACCTTGTAAAGAGGTTAGAGATATTTTTGTCTGTGGAGAAAAGTATAAGGAATTATCAAAAGAAAAAGTTTCATTAGAAGAAATAGTTAAATATCCTTTAATATTCTTAGAACCTAATTCAAATTCAAGAAGGTATGTAGAGAAATTCATGATATCTAAGGGAATAAAAATTTCTCCAGAATTTGAACTTGGATCATTTGATTTATTATTGGAGTTTGCAAGGATAAATTTAGGTATTGCTTGTGTAGTAAAGGAGTTCTCCAAGAGTTATTTAGAACAGGGATTATTGTATGAGGTTAATGTTTTAGAAGAAATACCTAATAGAAGTATTGGTGTTTGTTATTTAAAGAGTGTTCCGCTTTCATTAGCTTCTACAAAATTTGTTGAGGTATTAGAGAGTTAAATAGGGAGTGTTCATTATCTTATTATTTATTGGTTAAAAAAGGAGAATATATGAATAATAGATGAATATTATTGACAAAATCAATTTAGGGTGATAATCTAAAACAAATAGTTTTTAAAACCACATAGTTTAGAATAATAATCAAGATTATTTAGAATGTTACTTTAAATTAAGAGGAGAGAAGTTATGATTAAAATAGTGGCAGATTCATCGACACTTTATTCAAAAGGTGAGGGAGAAGAAAAAGGAATTATCATTGCACCACTTGCAGTAACAATTAATGGAAATACCTATAAGGAATTTGAAGATATAAGAACAAAGGAATTTATAGATATAATAAATGAAGGTCATATCCCAGCTTCATCACAACCATCAATAGGGGAAGTATTAGATATATATGATCAATATCCAGATGATGAAATAATTAATATTTCAATGGCTGATGGATTATCAGGGACATATAATTCAGCTTGTGTTGCAAAAGGAATGGCAGCTAATCCAGATCGTATAGAGGTTATAAACTCAAAAACATTATGTGGACCCCATAGATATTTAGTTAATTTAGCTGTAGAGCTTGTAAAACAAGGCAAAACAAAACAAGAAATAGTAGATGAGATAAATAAAGCATTAGAAGATACAAAATCATATTTAATTCCACATGATTTTGATTTCTTAGTTAGAGGTGGAAGAATTTCATCTCTTGTAGGTAAAATAGGAAGTGCTATAAAATTAGTGCCTGTTATGACATTGGCTGAGGATAAACAGTCTTTAGTTAAATTTACAACTAAGCGTACTTTTAAAAAGGCAATAGCTAAAATAGTTGAAGAAATGATAGAATGTGGTGTTGATTCAAACTGTAAGATTTATATTTCACATGCTTGTATAGATGAGTTGGCAGAAGAAGCAAAAAATATTATACTAAATAATATAGAAAATGCTGATATAGAAATTAATTTATTAAGTCCTGTATTTACAACTCAAGGTGGACCAGGTTGTGTATCAATACAATATATAAGAAAGCATGAATTATTAAAATAGAATATTAGGGGGTATTAATGGAAAGTTTAGAATTTCATATACCAAGATTTAATGAACTGCCAAGAGTTCCTCTTTATAAAGATCAGGTAATTACTTATTTAGAGAATTTGGTTAAAGCAATAAATATTGAAAGTGATGAAAAACTATTAACGCCTACAATGCTTAATAATTATGTTAAGCAAAAAGTTGTTTCACCACCAAAAGATAAGAAATATAACGAAAAGCACTTAGCTTATTTAATTGTTGTTTGTTTATTAAAACAAGTATTCACTTTACAAGAAATATGTGAACTTATTAATATTCAAATTGAAAGTTGTCCAATAGAAGTAGCTTATGATTATTTTTGTTCAGAAGTAGAACTAGCTATAAGGGCAGTATTTTCTACAAGGGATTTTTCATATCCTACTGTTACGGGAACTACAACTAATGAAAGTGAAATGTTGAGATCAACAGTTATGGCAGTTGCAAATAGAATATTTATTAAGAGTAAATTAAAGGAAAAGAAACCTAGCTAATTATAAAGAAAAAGTTAAAATACTGATAGATATAAATCAAAATTTTATATCTATCAGTATTTTTTTATAATAAATTTCACTGTAATTAAAATTTATAGAAACTTATTATAGTCTTTATATTCCAAATAATGTAAAATATATCTGGGTGATAAAATCACTACATTACAATTAAAGGGGATAGCAGTATGGATATGTATGGATTTTACTCAGGAAAAGTTTTTGATGCTTATAAATATTTAGGTGCTCATGTAAAAGAAAATGAAGTTACTTTTAGAACATTTGCACCCAATGCTAAAAAAATAGAGTTAATTGGTGAATTTAATGACTGGAATGGAATAGAAATGAAGAGAGCTGATGATGATAATTTCTTTGAATGTACCATAGAAAATGCTAAACCAGGAATGTTATATAAGTATAAAATTTATGATAAAAATGGTAGATGTGTAGATCATTGTGATCCATATGGCTTTGGGATGGAAGTTAGACCAAATACAGCATCTATTATAAGAGATTTAGATGAATATAAGTTTAATGATGATGAGTGGATAAAAAGAAGAGATGACTGTAAAGATAAACCTTTAAATATTTATGAAGTACATTTAGGATCATGGAGAAAAAAAAGTGATGATACTTGGTATACATATAAGGAAGTAGCCCATTTATTAATTCCATATGTAAAAGAATATGGATATAACTATATTGAGATAATGCCATTAAGTGAGCATCCATGTGATGAATCTTGGGGATATCAAAATACAGGTTTTTTTAGTCCCACATCTAGATATGGCACAGCTATAGATTTGATGTATTTTATAGATAAGTGTCATGAAAATAATATAGGAGTAATAATGGATTTTGTACCTGTACATTTTGCTATTGATGAATTTGCATTAGCTAATTATGATGGAACTTCATTATATGAATATCCATATGAAGATATTGAAATGAGCCAATGGGGAAGTAAAAATTTCATTCATTCAAGAGGAGAGGTAAGAAGCTTTTTACAATCAGCAGCAAATTACTGGATTGAGGAATATCATTTTGATGGATTAAGGGTAGATGCATTAAGTAATATTATTTATTGGCAAGGAAATTCTGATAGAGGTGAAAATAAAGGTGCTATAGAATTTATTAAAGGTATGAATAAAGGGTTAAAAGAACTGCATCCAACAGTAATTTTAGCAGCAGAAGATTCAACTGCATATCCTAAAGTTACAGAAAAAGTAGAAGATGGAGGCTTAGGTTTTGACTATAAGTGGGATATGGGATGGATGAATGATACCCTAGAGTATTTTAAAATGCATCCCTATGATAGAAAGAGAGCCTATCACAAGCTAACTTTTTCAATGATGTATTTTTATAGTGAGCATTTTCTAATGCCATTATCACATGATGAAGTGGTTCATGGAAAAGCAACTATAATTCAAAAGATGCATGGAGAATACGGAGATAAATTTAAACAAGTAAGAGCTTTATATATGTACATGTATGCTCACCCAGGTAAAAAGCTTAACTTTATGGGAAATGAAATAGCACAATTTAGAGAATGGGATGAGAAAAGAGAGCAAGATTGGAATATTTTAGATTATCCAATTCATAATAATTTTTATAAGTTTATGAAAAAATTAAATAATATATACTTAGAATATCCAGCATTATATAAAAATGATTATGAATATAGCGGATTTAGATGGATAGATTGTCATCAAGAAGATAAATGTATATATGTTTTTGAAAGAGTTTGCAAGGAGCAGAGAGTTATAGCTATATTTAATTTCTCTAATGAGTATCACAAAGATTACGAATTAAAAGTTGATTCAATTAAGAAGATGAGATTAATTATTGATAGTAATAGTGATGATTTGGAAGCTAATGAAGTTATATATATAGTTAGGGCAAATAACAGAAGTGATAAGGTTAAAGAAAATAAAAGTGAAGAAGAAATTGAGAATACTATATTAATAGATATACCAGCATTTTCTGCAAGATATTATTTAGTAGAAAAATAAATAGTAAGTTTTCAAAAGTAATATAATAATGATATTTAGAAGTTGATATTAGATATTTAGTGTTATCTATATCATCTTCTTTTTTAATTTAATTATGGAGGGATTGATAGGCTTGTAGCATTAGGAGTAGTAGATAAGAATATTTTAATATTAAATATTAAATATTTAGATTATAATATTTATCGTGAAAAAATATCAACTCTAAGATAAAAGAGGTAAATATGATTGAAAGAAATAATAAAGTAAAGAGTACAAAAAAAGATAGAATTAAAATTAGAACTATAAAAGATTTTATTAAAGTGTTACAAAATGAAAATTATAATCTTAGTATGGTAACAGAAGAGGATTTTGAAGAAGAAATTATTAATAGGTTTAATGTTAATAATAAGATATGTGAAGAAATATATAGAACTCTTAACAATGGTAATATTACTTATAAAGTAAATGGGGTTAAAGGTTTTATAGATTATATAGAAAGTGTCATTATTTTTGAAGATGAGCATAATAAATTATGTAAAAAAATAAATAAGATAAAAACTTTAATTATAGATAGAGTAGAATATGAAAGAATATTAACTACTCAAGATGACGTAGAGCATATTTTAAAAATAATAGAAGAAACTAAAAAATCTATATCAGGAAAAATTAATGAAGAGGGAAAAATAAAACTAGAATCTTTAGAAGATGAAATTAATAGAGATTATATTTATGCAAAAGATATTGAACTGTTAAAAAGAATGATACTTTGCAATAATAAAAATGTAAAAGAAGAGTATGATGAAAAGAGCCAAACTAAAACTTTATTTATTGAAATACCACAAAAGATTAGTTTTGATTATGTGAAAGCAGAGAAAGGTACAGTTGAATATTATCAACATATAAAAAGTTATATTCCTAGAATGAAGAGATTAATTAAAAATTTAGATAAATATATTATGGAATATAATAATACATATAAAATTAATCAAAGTATTGCAATTCAGGATTCTGTAAATATGGCAATAGTAATATATAATGGAAAAGAATTTAGAGCTGTTAGTGGAAAAAATGATATTGAAAATAGTTGTACATTAATACCACCAGGACAAGAGTATTTTGAAAGTTGTAAAGTTAATAAACTAGGTAAATTAGGAATAGGATACAATAGAATTAATGATAGTGAAAAGAAGATACTTGAAAAAATACATAGGCTTATAGAGGATGGAAGTTTAACTGATGAAGGAGAACTTATTTTGTATAGTAAGTGGGAACCATGTCCTAGTTGTTATTATGTTATTAGTCAATTTATTAAAAAATATCCTAAGATAAATTTAAAAGTTATGTATTATAAAGAATATGGTGAAAAATAAAAGTATTTACAAATAAATGTAAAAGTGTTAGTATTATTTTAATGAAAATTTCATATAATAGTAAATATGATTAATATTAGTATACGTTGAAGGGGAAAAGTATTATAGAACACAGTTTTAAGAGAGAAGGTGTCATAGGCTGAAAACACTTTTAAATATGCCTATAAGAAAACTACCCTGGAGTTATGGTTTAGTATCAAGATAATGAGAAATACCATCGGTGAAGATCGATAATACTTTTAAAGATGAATTGAATTTTTAAATTCAATTTGGGTGGAACCACGGATATAGCATTCGTCCCAAGCTTAGGGATGGATGTTTTTTTTATATCAAAAATAACTACGAAGGAGGTAGATGTGTAATGATTAATGTAAAATTAAAAGATGGATCAATAAGAGAAATTGAAGAAAATTCAAGTGTATTAGATTTAGCTAAATTAATTAGTAAAAAGCTTGGAAAATCTGCAGTTGTAGGTGAAGTTAATGGAACCTTAGTTGATTTAGAGTATAAGCTTAAAGATAATGACGAGGTGAATATAGTAACCTATGATGATGAAGTTGGAATTGAGGTTATGAGACACACTACCTCACATGTAATGGCTCAAGCTGTAAAGAGACTTTATGAAGGTGTAAAATTAGCTATAGGACCAACAGTGGAAAATGGCTTTTATTATGATTTTGATATTGAAACACCATTTAATAATGAGGATTTAGTTAAAATAGAAGAAGAAATGAACAAAATTATAAAAGAAGATATCTCATTAGAAAGAGTGGAAGTAAGTAGAGAAGAGGCTTTAAAATTAATGGAAGAAAGAGGCGAAGTTTATAAGGTAGAACTTATAAAAGATCTTCCAGAGGGAGAAACAATTTCTCTTTATAAGCAAGGGGATTTTATAGATCTTTGTAGAGGACCACATCTTTTATCTACTAAAGGAATAAAAGATTTTAAATTAACTAGCGTTGCAGGAGCTTACTGGAGAGGTAATGAAAAAAATAAAATGCTACAAAGAATTTATGGAGTAGCATTTGCTAATAAAGAAATTTTAAAGACTTATTTAAATAATATAGAGGAAGCAAAAAAAAGAGATCATAGAAAATTAGGTAAGGAATTAAAGTTATTTACTTTTGTTGATGAGGGCCCAGGATTCCCATTTTTCTTACCTAAAGGAGTTATTCTAAAAAATAATTTAATTAATTATTGGAGAGAATTACATCAAAAAGCTGGATATGTTGAAGTTGAAACACCAATAATGCTAAATAAAAAGTTATGGGAAACTTCAGGACATTGGGATCATTATAAGGAAAATATGTACACTTCAATGATTGATGATGAAGAGTTTGCATTAAAACCTATGAATTGTCCAGGTGGAATGATTATTTATAAAACAGAAACACATTCTTATAGAGATTTTCCAATGAGGGTTGGAGAGCTTGGAAGAGTTCATAGACATGAGCTTTCAGGGGCTTTGCATGGTCTTATGAGAGTAAGAGCATTTACTCAAGACGATGCTCATATATTTATGTTACCAGATCAAATAAAATCAGAAATTAAGGGTGTAGTTTCCTTAATTGATATAGTTTATTCAAAATTTGGGTTTAAATATAGTGTTGAACTATCTACAAGACCAGAAAATTCAATGGGAAGTGATGAGGATTGGAATATGGCTGAGGATTCATTAAAGGCTGCTCTTGAAGAAATGAACTTACCATATAAAATTAATGAAGGTGATGGAGCATTTTATGGACCAAAGATAGATTTCCATCTTGAAGATAGTTTAGGTAGAACATGGCAATGTGGAACTATTCAATTAGATTTCCAACTACCACAAAGATTTGAATTAGACTATATTGGAAGTGATGGTGAAAAGCATAGACCAATAGTTATTCATAGAGTTATTTTTGGAAGTATTGAAAGATTTATTGGAATATTAATTGAGCATTTTGCAGGTAAGTTCCCAACATGGCTTGCACCAGTTCAAGTTAAGATTTTACCTATTTCAGATAAGTTTGTTGAGTATGCTAATGAAGTTAAAGAAAATCTTGAATCTAAAGGAGTAAGAGTTGAAGTGGACTTACGTGCTGAAAAAATAGGTTACAAGATAAGAGAAGCTAGAAATGAAAGAGTTCCTTATATGATTGTAGTAGGTGAAAAAGAGGAAAATGACAAAACTATTTCAGTAAGAAGTAGAGATAATGGTGATGAAGGAGCTGTAGATTTAAATAGCTTTATTGATAGAATTATGGCTGAAATAAAGAATAGAAATTAAATAAGAAGAGGGCATTTGGTTTTTTATAACTAGCATGCTCTTTTCTTTTTATATTTATATAAATTTTAAGCAATTGTAAATTTAATTTTATTATTTTTGATTTTCCTAGATAAGGAAATATGTAGATGATATAATGACTAATAACATAAATAAGCTTAGTTAAAATAGAAGCAAGTATATGATATATAATTAAGGGGTGAAGTTATATGGCACAAACAACTAAAAAGGCATTTGCTGCATCTTTAAAAAAGTTATTATCACAAAAGCCATTAGATAAAATAAAAATTTCAGATATAACAAATGATTGTGAAGTTAATCGTCAAACATTTTATTATCATTTTAAAGACATATATGATTTATTAGAATGGGTTTATACAAATGAAGCAACAAGAGCTTTAGGTGATAAAAAGACATATGACACTTGGCAAGAAGGATTTTATGAAATTTTTGAATATATCTTAGAAAATAAGAGTTTTGTTATAAATACTTATAATTCTGTAAGTAGAGAATATTTAGAAAGATATTTATATAATGAAGCTTACTATTTACTTTTAGGTGTAGTTGAAGAAAAGTCAAAAGGTATGTCTGTTAGAGATAAGGATAAATCATTTATTGCAGATTTTTATAAATTTTCCTTTGTAGGATTAGTTATTGATTGGATAAGAAAAGGAATGATAGAAGAGCCAAAAGATATAATTCAAAGGTTAAATACTTTGATTTCAGGAAATATTGAAATGGCATTAGAAAGATATAGAACTGATAAACATAATATTAAAGATTAAAAAAGATATAAAATTTGGACAAACTTAAGTGTTTGTCTTATTTTTTTACAGTTTTATAGAGATGTTTAAAAATAGGACATATCTAGGATTTTGTCTATAGAAAGCATTATTAGGAAGTAATAGTATAAATATATAAATTTAAGCAATAAGTTTTAACTAAAAAATAAATTGTTTTTATATAAAAGGGAGGAATTTATATGTATTATAGTAACGGAAATTATGAAGCATTTGCTCGTCCAGAAAAACCTGCAGATGTAGACAGAAAGTCAGCATACTTAGTAGGGGCAGGACTTGCATCTTTAGCGGCAGCATGCTTTTTAGTTCGTGATGGACAAATGAAAGGTGAGCATATTCATATATTAGAAGAAATGAATATTGCAGGTGGAGCTTGTGATGGAATTAATGATCCAACAAAAGGATTTGTAATTCGTGGTGGACGTGAAATGGAAAATCATTTTGAATGTTTATGGGATTTATTTAGGTCTATTCCATCATTAGAAACAGAAGGTGTATCTGTATTAGATGAATATTATTGGTTAAATAAAAAAGATCCAAACTATTCTTTAATGAGAGCTACAGTAAATAGGGGAGAAGATGCTCATACAGATGGTAAATTTGGATTATCAGATAAAGCTGCTATGGAGATAGTAAAACTATTCTTCACTAAGGATGAAGATTTATATGATAAAACAATTCAAGATGTATTTACTGAGGATTTTTATAAATCAAATTTCTGGTTATATTGGAGAACTATGTTTGCTTTTGAAGAGTGGCATAGTGCATTAGAAATGAAGCTTTATATTCAAAGGTTTATTCATCATATTGGGGGACTTCCAGATTTCTCAGCGTTAAAGTTTACTAAATATAATCAATATGAATCTTTAATATTACCAATGGTTAAGTATTTAGAATCACATGGGGTTAACTTCCAATATAATACTCAAGTTACTAATGTAATATTTGAAAAAGAAGGAAATAAAAAAATAGCAAAACAAATTGTTTGTATTCATAATGGAAAAGAAGAAAAAATTGATTTAGTAGAAGATGATTTAGTATTTGTTACAAATGGTAGTTGTACAGAAAATGCTACATTAGGTGATCATGATACAGCTCCAGTATTAAATACTGAGGAAGGTGGATGCTGGAGGTTGTGGAGAAACATAGCGGAACAAGATCCAGACTTTGGACATCCAGATAAGTTCTGTACAAATATAAAGGCTACTAATTGGGAATCAGCCACAGTTACAACTTTAGATGACAGAATACCACCATATATTGAAAAAGTGTGCAAACGTGATCCGTTTAGTGGAAAGGTAGTTACAGGAGGAATAATAACAGTAAAGGATTCTTCATGGTTAATGAGCTATACATTAAATCGTCAACCACATTTCAAATCACAACCTGAAGATCAATTAGTTGTATGGGTTTATGGATTATTTACTGACGTACCGGGCGATTTTATTAAGAAGCCTATGAAAGAATGTACAGGATATGAAATTACTCAAGAATGGCTATATCACTTAGGTGTTCCAGTAGATGAAATACCAGAAATGGCTAAGAATTCTGCAAGAGCTATACCTTGTATGATGCCATATATAACTGCATTCTTTATGCCAAGAACAGCTGGTGATAGACCTAAGGTTGTACCAGAAGGATGTGTTAACTTTGCATTTTTAGGACAATTTGCAGATACAGTTCGTGATACAGTATTTACAACTGAATATTCTGTAAGAACAGCTATGGAGGCAGTATACACATTATTAGATGTTGATCGTGGAGTTCCAGAAGTGTTTAATTCTTGTTATGATATAAGAGTATTATTAGATTCAACTTCTAAGATGATGGATGGTAAGAAAATTACAGATATGAAACTTCCTTTAAAAGCTAAAATGGTTGAAAAGAAGTTATTTAAGGAAATTCAAGGAACAGTAATTGAAGAATTATTACAAAGATACAAATTGATATAAAAGTAATCTTTATTCTGTGTAAAGTGAAAAAGATACTATATTATAAGAAATATTAAGTAACTAACTCCAGCTTGATTTCATAGTATATATTAAGAATGTCTTATATGACAATAGGAAATATATATTATACGGAGGAAAAGATTATGGGATGTAGAAATAGTAGATCTAATAATGTTAATAGAAGGTTAAGAGAGCTTCACTGCTTAGTAAGAGATTTTTTAGAAAATAATGAGGATGTTAGTGATAGTTTAGATGAGAACTTAGAAGAATTAATTGAAGTATTTTGTAATTTAAAATGCACAGTAAAGGAGCAACAAAGCACTCTAGAAAGTTATGTAGAAATAAAGGAGTGGATAGATAAAAATGCAAATTGTTATGCTCCTAATGCTGAAAATTGTGAATGTGAAAGATTAAATAGAAATGTAGAAAAAATATTAAAGGAAATTACAAGAGAATTATTGGAATCTTTAAATGACCTTAATAGAGCAATAAAGGCTCTTGAAAATGCCCAATGTTTACAAAATAAATTAGATAAAGCTTTCCAAAAATATGTTGAATGTGTTCATGAAGAAGATAGTAGTTGTGAATGTTAAAATAAATATATTTTTATAGTAAATAAAAATAAGTAAGAGGAGGATAATTTGAAGTTAGACTCCTCTTACTTATTATATTCAATATAGTGATAATTCAATTAATATAAACATACTTTAATATATATTAAAAATAGTATTAAAGGGATGATAGAGTTGGAAGAGTTAAAAGTATCAAAGGTTTTAAATAGCCTACCATTAATCTTTGAAAGAAATATAGGTCAACATGATGAAAAAGTACAATTTGTTTTAAATAAAAAGGAATGTACAACATTTTTTACGGATACAGAATTAGTTTTGGCATTTAGAAGTAATGAAAAAATTGAAAAAGAAAAAGAGATAGATAGTAAATTAATTGTAAATTCATTAATAAATAATTTAAGTGAATATAAGGTAAATGTATTAAGAATTAACTTTGAAGATTCTAATAAAATTCCTCAAATAATAGGTAAGAATGAATTTAATTGTAAGATAAATTATTTTAAGGGAGATAATAAATCACAATGGAAAAGCTGTATACCAATATATGAAAAGTTATTATATAAGGAAGTTTATCCAGGAATAGATTTATTGTATTATGGAAAGCAAACTAATATGAAACTAGAATTTATTGTACAACCTAATAAAAGTATTGATTGTATCAAGTTAAACTTTGAAGGTGCAGATAAAATAGAAATAGATGAAGAGGGAAACTTAGTATTTAGTTTTGATGATAAAGCAGTAAAGATATTAAATTTAGAAGCAATTCAAGGGGGAAGTGAAGAAAAGATAGAGTGTAAATTTGAAATAGAAGATAATTTTAAGATTAAATTTAATGTAGCTAATTATGACTTAAATGAAGTATTAAAAATAAATATGCAGTTCTTATTTGAAGTCTTTAAGTTAACTAAAGTAATAGATAGAAGAAACTCTATTACTATGGATAATAAGAATTGTATTTATATTACTGGTATTACAAGTATTCAAAAATTTCCAGAAAAGAGAGTATACAAGAGTATTTATTCAGGAAAAGATTATAGCTCTTATATAATAAAAATAAATACAGGAAAAAGTGGGCAATTAGCTTTAGAATATGTAGCGTACCTTGGTGGAAATGGAGTTGATGAAGGAACTACTGTAGCTGTGGATGACAGTGGAATAGCATATATTGCAGGAATAACAAATTCTACAGCGGGATTTCCTATTTCAGGAAAGTCATATTTATCTAGTTATCCAGGTGGTGAAATATCGGGGTTTTTAGTAAAAGTAGATACAAAAGAGATAGGAATAGCTAGCTTAGTATATGGAACATATTTAGGGGGAAATGGTATTGATGTATGTTCAGATATAAAGATTGATAGTAATAATTATGTTTATATAAGTGGATTTACAAGTTCTAAAAATTTACCTATAGAGAATTATAATTATAAAGATATTGTTTCAAATGAAGAGTTTTATTCTTTTTTACTTAAGATGGATATAACCAAGAGGGGAAAATTAGCATTATTAAATAATTCATATTTTGGAGACAATGGATATAACTTGTAGATATTTAATTTAAATATAAGCCCTAAAGTGGTCTAAAATATAACTTTAGGGTTTCTTTTTTAGATATGTTTACTTGTGAATATATATATAGTAGTATTTATCATAATAATAAAATTTTGACAAAATGACTATTTTTAGATAAAATGGTAAGGTGATTTTAAATTAATGTAAATGTTATAAAAGATGTAGTATTAAGATGAAGTAAAAAATATAGTAGTAAAGGGTGAAAAAATTGAATAAAGTAATTAATTTAATTAAACGATTAATATTATTTTTTATAGGAATGAGTATAATTCAATTTGGAGTGGCATTATTCCTAAAGACAAGCATTGGATCAGATCCATTTACTGTTTTCACGGAAGGATTGGCAACGGTTCTAGATAAAACAGCATTAAAAGATTTTTCAATAGTACATATGATTGCGGGAAGAGCTGAAGTTACTCCAGGTGTAGCTAATATGATAATATTAATAGTATTATTTATTGGTATATTAATAGTTGATATGAAAAGAATAAAAATAGGTACATTAATTTGTGTTGTTGGAGTAGGGCCAATAATAGATTTAGGAGTAAAAGCAGTTTCATATTTCCCAATAGATTCAGCTAATATATTTGTAAAAATGTTATTAGTATTATTAGGATGTTTTATAATTGCAGTAGGATTTTCAATAATTTCAGCAAGTGATATTGGTGTGGCACCAAATGATATTGTTCCATTTATAATTAAAGATAAACTAAATTTTCAATATAGATGGGTTAGAATAGGGTTTGATGCAACATTTTTAATTATTGGATTCATTTTTGGAGGAACAATTGGAGTAGGTACTATAATTGCAATGTTAGCAACAGGGCCATTCATTCAATTACTTTTACCATATGGTAAAAAAGTTGTTGATTTTATTGTTAATAGTAAAGAAGAGAGTGAATCTACTATTATTGCATAATTAAATTGATAATAAATAGATAGTATGATAAATAATTAATTCATACTATCTATTGCTTTTTTATAATCATATCTATCGGAAAAGCTATATAAAAATTAAATAAAAAAATATATTGACAATGTTTACATTAGTTGATAAAATGAAGACAAGTTAATAAGTGGAATCCATTTTGGGATTGTTACTGGGTAAGCAGGCAAAACCTAAATTGATACCAAATATATGTGTATAATTATTTTTTATAGGAGTAATTATATCCATTATTTGATATTGATTTAGGTTTTTTTGTATAATCTTAATTAAGAGTTATATCTTAAATTAAGAAATATAAAATGAGGGGATTATACTGATATGATCATAAATAAAGTGTTAAATAACAATGTTGTGACAATTATAAGTGAAAACGGTGAAGAAGCAGTTGTTATGGGAAGGGGTTTAGCCTTTCAAAAGAAAAAAGGCGATGAGATTGATGAGAGTAAAATAGAAAAAATATTCGTCTTAGAAAATAAAAGTATAAATGAAAAACTGCTTACATTAGTAAATGATATTCCAGCAAAGTATTTAGAAATTGCAGAAGATATAATAAAATATGCAGAAAATAAATTAAGTACAAAGTTAAATGAAAATATTTATCTAACTCTTACAGATCATATTAGTTTTGCAATTAGCAGAGCTGAAAAGAATCTAGAAATAAAAAATGCAATGCTTTGGGATATTAAAAGACTGCATAAAGATGAATTTGATGTTGGAATCCATGCATTAAGAGTAATTAAAGAAAATTTAAATGTTGAGTTACCGGAAGATGAGGCAGCATCAATAGCAATGCATATTTTAAATGGTGAGCTTGATCAAGAAATGCCAGAAATAGTGGATATGATTAAATTAATTGAGGAAATATTAAAGATGGTAAAATATCATTTTAATATTGAGTTTGATGAAGATTCAATTAATTACTATCGATTTGTAACACATTTAAAATTCTTCACTCAAAGATTATCTAGTGGAAGATATTATGAAGATAATGACAATGATTTATTTGATATGATTAAACTTAAGTATCCAAAATCTTATGAGTGTACAAAGAGAATTGAAGGGTTTGTAAAACAAAAATATAATACCCAGTTAACAAAAGAAGAAATGTTATATTTAATAATACATACAGCTAGAGTAGTACATGAAAATTGTTAAAACTAAATACTACTTTAATAATTTCCGTTAGGATTGTAACTGATTCGATCAGGCAAAACCTAAATTAATAATTAAAGTTAAGCTAAAAACTTTATTAATGTTTATTTTAATTAATAAACATAAAAGTTTAGTGTTTTAAATGTGAACTGAATTTTAAGAAAAATAAGTTTATATTAAAATAAATTAGCTTAAATTTTAAGAATTAATTTAGGTTTTTTATATATAACTGATAATTAATTTAAGGAGGTGATTAGCAGGAAAATTAATATAACCTTAGAAGTTTCATAGGATTGTTACTAGGTTAGGCTAGGCAAAACCTTAATTCTTCAAAATTTTAAATTTGAAAAAATTAAAATATTGAAAGCGAGGAATTAAGCTATGAATTATGAAAATTTAGCAAAAGAAATATTAAAAAATGTCGGTGGACAAGAAAATGTATCAAATTTAACACATTGTGCAACAAGATTAAGATTTAATCTTAAAGATGTATCAAAGGCTAATACAGAAACAATAAAGAAAACTAAAGGAGTTATGGGTGTCGTAGACAAAGGTGGACAATATCAAGTTATTATAGGTAATGATGTAAATCATGTTTACAAAGAAATAATGAAAATTGCTAATATTGAAGGTAATAGCGAATCTAAAGAGGTAGATGACCGTAAGACTGTGGCAAAGGTTATAGATACTATTACAGGTATATTTACTCCAATATTACCAGCCATTACAGCAGCAGGTATGATGAAAGCTGTACTTGCATTATTAACAGCTTTTAAATTAATTTCTACTGATTCTCAAAGTTATCAAATATTTAACTTTATGGCAGATGCAGCATTTTATTTCTTACCAATATTTTTAGCAAACTCAGCAGCTAAGAAATTTAAATGCAATCCATATTTAGCTATGATGCTTGGAGGAATATTACTTCATCCAACATTTGTAACAATGGTTAATACAGCTAAGGAAACTGGTGAATCATTAGCCATTTTTGGATTACCAATTACTTTAGCTTCATATAGTTCAAGTGTTTTACCAATAATACTTGGTGTTTGGTTCATGTCATATGTTGAACCAATTGCAGATAAGATATCACCTAAGGCTATTAAATTCTTCACAAAACCATTAATTACAGCAGTTGTTTCAGGAATAGTAATTTTAGTTGTAATTGGACCTATTGGATATATAGTAAGTGATAAAGTTGGATTAGGAATAAAAACTTTAGAATCTTATGCTAGCTGGTTAGTACCTACTTTATTAGGAGGATTAACTCCATTATTAGTTATGACAGGTACACATTATGGACTTATACCAATTGGAATAAATAATCGTATGACTATGGGATATGACACTATAATATATCCGGGTATGTTAGCTTCAAATGTATCTCAAGGTGGAGCAGCTTTAGCAGTAGCAATAAAGAGCAAAAACAAAGAAATTAAACAATTAGCATCTTCAGCAGGTATTACAGCAGTTTGTGGTATTACAGAGCCAGCTTTATATGGTGTTAATTTAAGATTTAAAACTCCATTATATGCATCAATGATTGGTGGGGCAGCAGGTGGATTATTCCTAGGATTATTTAGAGTTTCTAATTATTCAGGGGGATCACCAGGATTTTTAACTTTACCAAGTTATATTGGTGGAGAATCTATGATGAATTTTGTATATGCATGTATAGGGGCTGTAATAAGTGTAGTAGTAGCATTCGTTGCTGGTTTAATATTATATAAGGATAAAGTAGAAGCTATAGAAGATGAAAATTTAGAAGAAGTTGCAGTAGATAAAGCACCATTAATGAATAAGATAACTATTTCAAGTCCATTAAAGGGAGAAGTAGTTCCTTTAACAGAAGTTAAAGATGAAACATTTGCATCAGAAATGATGGGAAAAGGTATTGCTATAAATCCTACAGAAGGAAAAGTAGTTTCACCAATAAATGGTACAGTTCAAATGATATTTAAAACTAAACATGCAATTGGATTAAAATCAGAAGATGGAGCAGAAATTTTAATTCACATTGGTATGGATACAGTTCAATTAGATGGTAAACACTTTACTGCACATGTTAAAGATGGAGATAAGGTTAAGGTTGGAGATACTTTAGTTGAATTTGATATGGATGCTATTAAAAAAGAAGGTTATGAATTAGTTACACCTGTTATTATCACAAATACTATGGATTATTTAGAAATAGTACCAAAAGAAATTAAATCAGTTAATGCAGGAGAGGATATAATCACTATTTTATAGTAGATAAAAATATAAAAAGATAAGAGCCAAGAGATGCTTAAGTGTGAGAAATTATTAATATAAACTCTTAGCTCTTAATTTTTAATTATTAATTAAGTGTGGAGGTATTGTTATGAATAATAATTTTAATAAATTTCCAGAAAACTTTTTATGGGGAGGGGCTTTAGCTGCAAACCAATGTGAAGGTGGATATAAAGAAGGTGGAAAGGGATTAACAACTGTTGATCTTTGTCCAGCTGGTGAAAATAGAAGAAAAGTTATGGAAGGTAAAATTGATATATTAAAACCTGTTGAGGGAGAGTATTATCCATCACATGAATCTATAGATTTTTATCATAGATTTAGAGAAGACATAGCTTTATTTGCTGAAATGGGATTTAAATGTCTAAGAATTTCAATTGCATGGTCAAGAATATTCCCAAATGGAGATGAAGAAACTCCAAATGAGGAAGGATTGAAGTTTTATGATGAAATGTTTGATGAAATGATTAAACATGGAATAGAACCAGTAGTTACAATATGTCACTTTGATACTCCAATTGGAATTATTGAAAAGTTTGGTGGATGGAAAAATCGTAAGTTTGTAGATTTTTATTTAAACTATTGTAAGGCTATATTTACAAGATACAAGAATAAAGTTAAGTACTGGATGACATTTAATGAAATTAATATGATATTACATCTTCCATTTATGGGAGCTGGAGTTAGATTTGATGAGGGAGATAATGAGCTTCAAATTAAATATCAATCAGCTCACCATGAACTTATAGCAAGTGCTTTAGCTACTAAAATGGCTCATGAAATAATTCCAGGTTCTATGGTTGGATGTATGCTTGCAGCAGGAGTAACTTATGCTTATAGTTGTAATCCTGAAGATGTACAAAAAGCTATGGATAAGGAAAGAGAAAATTTATTCTTTATAGATGTTCAATCAAGAGGAGAATATCCAGGTTATGCAAAGAGATTCCTAAGAGAAAATGGAATTGAAATTGTATTTGGCGAGAATGATGAAGAAATATTAAAGAATAATACTGTAGATTTTATTGGATTTAGCTATTATTCAAGTAGATGTGCAAGTGTTAATCCAGAAGTAGTTAATGGAAAAACAGCAGGAAATGTATTTAAAACTGTAAGAAATCCATATTTAAAGGTATCTGAATGGGGATGGCAAATAGATCCACTTGGATTAAGAATAACAGCAAATCAGCTATATGATAGATATCAAAAGCCATTATTCATAGTTGAAAATGGACTTGGTGCTGTAGATACTCCAGAAGAAGATGGAACTATTAATGATGATTATAGAATAGAATATTTAAGTGAACATGTTAAAGCGATGAAAGAAGCAATTGCTGATGGAGTTGATTTAATAGGATATACTCCATGGGGATGCATTGATTTAGTATCTGCATCAACAGGAGAAATGAAGAAAAGATATGGTTTCATTTATGTAGATAAAGATAATGAAGGAAACGGTACTTTAAATAGAAGTAAGAAAAAGAGTTTCTATTGGTATAAAAAAGTTATAGAAACTAATGGTGAAGAAGTGTAAGTAAGAGAACAAATCTAAGATTTGGTTACTGGAACATCACTGAAAGTTATAATCAATATAATAAAATGCTATAATTAAGCAATAAAATCTCCTAAGTATTAATATTACTAAGGAGATTTTTATGTTTATTATAAAATGAAATTTAAAATAGTAATATTTAGATAAATATAATAAAACTTTGATATAATAAATATTAATACAATAGAAGAAGGAAAAGGGGATTAAGTTATGATAAAACTAATAGCAAGTGATATGGATGGAACTTTATTGAATGATGACCATATGATATCAGAAGAAAATTTAAAAGCTATAAGAAAAGCCCAAGAAATGGGAAGACATTTTACAATTGTAACTGGAAGAGATTATGGAGCGGTAAAGTCATATTTAGAGGAATGTAATTTAAAATGTGAATGTATTTTAAGTAATGGTGCAGAGTATAGAGATGTAAATGGAAATGTAATTGAAAGCGTATATATGAATAAGGAAAGTGTAAAAATAGTATTTGATATGTTAAATGAAGCTGGCTTATGTATACAATTAATGACTAACAAAGGTTCTTATATAACAAATAAAGAAAGCGATAAAAAGGCTATTATTGATAGATTTAAGTTATTTAATCCTAAAATGACTGAAGAAGAGGTAAAGAAGTTTGTTGAAAATTTCCATAAAGAAAGAGGAATGAAGGAGATAGATAATATCTATGAAATATTAGAAAGTAATGTAGAAATATTAAAAATAGTTACTTTCGATAATGATGAAAAATTAATAGCAAGATTAAAAGATAAATTAAGAGAAAGTACATCAGATTTAGCTGTAGCATCTACTTTTTCTAATGATATTGAAATAAGCGATATTGAAGCTCAAAAGGGATTAATACTAGCTAAAACTATTAAAAAGATGGGGATAGATAAAAGTGAAGTAATAGTACTTGGGGATAGCTTTAATGACTATTCTATGTTTACGGAATTTGAAAATTCTTATGCTATGGAAAATGCAATTCCAGAGATTAAGAAAATTGCAAAGTATATTACTGATACTAATAATAATGATGGAGTAGCGAAAGCTATTTACAAGGCATTAGAAGTATAAAGAAAGTATTTAATAACAAGTTTGTATAAGAAACTTGTTATTTTTTTTTATACTAGATAACTTTAATAATGTCTAATTATTACTATAAAAATAGTAGAAATATTATTATGGAAATTAAATTATCCCTTTGCTAGAATAAAGTATAATTATACAATTTTAGAAAGAGAGTGTGAGAATTTGTGGGAAACTTTAAGATGCCAGAAGGTTTTTTATGGGGAAGTGCTTCAGCTGCATATCAAGTAGAGGGAGCTTATTTAGAAGATGGAAAAGGTATTACAAATTGGGACAAGTTTGTAAGGATTGAAGGTAAAACATTTAAACATACTACAGGGGATGTAGCGGTAGATCATTATCATAGATTTAAAGAAGATGTTAAGTTAATGGCAGAAATGGGACTTAAGACTTATCGATTTTCAATTTCATGGGCAAGAATAATTCCAGATGGAAATGGAGATATAAATGAAAAAGGACTTAAATTTTATGAAGAGCTTATTGATGAATGTTTAAAATATAATATAGAGCCTATGGTTACAATATTCCATTGGGATTTACCACAAGCTTTAGTAGAGCAATATGGTGGGTTTGAAAGTAGAAGAATAGTTGATGATTTTGTTAGATATGCAACAATTTTATTTAAACGTTTTGGTTCTAAAGTTAAGTATTGGATTACTTTAAATGAGCAAAATATATTTACTTCATTAGGGTGGCTTACAGCAATGCATCCACCAGGTAAATTTGATGATGTAAAGACATTCTATCAAGTTAATCATCATGCATTTATGGCACATGCAAAATCAGTATTAGAATTTAAGAAATTAGTTCCTAATGGGAAAATTGGTGCTAGTTTTGCATATAGTCCAAGTTATGCTATTGATTGTAATCCAATTAATGCAATGTCAAAAATGGATTATGATAATATGAAAAACTTTTGGTGGATGGATATGTACGCATATGGACGTTATCCTAAATCAACTTTTATTTATTTAAAGAATAGAGGTATTGAACCTAAATTTGAAGATGGAGATGAAGATATTTTAAAAGAAGCAGCAGAAAAAATTGATTTTATGGGTGTGAATTATTATCAAACTGCTGTATGTGAATATAATCCTATTGATGGAGTGACTCCATATGGAACATTTAACACTACTGGTATTAAAGGGTCAGGTCAAGTTACTGGACAACCTGGATTATTTAAAAATCCATCGAATCCATATTTAAAGACAACAGATTGGGATTGGACTATAGATCCAATGGGATTAAGATATGCACTAAGAGAAATTACAAGTAGATATAATCTTCCAATAGTAATATCAGAAAATGGATTAGGTGCATTTGATAAAAAAGAAGAAGATAATTCAATACATGATCCTTATAGAATAGAATTTTTAAAAGCTCATATTGAAGAAATGAAAATAGCTATAGAAGAAGGATGCGATGTAATAGCATATTGTACATGGTCGTTTACTGATTTATTAAGCTGGTTAAATGGATATCAAAAGAGATATGGCTTTGTATATGTAGATAGGGAAGAGGAAGAAGGAGCTTCAATGAATCGTTATAAAAAAGATAGTTATTATTGGTATAAGAATGTAATTAAAACTAATGGTGAAGAACTTTAATATAATAATGTTTCTTAATTAGATATAAATGCGATGGTAAGTTTAAAGTTAATTTTAGCGCTTATCATTGCATTTTATTTTTTATTTATATTTAAATTTGTCATTAATTACTTAGTGACATTTATATAGTATCTATTAATTGAAGTTAGAATTTTATAAAGGTAAAATAAAATTAATTATAGTTATAAAAACAAAAAATGATGTTGAATTAAGTTGTTTTATGTAAGTATAATATCAGTTTCATTAAATTAATAATAAAGGAGGGGTTAAAAAATAGAGTTTTTAATTAAAAATTAAATTTAAAGCGCCAGGACTCTTGTGAGTTGACGAGGATGGGGAGTATCGAATACTTCGGCGGGTGCCCCACGGTATCGCACTACCGTTAGCGACTAGTAAAACTATGAAGTGATTTGTAGGACAAATCTAGTCTGGTGTTAAAACCTTCATTGTGTTTTTTGATGTCCGAGCATTAGTCTATACTTTTTTAATGTTTGCATTAAATTATCACAAGAAAATTTATAAAAGTAGAAAAATTTGAAATATGGAAGGAAGATTTTATATGTGCGGAATAGTTGGTTATATAGGAAATAAGAAAGCTAGTAATTTTTTAATAGAAGGATTATCAAAATTAGAGTATAGAGGATATGATTCAGCAGGAATAGCTGTTATTAATAATGGATCTGTTGAAATAAGAAAGCATAAAGGTCGTTTATCAAATCTTGTTGAAGAGTTAGAGAATAATTCAGCAGATGGAACAATAGGAATTGGTCATACAAGATGGGCAACTCATGGAGAGCCTTCAGATATAAATTCACATCCACATCAAACATCAAAAGGTGATATTACTGTAGTTCATAATGGGATTATTGAAAATTATAATGAACTTACAAAATGGTTAAAGAGTGAAGGATATGAATTTAAATCAGCAACAGATACAGAAGTAATACCTAATTTAATTCACTATTATTATAAGGGAGATCTTTTTGAAGCTGTAGTAAAGGCTACTGAAAACTTAGAAGGAAGCTATGCTTTAGGAGTAGTTTGTGGACAAGAACCAGATAAAATAGTAGCTGTTAGAAAAGATAGTCCATTAATAGTTGGAATAGGCAATGGTGAATCATTCATAGCATCAGATATACCAGCAGTATTGAATTATACTAGAGATATTTATCTTTTAGAAGATAATGAGTTTGTAGTATTAACTAATGAAGGTGCAAAAATATTTAAAGCAAATGGTGAAAGAATAAATAAAGAAATATATAAAGTAACTTGGAATGAGGATGCAGCGGAAAAAGGCGGTTATGATTCATTCATGTTAAAGGAAATTCATGAGCAACCAAAGGCTATTAAAGATACAATGTCAGGAAGAGTATCTTTAAATGAAAAGATTAATTTAGGTGATTTTAAACTTACAGCAGAAGAGTTAGAAGAAATAGATAGAATTTATATTATTGCATGTGGAACGGCATATAATGCAGGTTTAATTGGAAAAGTAGCAATTGAAGATTTAGCCAGAATACCAGTTGAAGTAGCAATTGCTTCTGAGTTTAGATATAGAAATCCAATAGTAACAAAGAAAACTCTTATAGTAACGCTAAGTCAATCAGGAGAAACAGCTGATACATTAGCAGTTCTTAGAGATGCAAAGAAAATAGGAGCTAAAACATTAGCTATAACAAATGTTGTTGGAAGTAGTATTTCTAGAGAAGCAGACAATGTAATATATACTATGGCTGGGCCAGAAATTGCAGTTGCATCAACTAAGGCTTATACAACTCAAACAGTTGTTATGAATTTATTAGGTATGTATTTAGCTGATTTAAAAGGAATGTTAAAATCTGAAGATGAAATTGAAATTAAGAAGGCTTTATTAGAATTACCTAATAAGATAGAAGAGGTATTAGAGAAAAAGCCACAGATTGCAGAGATTGCTAAAATTATAGCTCAAGAGAAAGATTTATTTTATTTAGGAAGAGATGTTGACTATGCATTAGCAATAGAAGGTGCTCTTAAAATAAAAGAAATAGCATATATCCATTCAGAAGCATATGCTGGAGGAGAACTTAAACATGGAACTATAGCATTAATAGAGCCAGGAACTAAAATAATAGCATTATTGACTCAAACTAATTTAAAAGATAAAATGATCAGTAATATTAGAGAAGTTAAGTCTAGAGGGGCTGAAATCATTGGTATAGCTTATGAAGGACAAGAATTAGATTCATCTATTTTTGATGAAATCATAAGAATACCTCAAATTTCTACTAGAATAGCACCAGTATTGGGAGCTGTTGTATTACAGTTATTAGCATACTATGTAGCTAAGGAAAGAGGCTGTGATATAGATAAGCCAAGAAATCTTGCAAAATCAGTAACTGTTGAATAATAAGTATAATAAAAAATAATAAACTAGGCTGTGTATAAATGATTAAGAGTATATTTATACATGGCCTAGTTTAAATTATTTTAAAAATATCTACTATAAATTTAAATAAGTATGTATAATAAAATAGCGATATATATAATGTGTTGAGTTATAGGAGGTATATAAGTGATCAATAATGAAGGAGTTCTTTTACCTATAGGGACTATTGTGGTTTTAAAAGATGGATATAAAAAGCTTATGATTATTGGAAGAATGCAATTACAAGGGAAAGAAGAGAAGTTGTGGGATTATTTAGGTATATTATATCCAGAAGGATACTTAGGAGAAGATTATACATTTTTATTTAACAATGAAGATATAGAAGAAGTAGTTTTTGAAGGCTATACTGATTTAGAAGATGAAGCATTTAAAGTTGCTCTAAAAAAATTACAAAAATAATGAGGAATACATTAGTAGAATACAAGTTATCATTTGGAGGGTATTACCAAAAGGTAGCTTGTATTTTTTTATATTAATTACATAGAAAGTATAAAAATGTTAGAAAATAAACATTGAGATAAGCGCATAAATTTATAATTGTGTCACTAACTATTTAAATTTGTCACTAAGTATTGAGGACATTTGTAGTATATGATTCAATTGATGTAAACGAATAAAAAATATAAAATAAACTTGTAAGTAGTTGATATTTAAAAATGTCACTAATGGGGGATGGTCATGAGAAAAAGTAAATTAATGTCTAGGCAAAAAGAAATAATACAAATTTTAACTAAATCAACTATTAAAAATCCCATAACTGTTTCAGCAATAGCTGAAAAGTTAAATATAAGCTCAAGAACGGTATTAAGAGAAATACCTAAAATAGAGAAATGGTTAGATGAAAATGGTTTTAATTTTATTAAGAAGCCAGGTGTTGGATTAATAATAGATGAAAACCTAGAAAATCAACAATTAATATTAGAGCTTCTAGAGATTGAAAATGTAGAAAAAGATTATAGCAAAGAAGAAAGACAAAGAATAATCCTAGGAGAGTTATTAATAAATAAAGAACCATTAAAATTATTTTACTTCACTTCTCTGTTAAAAGTATCAGAAGGAACATTAAGTAATGATTTAGATAGTATAGAAGAATGGCTTAAAAGCTTCAATATAAAACTTATTAGAAAGCAGGGGTTAGGAGTTTATCTAGAAGGTGAAGAGAAAGACTATAGAAAAGCATTATCAAATATTTTATATGATACTTTAGAAGAAAAAGAAATGATTAACTTATTGAAAGACTCATTAGGAAATAATAGAAATAAAGATATCATAGAGCTATCTATAGAAAATAGGCTGTTAAAGTTTATTGATAAATCAATAATTAAAGATATAGAAAATATACTTTCTGACTTAGAAAATCAATATGAATTTAAAATGTCAGATAGTGCTTATATAGGACTAGTTGTACATCTATCTTTAGCAGTTCAAAGAATAAAAAATAATGAAAAAATAGTAATGGATAAGGATTCACTTAATGAATTGCAGTTTTTACCAGAGTTTTCTTTAGGAGAAAAAATATCAAGAGATTTAGAGAAGAGTTTTGATATACAAATTCCAAAAGATGAAATAGGTTATATAACAATGCATTTAAAGGGAGCAAAACTTAGATTAAGTAAAGTTGAAAATGATATTGATTTAGATAACTTAGATATTAAACAAATTGTTAACTATATAATATCAGAGGTTGAAAAAGATTTCGATATTCAAATAAAAAATCGTAAAAAATTAAGTACAGATTTATTAAATCATTTAGTACCAGCAGTAAGTAGACTTACTATGAAGCTTAATATAAGAAATCCGTTATTAGATAAGATAAAGGAACAATATAGCGATGTATATAAATCTTGTGAAAAAGCTTGTGAGATTTTAAAGAAAATAACTAATGTAGATAAGATTCCTGAATCAGAGGTGGCATATGTTGCAATTCATATTGCAGCTGCTTTAGAAGAAAATATAAAAAATGAAAGATTTTCAGTAGTAATAGCGTGTCCAACTGGAATAGGAACATCAAGACTTTTAGCTGCAAATGTAAAAAAAGAATTTGATAATCTAGATATAAAAGGAACTATATCTGCTATAAACATAGATATTGATAATTTAAAAAGACAAGGAATTGATTTCATAATAACAACTATTGATTTAGAAGTAGATTATAAATATGTATGTGTAAACCCAATATTTTTAGATAGAGATAAGATTATACTTAAAGATTTTATACATAGATTATCAAAGGATAGAGTATATAAGGCATTGAAAAATAAAGAGTCAAGATGCGATAAAGAAAAGATAGAATCAATTACTAGCTTAGGAGCAGATATTATAAAAATATTAGAAAATGTTAAGGTAAAAGAATTAGAATCAATAGATTCTACTAAGTCTATTATAAAAGAAGCTAGTAAGATTTTCGCTGAAAATCATGAGCAAGCAGAAAGTATTGAAAAGTCTTTAATAGCAAGAGAAGCTATTTCAAGTACTTATATAAGTTCTTTTAATATGATGTTTTTACATTGTAAGAATGAAAATGTTTTCAATTGTAAATTTGGGGTATTAAGATTAAGTAATACTTTTATAGAGGAAGAAAAGAATATAGATTATGCAATAGTTTCGTTAATTCCAGAAAATAATACTCAAATGCAAATAGATATTATGGGACATATTAGTAGTGAAATAATAGAAAAAGAAAGCTTTAGAAAGATAATTAAAGAAGATAATGAAAGTAATTTAAAAAAGAGTTTAGAAAGTGTTTTAAGTGAATTTTATAGAAGGCAATTAAAACAAATAATGGAGGGATAGATATATTATGAAGGAGAAAATACAAAAGTTTGGTAAATTCTTAAGTGGAATGGTAATGCCAAATATAGGAGCATTTATAGCATGGGGCTTTATAACAGCATTATTTATACCAGCAGGATGGTTCCCTAATGAACAGTTAGGATCAATGGTAGACCCAATGCTTAAATATTTATTACCTTTATTAGTAGGTTTTACTGGAGGTAGAGTTGTTGGTGGAGCAAGAGGTGGTGTTATAGCTGCAGTTGCGACAACAGGGGTTATAGTTGGAGCAGATATTCCAATGTTCATTGGTGCTATGATAATGGGTCCACTAGCTGGATATGTTATTAAAAAGTTTGACCAAGCAATTGAAGGGAAAATTCCAGCTGGATTTGAGATGTTAGTTAACAATTTCTCAGTAGGAATTTTAGGAATGTTACTTGCGATTTTTGGATTTTATGCAATTGGACCAGTAGTAGTTGTTGTAACTTTAACTCTTAAATCAGGTGTTGAAATAATTATAAGTAAAGGATTACTTCCTTTAGTATCAATATTTATAGAACCAGCAAAAGTATTATTCTTAAATAATGCAATTAATCATGGAATAATAGGGCCAATAGGAATAGAACAAACTCAAGAAATGGGTAAATCTATAATGTATTTATTAGAAGCTAACCCAGGACCAGGACTAGGGGTATTATTAGCATATTGTATGTATAGTAAAGGAGCAATGAAACAATCAGCTCCAGGTGCAGCTATAATCCATGCATTAGGTGGTATTCATGAAATTTACTTCCCATATATACTAATGAATCCAGTATTAATATTAGCACCAATCGTTGGTAGTGCAGCAGGAATATTAGTATTCTCAATATTTAAGGCAGGATTAGTAGCAACACCATCACCAGGAAGTGTATTTGCAATTTTAGCATTAGCACCAAAGGGTGGATTATTACCAGTATTATTAGGGATTGTAGTTTCAACAGTAGTTTCATTTGTAGTTGCAGCTCCATTAGTTAGAAAAGCTGCTAAAGGAATGAAGGATAAAGCTGAAAATGATGAAAGTGTTGAAGTAAATTTATCAGTAGTTGAAAGAAACACTATAAGTAAGATTATATTTGCATGTGATGCTGGTATGGGCTCAAGTGCAATGGGAGCAACAAAGTTTAGAAATAGAATAAAGAATTTAGGATTAAATATAACTGTAGCAAATTCATCAGTAGATACTATTCCAAATGATGCAGATATAGTTGTTAGCCATGTTAAGTTAGTTGAAAGAGCTAAGAAAAATTCACCACAAGCTGACCATATATTTATAGAAAACTTCTTACAAGATCCAAAGTTAGACGAATTATATAAGAGTTTAAAAAAAAGAGTTAATGGAGTTGAAGCAAAAGAAGAAGCTATAACACTTGAAGAAGTATCAGCCACAGAAACTATAGAAGTAAAAGAAAGCTCAATATTAAAAGAAAGTAATATAGTTTTAGGATTAGAAAGTGTTACTAAAGAAGAGGCTATAACTAAAGCAGGAAAGCTTTTAGCTAAAGAAGGTTATGTAAATAATAAATATGTTGATGCAATGCTTGAAAGAGAAAAAATTGTATCTACTTATATAGGAATGGGAATAGCTATTCCTCATGGAGTTGGAGAAGCTAAGAAGGAAGTTAAAGAATCAGGAATAGTAGTTCTTCAATATCCAAATGGAGTTATGTTTGGTGATGAGTTAGCTTACTTAGTAATAGGTATAGCTGGAGTTGGAGACGATCATCTTGAAATTTTATCTAACATAGCAACATCATTAGAAGATGAAAGTTTAGTTGAAAAACTTAAAAATACAAAAAATAAATCTGATATATTAAGTACATTTAATAAATAGTATAGGGGGAATTAAATATGAAAAAGGCAATTCAATTTGGAGCTGGAAACATAGGTAGAGGTTTTATAGGAGCATTACTTTCAAAGGCTGGATATCATGTGGTATTTGCAGATGTAAATAAAGAAATAATAGAAAAGATAAACGAGGACAAGTTCTATACTATACATGTTATGGATGTAGAATGTACAGAAGAAAAAATAGAAAACATAAGTGGCGTTATATCAACTAGTGATGATATATTAAAAGAAATTGTTGAAGCTGAAATAATAACAACAGCAGTAGGACCAGTAGTATTACCAAGAATAGCACCAACAATAGCAAAAGGAATACAATTAAGAAAAGAAGCAGGATTAAAATCATTCTTAAATATAATAGCTTGTGAAAATGCTATAAAAGCTAGTTCACAGTTAGAAGAAGAAGTTAAGAAATATTTAAATGAAGAAGAAGTGGAATACTTAGAAGAGTTTGTAGGTTTCCCTAATTGTTCAGTTGATAGAATTGTACCACCAGTTAAAAGTGAAAATATTCTAGATGTAGTTGTTGAAAGATTTTATGAATGGAATGTTGAAGAAAAGGCATTTAAGGGTTCAATACCACAAATTGAGGGTATGAATTTAGCTGATAATTTAATGGCTTATATAGAAAGAAAGCTATTTACATTAAATACTGGACATGCGATAACAGCATACTTTGGATATTTAAAGGGATATAACACAATAGATGAAAGTATAAAAGATGAAGTTATATATGATTTTGTTAAAAAGGCTATGATAGAAAGTGGACAAGGGTTAATAGCTAAATATAACTTTGATGAAGAATCACATCTTAAATATATTGATAAGATAATAGGTAGATTTAAAAATCCATATTTAAAAGATGATGTAGCTAGAGTTGGTAGAGAGCCTTTAAGAAAATTAAATGAAAATGATAGATTAATTAAACCTTTAATAACAGCAAGAGGCTTCAATATAAAAACAGATAGTTTATTATTAGGAGTAGGAGCTGCACTTCATTATGATAATAAAGAAGACGCTCAAAGTAGGGAGTTACAAAGTTTAATTCAAGAAAAAGGTATCAGAGGCTCTATAGCAGAGATATCAAAGATATCAGAGGATACAGATGTGCTTGATAAGATAGAAAAGTATTATGATGAAGTTAAGAAATTAATAGGAGCATAATATTTCTATATAAATATTTAAAACTTAAAATTTAATCTCTAAATTAATAGCACCAAAAGTAAATTGATAAAAAGAATACTTTTGGTGCTATTATTATGCAATAATTTAAAAATAAGAATAAATAATATATATAATTCCAAAATAATTGATGTAGTATAATTATAATAATAAAATTATCATATAAGTAGCAAAAGATATTAGAGTGGGGGAAGGGTTAGTGCTTAAAGAGAGATTACAGACATTAGGAAAATTTTTTAGTAGTATGATTATACCTAATATAGGAATTTTTATAGCTTGGGGATTTGCCACTGCTATATTTATTCCAACAGGATGGTATCCTAATGAAAAAATAGCAGAATTAATAGATCAAATAATAAAATATTTATTACCTATATTAGTAGGTTATACAGGTGGAAAGGTTGTTGGAGGCTTAAGAGGTGGAGTAGTAGCATCAATAGCAACAATGGGAGTAATAGCAGGTGTTAATATTCCAATGCTTATAGGAGCGATGTTTATAGGACCAATCTCTGGATATATAATAAAAAGATTTGATAAAAGAGTAAAAGATAAGATTCCAGTAGGATTTGAAATGTTAGTGAATAATTTTTCTATTGCAATTATAGGGTTAATATTAGCAATTATAGGGTTATTTATAGTAGGACCATTTATTGTAATAGTTTCACATGTAATAAATGAAGGCGTGAAATTTTTTATAAATAAGTCATTATTACCGATTTTAGCAATTTTCATAGAGCCAGCAAAGGTATTATTTTTAAATAATGCGATAAATCATGGAATAATAGATATTATTGCATTAGATCAAGTAAATGAAGTTGGAGAGTCTATATTATATTTATTAGAAGCAAATCCAGGTCCAGGATTAGGTGTGATATTAGCATATTGGGTATACAGTAAAGGAGCTATGAAAGAATCAGCACCTAGCGCAGCTATTATTCAATTTCTGGGAGGGATACATGAGATATATTTTCCATATATATTGATAAATCCAATTCTAATAATTGCACCTATTGTTGGGAGTATGGCATCTATTATGGTGTTTCTTACATTTAATTCAGGATTAGTAGCCACAGCTTCTCCGGGTAGTATATTCTCCATAATAATGTTATCCTCAAAAGATGATATTATTGGAAACTTATTGGGGGTATTAGTTGGAGGAATAGTTTCATTTATTGTTTCATCATTATTCTTTAAAAGAGAGAGAGTAAAAATAAATGAAAAAGATAATAAAAATGAAGATATAAAAGAAGTAAATATAGATGTAAATTTGGAGAATATTAAAAAGATAGTGTTTGCATGTGATGTAGGAATGGGATCAAGTGCAATGGGAGCTACAAAATTTAGAAATAAAATTAAAGAGTTAAACTTAAATATTGATGTGGACAATTCAGCAATAGAAAAAATACCGGATGATGCAGATATAGTAATTACTCATGAGGGTTTATTATCTAGTGTAAAGGATAAACTTAATAAGCATCAATTTATATTTATAGAAAATTTTCTAGATGATAAAAAATTAGATGGACTATACGAAAAAATATGTGACCAGTTTAAGAGGGAAAGTAAAGATATAGAAATAGAAGATTTTAATCATAAAGAAAAAAAGTCTATATTAGATGAAAATAATATAATATTAGGATTAGAAAGTGAATCTAAAGAAGAAGCAATAGCACGAGCAGGTGAATTATTGTTTGAAAAAGGATATGTAAATTGTGAATATATTGATTCCATGATTGAAAGAGAAAATAGAATATCTACATATATAGGTATGGGAATAGCAATTCCACATGGAACAGAGAGTGGTAAAAATGAAGTGAAAGAATCTGGTGTGGTAATTCTTCAATATCCAAATGGAATAAATTTTCAGGGTCAAATTGCATATTTAATAATAGCAGTAGCGGCTAAAGGAAATGATCATTTAGAAATATTATCTAATATAGCTTCTTCGTTAGGCAATATTGAACTATTAGAGTCATTGAAAACTACTACTGATTCACAAGAAATATTAAGGGCATTTAATATTTAAATCATTAAATTTTTATAAAAATAACAAAGTCAATAATTTAAAAGAGAGCTAATGCATTTAAAGCATTAACTCTCTTTTAAGTTTAGGGAATTGTTATGTCATTTATAAAATTATAAGTAATTTCAATTATGGTATATACAATCCCAATTAAAGTTATAGCTGGTAATAAGATCATATAATCACTCCAATAAAATAATATATATTAATATGGTAATTAAAAAATAAAAAAATATACGTGAATTTTATGTTAAATATAAGATTTTAAACAAATAAATGAGTTATAGGCATTATGCTAATTCCTAAAAATATAGATGCAACAGAAAGTCGTGTATATCCATATTTTCTAGATGAAGGGATAAGCTCATCTAATGATATATAAATCATTATTCCACAAACTACAGCAAAAATTATTCCCAGTATAAGTTCATTAATAAATGGCTTTAAACATAAGAAAGCGATTAATGCACCTAAGGGTTCTGCCATTCCAGAAAGAAAAGAATATTTAATAGCTTTAAATCTACTTTTTGTTGCAAAGTAAATTGGCATAGCAATAGCAATACCTTCAGGAATGTTATGAAGAGCTATAGCTAAAGTTACAGCAATTCCTAATGAAGCATCTTGATATCCAGAGACAAAAGTTGCAATACCTTCAGGAAAGTTATGTATCATAAGAGCTATAGTTGATACTAAACCAACTCTAAAAATATCAAAATTATTGTTACATTTAGGAACACTTCCTTTTTCCTCTTCAGGAATAAATATATCAATTAAATAAGCCATTAATGCTCCTATTAACAAAAACAAAATTGACCATAGGATACCATTAACTTTTCCATGGTATTTAGAAATTGCTTCTTGAGCTGTAGGAAATAAATCTGTAAAGGATACTGTAATCATAACACCAGCAGAAAAACCTAAGGAAAAGGTAAGAAATTTTTCATTTCTAGTTTTACTAAAGAAAATAATAACTGCACCTAAAACAGTTGATAATCCTGCTATTGTGGAAAGTAATAAAGGAAATAATGAATCTTTATCAATCATTTTCAACCTCTCTATAGTATTGTTACATAATTATTTTATGACTAATAGTGAATAAAAAGAATATAAAGTTTTAGAAAAATGGTATAATTGGAAAGTAATAGTAGTATGAGAGGGTGAAATATGTTAGGAACAATAGTAAATTCAATAACAGTAATAATTGGATGTTTAGTTGGACTTATAGTAAAAGGAAGATTAACAGAAAAAATAAGTACTACAATAATGAATGGAATTGCATTATGTGTTTTATACATAGGAATATCAGGAGCGCTAGATGGTGGAGATACGTTAATAATGATAATATCAATAGCTATTGGTGCATTAATTGGAGAAATTATAGATATTGATAAGTGGCTAAATAGATTAGGATACTATTTAGAAAGTAAGTTTAAGAGTGATAAAGATAGTAGTATATCTATAGCAGAAGGTTTTATAACTTCTAGTCTTTTATTTTGTGTTGGAGCAATGTCTATAGTAGGAGCATTAGAAAGTGGACTAAAAGGAAGTTATGATACTTTATTTACCAAGTCTATTTTAGATGGAATATCATCTATTATTTTTACATCTTCTTTGGGAATCGGTGTAATATTCTCTGCAGTAACTGTATTTATATATCAAGGAAGTATAACATTAGGAGCTGGACTTTTGTCTGGAGTATTAAGTAATTCTGTAATTACAAATATGAGTGCTGTTGGAGGATTACTTATAATTGGCCTTGGTTTAAATATGCTTGGTATAACAAAGATAAAAATTGCAAATCTACTCCCAGCAATATTTTTACCTATAATTTTTCAAATATTTTAACTAATCATATAGAAAAAATAGTTAAAAATGAAATAAAATGTTATAATGTATTTGTAATTATATATTTTCAGGAGGTAAATAATGAAAAAAGATTATTCGTCACTTATTTGGGGATTGATATTTGTTGTTCTAGGAATTATTTTTGGGGGAAATGCGCTTAATATATGGGATATAGATATATTTTTTCCAGGATGGTGGACTTTATTTTTAATTATACCTGGACTAATATCAATGGTTAGATATGGATTTAACTGGGGATCTGGTATACTAGTAATAATAGGATTAGTGTTATTATTCGATGAATTAGATATAATAGATGATGGCGCTATATGGAGATTAATATTCCCATTAATTTTAGTTGCTATAGGTATTTCTATAATTGCATCATTTTTTAGAAGAGGAACAAAAAAAAACACTGAATGTGATGAGTATAGTAAAAGTAAATCATATAAGTATGATTCAACTCAATATCCAAGATATACTGCTATTTTAGGTGGTGGAAATTATAAAAATAGTACTGAGGATTTAAAAGGATTAGTTGCAGAAGCTATATTAGGTGGATTAGAAATAGACTTAAGAGATGCAAAAATAACTGAAGATATAGTTTTAGAGCTTACTGCAGTGTTAGGAGGAATAGATGTATTTATTCCTGATAATGTAAGAGTTGAAATAATATCAGGGGTTCCTGTATTAGGTGGATTTGAACATAAAATAAATAGAAACGCTACTTCAGGGCCAAAAGTTAGAATTAAGTATACAGCAGTATTAGGTGGAATAGAAATTAAATAGTATTATTATAAT
>ERZ791879.138-NODE-138-length-79926-cov-4.078564_pt1 | contig 79926 bp, 81 predicted proteins | sample MGYA00510162_ERZ791879 | MGnify/ENA primary metagenome ERZ791879 (study PRJEB30046, sample SAMN00792113) | human gut metagenome | study: EMG produced TPA metagenomics assembly of the A metagenome-wide association study of gut microbiota in type 2... | reverse complement strand
TTCTCGGAAACCTACCATAGTGATATGGCAAGGCGCCGGGTTCTTACCCTACTGATGGTCAGCCTGGCACCGATTCCGTTCGCAACATTTGGAAACAGGGATCAGAGTATGATGGGTCAAAACTATTTGCGGAGCTTGTTTGCATTGGGATTTCAGGGATTTCTCATCATGGTCTGTGTGGGAATATATGCCGTCCTGATTCAGTCAGCCGCATTTGATACGGATATCATAGCGTCATTGTGGCGGGTGATGGGATTCACGATTCTTTTGGTATTCACCTTGTTTAAGACAGGGTCAGTTGCGCACAGTGTGTTTCACGCACATTAAGGAGGTGTGGTGTGGCAGCATCTTATATCAGTGTCCCGCGGGACCTGACAAAAGTAAAAAACAAAGTATTTTTCAACCTGACAAAGAGACAGTTGATTTGCTTTGGAACAGCGGTACTGCTTGGTGTGCCATCGTTTTTTTTTATGAAGTCGGCAGTGGCAGTAACCATTGCAGTCATGGGAATGATGGTCATTATGATGCCGTTCTTTTTCCTGGCTATGTATGAGCGGAACGGACAGCCGTTAGAAGTTATTCTGGACCACATGGTACAGGCAAGGTTTAAGCGGCCCAGGATCCGGCCATATAAGACAGATAACCGCTATGCAGCAATTATGAAACAGGCAGAGGCAGAAATGGAGGTGGAAAAAATTGTTAGACTTTCTGAAAAAGAAAAAAACAGACAGCAGAGCATTCGTAATGCCGGAAGGACTCACAAGAGAGGAACAGAAAGCTGTAAAAGAGATTATGAAAAAGGTTCAGAAGAATAATGATGTTCCCGGAACGGCGCAGGAAAGTATCACATTTGACCGAATGTTCCAGGATGGAATCTGTAGAGTAGAAGCTAATTATTATACGAAGACAATTCAGTTTCAGGACATCAATTACCAGCTGGCACAGCAGGAAGACAAAACAGAGATCTTTGAAGAGTGGTGTTCCTTCCTGAACTTTTTTGACAGCTCTGTTCATTTTCAACTGTCGTTCACGAATCTGGCAACAGACGTATCAGATTTTGAAAAGAAAATCAGAATCGCACATAAGAATGACGGATTTGATGATGTAAGAGATGAATATTCCGAAATGTTGCTCCATCAGATGGAGGCCGGCAATAATGGCCTTACAAAAACGAAGTACCTGACGTTTGGAATTCATGCAGAATCCAGAAAGATTGCAAAACCGAGACTGATCCATATCGAGACGGATATCCTGAATAACTTTAAAAGACTGGGGGTGCAGGCAAAAGTATTAACTGGAACGGAACGTCTGGAAGTGATGTACAGGCAGTTCCACATTGGAGACGATGCGAAGTTCCGGTTTAATTGGAAACTTCTTCCTGGATCCGGGCTTTCCGTAAAAGATTTTATCGCACCGAGCAGTTTTGCATTTCCAACGGGAAGATATTTTCAGATGGGAGAAATGTATGGGTGCGTGAGCTTTTTATCCATCGATGCATCCGATATCAGCGACCGTTTGTTAGCCGATTTTCTTTCCATGGAATCCAGTCAGATCGTAACAATGCACCTGCAGTCAGTAGACCAGAATGCAGCCATTAAGACAGTAAAGCATACGATCACGGAACTTGACCGGTCCAAAATCGAGGAGCAGAAAAAGGCGGTACGCGCCGGTTACGATATGGACATCATTCCATCGGACTTAGCTACATACGGAAGCGATGCAAAAGCGCTTTTAAAGGAACTGCAGTCCCAGAATGAGAGAATGTTCCTCATGACATTTTTGGTTATGAATACAGGGAAGACAAAGCAGGAATTGGAAAATAATGTCTTCCAGGCGGCATCCATTGCGCAGAAGCATAATTGTAACCTGATCAGGCTGGATTATCAGCAGGAACAGGGACTTATGAGCATGCTTCCATTGGCCCATAACCTAATTGAAATCGAAAGAGGAATGACAACATCCAGTACCGCGATCTTTGTACCTTTCACCACGCAGGAACTTTTCCAGAATGGCCCAGGGGCTCTGTATTATGGTTTAAATGCTCTTTCCAACAACATGATTATAGTAGATCGGAAAAAGCTGAAAAACCCGAATGCGCTCATTCTGGGGACTCCTGGATCAGGAAAATCATTCAGCGCAAAGAGAGAAATTACAAACTGTTTCCTGGTTACGGATGACGATATCATTATCTCAGATCCGGAGTCAGAATATTCCCCGCTTGTGGAGCGCCTGGATGGTCAGGTTATTAAAATCAGTCCCACATCCGATCAGTTTATCAACCCGATGGATATTAACATGAATTATTCAGATGAAGATAATCCGATTGCGTTGAAGGCAGATTTTATCCTGTCACTGTGTGAACTTATCGTAGGAAGCAAGGACGGTTTGAGACCGGTAGAAAAAACAGTCATCGACCGGTGTATTCATCAGATCTATCAGCGGTATTTTGAAAATCCAGGACCGGAAAACATGCCAGTTTTGGGAGATCTGTACCAGGAACTGATCAAACAGGAAGAACCGGAGGCACGGCATGTGGCAACGGCGCTTGAAATCTATGTGACTGGTTCCCTGAATGTGTTCAACCACAGAACCAATGTGGAACTTACAAACCGCCTGGTATGTTACGATATCAAGGATCTCGGAAAGCAGCTGAAAAAGATCGGCATGCTCGTAGTCCAGGATCAGGTTTGGGGCAGGGTGACGGAGAACCGCAGCCAGGGAAGATCGACCAGGTATTATATGGATGAGATGCATCTTCTGCTCCGTGAAGAGCAGACAGCAGCTTATACGGTGGAAATCTGGAAGCGCTTCCGAAAATGGGGCGGCATTCCGACCGGTATTACCCAGAATGTCAAAGACCTCTTAGCTTCCAAAGAAGTCGAGAATATCTTTGAGAACTCAGACTTCATTTATATGCTAAACCAGGCTGTCGGAGACAGGCAGATCCTTGCAAAGCAGCTGAATATCAGCCCACACCAGCTTTCGTATGTAACGCATTCGGGAGAAGGTGAAGGGCTTTTATTTTACGGAAACGTGATTCTTCCGTTCGTGGACCGATTCCCGGCCAACACGGAGCTTTACCGCATCATGACAACCAGACTGTCCGAGGTGGCAGAGACAGCGGCGAAGGCATCAACGTAGAGAGTTGTTTATTCGGGAGAGTATTTATGGATGGAGCTAAGAAGACAAGAATTTCGCGGAAACGGACGGTTTACGAAAAAAATGCCAGGACAGAAAAGCAGCATGGTTCGCCTTCCTATGGCGACAAATTAAAAAATGAAACATCTGCGAACAGATCCTATGGTGTAAAATTTCGGACTGGCAAGAAAGATAACTATATGTCGCCTCAGGACATCAAAACACTGCAGAAAAAGAAATATCAGGGGAGGGAAAAAATCTATAAAGAAATAGCTGCAGAAGCGGCTGTGCGCAGATCTGTAATTACTAACGAGGATGAAAACAGCGGTACCGACGGATTGAATGCAGGTATTGATATTGTGGAATCAGGTGTCGGAATGGTTCGGGCGCATGGCCGGAGTCATAAATATACTGGGAAAATTCATGAGCGTGTACAAAATCGGAATTCAGGATCCAGGGTGGATCTTGGAAACGGAAACGCGGATCTCATGACATTACCGGAAAAGGCGGCACGAAAAAAGCAGATGCAAAGGAAATTTGCAGATGCAGGAATGAAGAAACAGATGAATCCGATCGGAGATATCAGCAAGAGAGTTCGCGTAAAAACAGAAGGTATGGTGGAAGTGTTTGCAGAGCGAGGAAAAACCTTTCTGGTGGATCATGCCATGGGGCTGATAACAGGTATGCTGATTCTTCTTGCGGTATTGTCTGTATCTGGAGCATTATCGTCCTGCTCGGTCTTGTCTGGAGGAATCAATGGTGCGACGGTGGTTACGTCTTTTACGGCAGAAAATGAGGATATTTTACAGGTAGAGGCGGATTATGTGGAACTGGAATCAGAACTGCAAAAACAGATCGATCATGTAGAGACGGATCATCCTGGATATGATGAGTACAATTATTCCCTGGCAGAGATATCCCATAACCCATTTGAATTAGCAGCGCTTCTTACAGTTTTGTATGAAGATTATACGCCGGAGGAGGTCCAACCGATGCTGCAGAACATTTTTGACCATCAATATACGCTGAAGATGACGGAAACAGTCATTGAAGGAGATGAGGATGAAGATGATTACTATATTCTGAATGTATCGTTGAGGAACAATGGGCTATCTGCGGCAATTAACGCTGCGAATCTAAATCAGGAACAGATGGAACGCTATACGATCCTGATGGAAACCAAAGGCAATAAGCCTGAGATTTTCGGAGACAATGTGTATGCCAATCCAGGTGTATCTGATGAGTATGAAAGGTATGCGGTGCCAGGGGAATACCTGACAAACCAACAGTTTGCCAACATGCTTCAGGAAGCAGAAAAATATCTGGGATACCCCTATGTGTGGGGTGGGGCCTCACCAAGCACAAGTTTTGATTGTTCGGGATTTGTGAGCTATGTGATCAATCATTGCGGCAATGGCTGGAACTATGGACGTTTGACTGCAAATGGCTGGAAAAATGCGACGGCCAGAGTAGCTGCATCTGATGTGAAAGCTGGAGATCTTGTGTTTTTCCAGGGAACTTACAATACGTCAGGTGCCTCGCATGTTGGAATTGTGGTAGATCCAGTGAACAAGGTTATGATCCACTGTGGAAATCCGATACAATATGCATCTTATGACACTCCATATTGGCGGGCACATGTCTACTGTTATGGACGAATTCAATAAAAATATAGAAGGAGAAGAAAAATTATGTACGCAAAGTTAGATAAACTCCGTGATGCCCTGGAAAAGGCAAGAGCCAGAAGAGATGTGGCAGAAAAAAAGGTACAGCGTCTGGAGGAGAAACTGAAAGAAGAAGAAAATCTTCAGATCGTCAATAATGTTTCTTCTTATCACCTGTCACCAGAACAGCTGGCGCAGTTTTTACAGTTAGTAAAGACGAGAAAAATCTCGGAATTAATGAAGGGAGAAATCGCCATGCCGGATACGGACAATACCGATCAGGTTAGAGATGATCAGGAGGAAAATTCCTACGATAAAGAAAACGGGGAGGACGTTCTGGATGAAAATGAATAAGACTATCGATGTGAAGGGAATGATCGCGGGGGTGGCAGCGCTGATCATGGCTATCACATTTGGATGTGCGCCGATTGAAGTGTTGGCGCAGAGTAATGAACCTGTTTGTATCTGCCAGGAAAAATGCGGACAGGATTCCAACAATACTGACTGCGAAGTTTGTATGTATGATTCTGGCTGCTGTCAGGGAGAAGAGCTTGAAAACACAGAGGGAGAAGAAACTGCAGATTCAGAAAGTTACGGTCCGCTGACACCGCATGGAAATATGAACCTTATAGATGATTACGGGACTACAGAGGCCGGAGGCAAGCAGTTTATTACCGTGACAACAAAATCAGGCAACTATTTTTATCTTATTATCGACCGGGATGATAAAGGCGCGGAAACTGTCCATTTCCTGAATCTGGTGGATGAAGCAGATTTACTGGCCCTTATGGAAGATGATGAGGCCAAGAGCTATTTGGAGGCACAGGAAAAAACTCCAGAAGAAAAACAACCGGAGATAAATGAATCGGAAGAAACTGTTGAAGCGCCGATACAGGATGCCGGAACAGCGGAGACCGAAAAGGAAGGGAATCCATATATGGGAATCATGGTGGTGATCCTTCTTGGTACAGCAGGCGGCATTGGAGCGTATTTCTACCTGAAGACTCAAAAAAGAGCAAAACGTACCGGAGAACCGGATCCTGATCTGGACGATGCTGATGCAGAGGATGAAGATTATCTGAAAGACCTGGGAATTGATGAAGATCCTATTTTGGATTTTTCCGATGAGGAAGCAGATCTGTTAGCTGGAATGAGTGACAGCAATCAGGATGAAACCGAAGAATGATGGAAGTGTGGGGCAGCTGAAAGGCTGCCTCATTTATTTAGGGGAAGTTTATGACAGATAAAGAATTTGAACAATTATCATTGGAAGAAAAACAAGCCTATTTTGAGGATGCAGTAGAGCTTTATAATAATGGGTTTGTTGAAGAGGACTATGTTCTGAGATCTTTAGCCAGTGTACGCTTTGAGGAAGCGATGGAGAATGCAGGACTTGTGCCGGAGGCATTCAATGATGCACAGAAAAAAGTGATTTATGAGGCGGCACATGAAAGGCTGAACTTAAGACATTTCATGCATCCCAGATTTTCGGCAGCGCACATGAAATTTATCCTGGAACAGGAACTGGCGGGAAAAGATGCGTCCGGGCTTCCAGTTGGAAAGTTTCATGTAAATATTGTGGAGAAACCGCTTACGAAGGCTGAAATTAATGATATTCGGAAGCGGATGCAGGAAGCGGAATCAAGGGATTCTGTATTGGCGGATCTTGAAGAAAAAAAGAAGTGTTGTAGATCTTCTGTAAAAAAAGAAGAACGCAAAGAGAGAGGAGCGCGCTGATATGGCAAGAAAGAGTAGATATATGACATATACGAAGCTGTTGATGCAGGAATATGGGACGAAACAGAAAACCCCAAAGAAAGGCTCTGTAGTCTCTAAAATTAAACAGAAAAAGAAATAGGAAGGGGTGGTAAATGTGGCAAATAACAAAGAAAAGACAGTAACGCTTACTGTGGCAGAATGCAGTGAATTCCATAATATGGGAGAATTTTATGAAGGAATCACAAATGCTGCAGATGCGATTGAAAAGTTCAGAAGTATTCCTTCGGAAAGAATGAATGGGATTCCGGCAATCGGTGTCCGTATGACTGGTCAGGACGATCCTGGCGATATTGTGGAAATGGATGTGCTGATTGGAAATCGCTTTGATTTGGACATGCTGCAGTATGTACCGGATCTTGCGGAAAACTGGCAGGTCCAGCAGATGATTGCAGGCCTGATTCATAAGCTGCCTAATATGGAAATTGACGGAGAAATTCCGAAAGCAATCCAGGAGAAAATCGACTGGATCAATGCAAGTGATAAACGTAAGGATGAGCTGAAGCAGATTACGGATCGCCTGGAAAAAGGGGTGACTGAGTTATTTCAGAGTACCAAATACAAAGAATTCTTAAATACCATGTCCAGGTTTCCAAATTACTCTGTAAATAATACGCTGCTGATCATGATGCAGAGGCCGGACGCACAGCTGTGCCAGAGTTTCACAGGTTGGAAGCAGATGGGACGGTATGTGAAAAAAGGGGAAAAGGGAATCAGTATTCTTGCGCCGGCCCCGTATAAAATCGAAAGAGAGCATGTCAAACTGGATGGAAATGGAAATCCTGTCCGAGATAAAGATGGAGAAGCTGTAACGGAAAAATCAGAACTTACCATTATGGCGTTTAAGGTGGTGAAGACATTTGATGTTTCACAGACTGATGGAAAGGAACTGCCTTCTATTGGACCTGGAGAGCTGATCGGAAGTATTGAGGGGTATCCTAAGTTATTAAAGATACTGCAGGAAATCAGTCCGGTACCAGTTAGCTTTGAAATGCTCGACAGAAATACGAAAGGTTTTTATGATCTGAAAAATAAGCGGATCGTGATCCAGGATGGAATGAGCGAAGTTCAGACCATTAAAACGCTTTTGCATGAAATGACCCATCAAAGACTGCATGATAAGGATCTTGTCCCGGAAGCCAAAGAAATTACAAGGAATGGAAAAGAAGTAGAGGCAGAAAGCGTGGCGTATGTGGTATGCCAGCACTATGGAATCAATACTTCTGACTATTCCTTTTCTTATGTAGCTGGATGGTCAGAGGGAAAAGAAACACCAGAACTCAAAGCTGCCCTTGATAAAATCCGCCAGACAGCATCAGAATTTATTACTCAGATCGATGAAAAGGCAGCATTGCTGGCAGTTGAGAAAGAACAGACTGTAGGGGAAGATGCGCCGGGAAAAGTGAAAAATCCGGAACTGCAGGGAACGATAAATTCCATTCTTCAGGATTTAAGCATGAGACGTGCAAACTATAAAAGCAGAACATCTGTGAAATCAAAAATCCGGGAGAGTGCGATGAAATCTGGGTGTATGCCGCATAAAGAAAAAAATACACGCAGAGGGGAGGAACGTGGATGACACAGGAAAAATTTAATGATGTGGTCGGCAGCCAGATTGAATTTTGTAAATCCATGTTGATCAAGAAGGGAACAGAATATGCACCGGAAAATCATGCTCCAGGCGAAATGGACCGACTGGCGCATTTCAAAAAGGCAGCCATGATGATGAATTGTACTCCCAAAGCGGCACTTGTGGGAATGCTCTCGAAACATCTGGTTTCTGTAGTTGACATGTGCCTGTCTGACAGAGTTTATTCAAAAAAACAGTGGACAGAGAAGCTTACGGACAGTATCAATTATCTGATGATTCTTCGGGCAATCGTAGAGGAGGAATTGGATGAAAAAAATAGAAGTGAAAATCCTGAACCCAGAATCCATTAACCAGGCGGAGCAGATGATGGTCTGTGCGGCCAGGTTGACGCAGAGAGGCCATCAGATCTCCTGTATGAAGGATTTCATGGAATTATATGAAAGACCGTATTCTAAAGCTACGGTAGAGAATCTGGAGCATCTTCCACATCCGACAATCCAGAAATTCGGACTTATTCATGTGGTGGTAGTAGGCGCATCCAGGAGATTCCTGGCACAGATTACCAGACACCAGAATGAAGTAAAATATATGTCGGCCAGTTTGCAGTACAGTGATTATTCTGGAGCGGGGGATTTTGTGATTCCGTATGATCTTATTGGGAGTGGTCTGAGAAAAGAATATTTAAACACCTGCAGCGAAGCTATGGAACGCTATCAGGATTTGATCCGGTCAGGGATCGATAATGATTCTGCCGGTTATAGTGCACCGCAGGGATTGAGAAACATTCTTTTAATCAGTGCGACGCCGTATCAATGGAAACATATGATTCATCAGAGAGTGTGCAGACGGAATACGGAAGAAACCAGATATGTGATGTTGCGAATCTGGGAGCAGTTGTGGGAACAGAACACCACCTTTTTCTCAACATGTGGTCCGTTCTGTATGACCGAAGGATGCCAGGAAGGAAAGCTCCGCTGTGGGAAACCTATTTTATCGACACTGACACCAGGCGAGATTATCAGAATGGATTTTCCAAAGCTTTTTCTCAAGGAAGGTGATGTAAATGAAAGTACAGTTAATTGATTATGGAGGCAGGGTCCCGGAGCGGGCACATGCAAACGATGCCGGTGCAGATGTATTTTCACCCAGGGATGAAGTAATTTGTCCGGGACGGATCTGTAAAATGCCTCTTGGTTTTGGATTACACCTTCCAGATGGATTTGCAGGATATATTTTTCCGAGAAGTGGTTTAAGTGAACAGGGAATTGTATGTGAACTGCCTCCGATTGATTCGGGGTATACTGGAGAAGTTCATGCAATTATTTCCAATGTGGGAAAGAGAACGTATGAGGTGAAGCGCGGTGATCGGATCGGTCAGCTTGTTATTATGCCGATTCTGATTCCAGAATTTACATTTGAAGCGTGGAAAGAACGAAAAACCGGAGCCTTTGGTTCTACTGGTCGATAAAGAAAACAGTGAGGTGGAGAATGGCAGAACGGTCAGAATATATTCATATCAGGGTTACGCCGGAGGAAGTGGAACAAATAAAGATGAGGATGGAACAGGCCGGAATTAAAAACATGACGGCGTATCTGTTGCGGATGGCGCTGCATGGATATGTTCTGAACTTAGATCTGCCGGAGCTGAAAGAAATTTTACGTCTGCTTAGAATTTCTGGCAACAACCTGAATCAGTATGCAAAGCAGGCAAATGCGACCGGGAGTATTTACTGGAGTGACATTGAAGAACTAAAGCATAGCCAGAGTGAAGTTTTAACGGAAATGAGAAAATTGCTGGATAAGCTTATGACGATTGCATAAAGCAGGTGGATGATGGCGGCAATAAAATTAATCGCAATGCATCAGAATAAAGGACGCACAGTGCAGCAGTGCTTGAAGGATCGAACGGACTATGCGAAGAACGGGGAAAAGACTGAGGATGGAAAATATATTTCTTCTTACGAATGCAGTCCAGAATTGGTTGATCTGGAATTTAATCAGGCGAAAAAAGAATATTTTCGTATAACCGGCCGACAGCCGAAAGGAAATGTGATTGCCTACCAGATCCGCCAATCCTTTAAGCCTGGTGAAATCACGCCGGAGGAAGCAAACAAAGTTGGATATGAAACAGGCATGCGGTTCACAAAGGGAAGACACGCATTTATTGTCGCAACCCATGTGGACCGTGCCCATATCCATAACCATATCATATTCAACTCGACAACACTGGAGTGCGACCGGAAGTTTCGGAATTTCTGGTTTTCTGGAATCGCGCTGCAGCGATTGAGTGATATTATCTGTCTGGAGCATGGACTGTCGGTGATTCAAAAGGCAAAGCCGAGTGAGAGAAAACGCCGGACCCAGTATCCGAAACGTATCAATATTCGGGATGGAATCAAGGCAGATATTTTAAAATGCTTAGAGCAGCACCCGACAAGTTTCGACAGTTTTTTACAGCTTTTACATGCAGAAGGCTATGAAATCAAACTTGGAAAGCATACGGCCGTTCGCGGAAGTAGTCAGAAACGATTTATCCGCTTCCGCTCGCTGGGAGAAGATTTTTCAGAAGCAAATCTGCAAAAAGTAATTGCCGGAGAAATACAACCACCGACACTGAAGAAAAAGAATACGCATCAGGACCTTAAGAACATCGGGAAGAGAACGTTTGACCTGGTCGTAGATATTCAGGAAAAAATGGCACAAGGCAAATCTGGTGGTTATATCAGATGGGCTAAGAAACATAATGTGAAACAGTTTGCGGAGACAATTTTATTTCTGCAGCAACATGATATTCATGATAAAGAAACACTGGACCGGCTAGCGAATGAAAGCACAAACCGATATCGGGACTTAATGAGAATCATAAAAGATGCAGAAGCTAAAATGGAGCAGAATAAAATAATCAAGACGCATATTATCAATTATGTTAAGACCAGAGACACCTATATGGCGTATCGACAATCTGGGTACAGTAAAGATTTTCTGGAGGAACATCGTGAAGAAATCGTTCTTCATAAGGCGGCTAAAGATGCATTCTCGAAACTGCCGGAGGAAAAAATTCCGAAGGTGAAGGATTTGAACGAAGAATTTTCCAGGTTGCTTTCGCAGAAACGGGACGCGTACAGTGAATACAAAAAAATCAAAGAAGAGATGTGGGCGTATCAGATTGCGAAGCAGAACGTGGAATCTTTTTACGAAGCACAGCAGAGTTGGGATCAGGAAGCGGATTTGAAAAAGAAACATCAGCAGCAGAGGTAATTTACAGGGCAGCTATCAACAGGAGAGTTGGTGGCTGCCCTCTTTTTTTATTTCTGGCATTACGGAAATAAATCAGCGTTCACAACGTGAATGCGCAGCTTGACATCGAAGATGGCATTCGAAGGGGATTGGGGATGTGCCACCAACAAGCAAGGAGCCTTTGTGATCACAAAGGCACTGCTTGCCAACTTGCAAAAATGGTGATATTAACTAAGTTCCTTTGCAAAAAACGCTTGAAAAAACGCTATATAAACGCTATAATAATGCTATAATTATTAAAGGGGAGTACGGATGGATTTTTCAAAAGTAATTAAAGAAATTCGACAAGAATGCTATTTGAGTCAGCAAGCATTTGCAGATGAAATTGGTGTATCTTTTTCCACCGTAAATAGGTGGGAAACAGACAAAGCTATTCCCAATTATCAGACCATGAAGAGATTAGTTGCGTATTGTAAAGCACTTAAAATAGATTGTAGAAAACTAGAAAGTATTTGGAAGGAGAGTAAAAATGCCTCTAACTCACATTGATTGTTTTGCTGGACCAGGTGGTATATGTACTGGACTTCATGCTGCTGGATTTGAAACAAAAGTGGCTATTGAATATATTAAAAGCTGTGTTGAAACATATTCTTATAATCATCCAGAAGTTCATGTAATACATTCAGATATCAGAAACGTTACACCAGAACAAATACTACCGTATATTCCAAAAGAGGGAATCGATCTCGTAACATCGGGAATGCCATGTGAAACTTTTTCAACAGCTGGCAATTCATCAAGAGCTGCATATGATGATCGACAGTTTTTATTTAGAGAGGGAATACGTATTGCGAAAATTGCAAATGCTAAAATGATTCTTTTTGAAAATGTACCAATGATTACTACAAAGCGGGTCGCAAAAGATTCAAAAAAATTAATTGTAGATGTTCTAAAAAAAGAACTGATTGAAGCTGGATATATTAACTTTAAAGAATTTGTTTTAGATGCTACTAAATATGGTGTTCCGCAAAGGAGACGTAGATTCTTTATTTTAGCTGCAAAAGATCCTAATTTGAAGATAGAAGCTCCAGAAGAAACTTGTGAAAAAGAAGTAACTGTAAGAGACGCATTTATAGATATTCCAGAGGTGATTGCGAATAGTAAGACTGAAAATCCAAATTATTTAGGACTAGAGTCCAATTATAGTCGTTTAATGCAGAATGATGAGTTCTGGAAGCGTCATACAACAGAACATAAATTATTGAATCACCTTCCGATGAATCATCGAAATTATATAATCGAACGATTTCAAATTCTACAGCAAGGAGAAGGGCTTAAGGGATTGTTTGCAAGATTATCACCTGAGGAACTTGCGGAATATCAGAGGAGAAAAGTTATTCCAAAAACAATTTATGTAAAACGTAATTATCGTTTGCGTTGGGATGAAGCATCTCCAACCGTTACAAGTCATTGTTTGGATGAATTTGTTCATCCTGAGCAGGCACGAGCTTTAACGGTAAGGGAATGTGCAAGACTGCAAAGTTTTCCAGATTCCTATAATTTTGTTGGTGGCCCATATCTCGTTGCGCATGATGACAGAAGTCAACAGGATAAATATGAACAAATTGGAGATGCAGTTCCACCATTATTGGCTTATGCATGGGGAATGAAAATAAAAAAGATACTTGAATAATCTAATTAAAAACAGGATAGATCGACCGATATCGACCTATCCTGTTTTTTTAGTCAATTAAGCAGTTAGATTCGTGGAAAAATTCACCAAATTCTTTTACATGAATTTTGGGAAAGCGATGATTTAATTCATCATATTTACCAGGTACATCTAAATAATAAGCTCGTTTAATTTGAGAAATGAAAAGCTGATAATTGATCCATTGATTTGGAACACATGTTAATTGAACAGATAAATTGGAGCTTTTAAAATTGGTTTCACCTATACAAGTGAGCAGACATATGAAACGACCAACACCGAAAGCACCGTCTAAGATTCTTTGTTGTGCCCATACTTCAACACAGCGTTCTCGAGTTGAGGTTTTTGCGGGAACATGAAATTTAGGTTTCCCAGCTCCAAGATCGAAAATAAAATCTGTCGGTACAGAAATGGACTCTCCATCAAGTTCAACGGCATTCATTTGATTTGTTGGCTCAACGCATAGATGCATGGCGTATAAGTGCCCTACTAATGTTTCAAAATAATTACCGGAATTATCTTTTATACCATCTACGAGATCAGCACAAATACAGTAGTTCATGCAAATAGTATATAATGTAGAAGTAATTTCATGAGCTGTTTGATTGGTTATAGTATGATTTTTAACATTATTCCAAAAAATGTTAGCATAGGGAATACCTTGTTCATCGGTTAATAGACCAGCATTGTATAAATCAATATTAACAGGTCTGGAATAAGTTTTTTTCCCACCAGCAAGCTGAAATACAACATAATTTTTGCCGAGAGCAGTAGATGTGCTGGTTATGGGTAATTGTGTCATTCTGGAAATTTCAACAGTACATAAATCATTGATTTCTTTAAAAATGTCAGTAACAGCTGCAGATAAAAGCGATCTGCTGGAAAGAGATTTTAATTGATCATATTTATTTGCAATTATATGTGTGGGCATAAAAACTCCTTTACTCGTCTAGGGGGTCTTTAGGATCCATTAAAAGTAAATATGGTTCAATGTTTAAAGCATCAGCAATCCGTTGGATATTTTCAATAGAAATATTTCTACGCTCTCGTTCAACGGCACTAATATATGTACGGTGAAGTCCAGACAACTCGGCAAGATATTCTTGGGAGTATCCGCAAGTATTTCTATATTTTCGGACATTGACTGCAAAACAATGAATTAAATTCATATAACCACCCCGTGATGAATTGAGATTCACTTTAATTATAAAAATAGAATACAATAAGTCTACAGACAATATATCACATTCTCGCAATTTGTAGGTGGAGACTTGTTGTATGGAAATTTTCTGGATATGATGAAAAAAGATAGTAGACATATTAATAGGAAGTAACTACTTGCATTACGCAAAATTATTTATTTAAATGTAGGTTCAGCTTTTTTATGGGTTGTTACCATGGCGAGAAATTTACCATGGTGATGACCTTTTTCTTTTAAATGGGGAGTGCAGGATAAATTTTATTTGAATAATACAAAAAATATTATTTACAGTATTACTATTCTGTGATATACTGAATACATCAGAAAGAGAAAGGAGGGGAGTAGAATGGCCAGTTCGATTTTTTCTTGTAAACTCGAAACTGAAAACAGGAGAATCCTCGAAGAGATAAAGCGTGAAGGCGTACCTTTTGGAAAGACGGTTAATGTGTTGATTAAAACGTTTGGCAGTTTACCGGAAAGTGTTCGTTTAGAAATGCTGGAGTATACTAAAGCTAAACTTCGCGAGCAGCGTGATCTAATGGATCGAGTTGGAGAGTTTGAAAAAAAAGTGATCTCTGAAAATATGGAAAAATATCTGGAAATGGTCACGTATTTTAGCGGCGGAGAAAAAGTGGATTTAGATCGCTTTAAAGCAGAACCGATAATGCAAACGATTCCGATTAAAAATGGTTTTTTAATTTGTCCTAAAGACTGTGTTATTGTCAATCCGAAAGAGGCGAAGACCATGGAGTATGCATGCGTAGTAGAGTGTCGTAATTCAGAAAGCTATCACATTCCGCATTATCTGGTTTTTTGTGATCGGAAGTATGGAAGGGACTACGATGCAGAGTATGTAGATATGATGCTCAAAAAAGTAGTTGAGAAGGATCCGGCTTTCAAGAAAGTTCTTGATATGCAAGTGGAGCCATTACCAGATACAGAGCACCCGGGTCAGTATTTAAATGCCGAAGAGTTCTTGAAATCACCTAAAATCGGCACATTTCATGTGATCGAGCGTGGGGATCCGGCATATCCGGCAGATTATAAGCCGCCATATGGGATGGAAATCATTCGCGATAAAGCATTAAAGTAAACGATAAAGGTTACTGCTGTGTATTTTTATTAAAAGTGTTAAGGAGGTGACAAACATGGGGAAAAAGTACGAATTGTATGTGGAACTGGATGAGGGAAATAGCTTCCCATTAGTATATCCAGAAGATATTCCAGAAGGATTTACATATTATAAAGAACTTTGCCAAGCTCTGTACGCTAAAGGCTATGTCGAAGATGTGTACGTCTACGAAGCGCGTGATCTGACGGATGAAGAGTACTACTTAACCGAATTTGACGATCCGTGGCTGGACATGATGGACATGGCAAAGAGAAAAGGTGACTTGGATTGGCTTAAATCCCAGTGCCTTGAGTACCTGGAAGACGAAGGCATTCATGTAGAGCGCGAAGATTTAGTGCTGTACTGGTAAAATTTGGAGGCTAAAGTGTGACCGCACTTTAACCTCCCACCGATATACTCCAGGTTAATGAAATAAAATCGTTCTCTTTTATAGTACCGTAATCTCAGAAATTTGTCAATTTCGGATCAATGGACGCAGGACTGTTTCGAAGAGAAAATTATTTATAGATATTAAACAATTTGTAAGGGTAAAAATGATGGATCAGAAAAAAATTTATATTAGCTGCCCGGTTTGCAGTAAAGTTTTATTAAGGGTAGCTGGGGATTGTGAAATCGAAATTGTGTGTAAGGGTTGTGGGAAAAGAATTATCGGAACCGTAAAAGAAAAACATGTACACATTTTTGAGGATGAAAGAAAACCATCTGCTGAAGGAAATGTAAGACATTAGTTATATGTAAGAGTATTTATTCAAAAAACAGAATATAATTTGTTTGGTGAGAGAATCGTCAAACTGGACGGATGCGGTTTTGGAATCCTTAGAGTCGACATCACCAAACAAGAGTTTGTAAAGAGTTGAATTTGGTATAACCATCAGGAGCCTACAAAACGGAAATATGGCGTGGAAGCGCTTTAGTTAAGGACGTTTTGTAGGCTCCTTTAATTTTAATCCATTTGTCTTGTTTCCGTTCCGGCTTCTAGAAAGAGAGGAAAGAAGCGTTATGGGTTTATTTGAAAACTACGCAAAATCTACACCATCAGAAAAAGTCAATCTGATCATGAAGAATTATTCGGAGTTCCTTAATCTGGTAGATGTGCATACCGACGGACTCCTGTATATGATCGAAGCTGAAAAAGAGAGCATCTGGCAAAAAGAAAAAGGCGAATTGGGGGTCAGAGTTCAGGCCGGAGGTGGTCCAGGAGACCCAACCGCAACTTTGGCTATTCGTCATGTGATGACTAAAGAAGCATTGATTAAATGCGATTTCTCTGGGGGTGTTCTGGACGGAGTCGCGAATGCAGAGGCGTTTAAAAGCGATGCGTATACCTTATGGAAAATGCGTCAGGATTATATGCTGTTTAAAGATCAGCTTGTTATCTTAGGGGCGGACAAAGAACTTTTTGAAAAGTACCTTCGCAAAGAAAAAACACTGACCGAAATAGCTGAAGAGCAGCACATCCTTTATGAATCAGCGCAGCAGAAAATGAACCGCATGCGTTCTAAGATGAGACTGCAGGTTACAGCCTTTATGGATAGAAAGACTGGAGGTGTTAGCTAATGGAAACGACTGTAAGTATTAAAGAGAAACGTTGCTATACGGTAAAAGAGTTACAGGATATATTGGGGATCAGTAGACCTACGGCGTATGAACTTCTGAAGAAAAAGGAGTTCCGTTGGATTAAAATTGGTACAAAATATCGCATCTCTAAGCCGAGTTTTGATGAATGGTTAGATAAAAACTGGAACTTATAGTGGATTTACAACGCAATTTGACGTTCTAAAGCTTTTTATAAAAAAGTGTTATGCTAGATACGAGGAGGACGCAATTTATATGAAAAATATGATCGAAGCAAATTCAAGCTCGTCAGAACAGCCTGGAACGAATAAACCTGTTCCGATGAAGAAAACGACTATGTCCGTACCGGAAATGCGGGAACTTCTGGGTCTCAAAAAAACCGAGAGTTACTGGCTGGTGCACCGTGGCTTTTTTAAAACAAAAATCATCGGTGGTCAGATGCGTGTGGATCTGGAAAGTTTTGAAGAGTGGTACAGAAATCAGGTGAAGCATAAAAAAATCAATGGCGAGAATCCAGGAGCGGAACTGATAAAGACTTCTTATTCTTTCCAGGATGCTGCGAATTTACTTGGTATTCACAGTGCAACTCTTTATGAAATCTGGAAAAAAGAGAACCTGGAAACAATTACTGTAGATTTTGTAAGAAGAATTCCAATCGAGGTATTCGAAAACTGGTACAAGAATCAGATTATGTATCAGAAAGTTGACCGGATGCCGTGTCTTGTTGACCTGGAAGCTGATTATATTCCATTACAGCAGGCGGCTGATCTTCTCGGAATCACTAAAGAAAAGTTATCGGTTATTACCAGGGCAAGCAGATATAAATCTGTATTTGAGATCCGTGTATTTGAAAACAAAAAATGGATCTCGAAAAAAAGTTTTCAGTATTTTTTAAATGCACAGAACGTATATCAGGTACCTTCGAATGGTGAAGAAAAAAATTCGGAACGGAATGTATTATCTATAGAAACAAAAGAATTTATTTCCCGCGCGGAAGCAGCTGCTTTAGCCGGAGTGACAACGGCAACTATTACTAAATGGATGCAGTTGGAAAAATTTCCGTGTGTGGGAGCTGGAAGAATTCTTCGTATACAACGGAATGAATTTTTACAGTGGGTAGAAACATACCGGAAAGGAGCAGTATAGATGGCGTTTATCAGACCGCGCAATAAAACATTCAGTGTAATTTACAAGGTACCGGATCAGGATGGAAAGATTCATCAGAGATCAGAAGGTTATGGCACCCGAAAGGAAGCAGAAAAACGCAGAAAGGAGGTGGATTATAAAGAATCACAAGGAATATTTATAGCACCCAAATGTACGAAAGTAAAAGAACTCCTGGAAGAATATGTGAAGCTCTACGGACATAATGCCTGGGGAGTATCCATGTATGATGGAAGTGTCGGATTAATTAAAAATTATATTATGCCCACGATTGGAAATATAAAATTGTCAGAAATTGATACGCACTTTATGGAGAAATATTACAACGAACTTCTGGAAATGCCGGCTGTAGTAAGCAGTAGAAATCCCAAAGGCGATAAGAAAATTACTGCGGCAACCGTCGGTAAAATTGATAAATTGCTGGGCAGCTGCTTTAAGCAGGCCGTGAAGTGGGGGATGATGGAGAAAAATCCGACTACGGATGCAACCGTTCCGAAGTACAAAACAGAGGAGCGTGAAATCTGGACGGCTGATATGTTAATGAAAGCAATCGATGCATGTGATAATAAGTGGCTGAAAGTGGCTTTTCACCTTGCTTTTACGGCCACTCTTCGTATTGGCGAGTTATTAGGGCTGACTTGGGATTGCGTGGATATCTCAGAAGAAGCGATTGCACATAATAGAGCGTATGTCATTGTTAATAAGGAAATCGAACGGGTCTCAAAAGAAGCAATCGAACAGTTAAACTCCAAAGATATTATCCTGGTTTTTCCATCACAGCGCAAAGATAACACGACAGTAAGAGTTTTAAAAACGCCGAAAACTGAAAGTAGTGTTCGAAAAATTTATATACCGGGGGCGGTGGCAAGATATCTGATTGATGTAAAAAAGGAGCAGGATGAACTTATTGAAGCTCTGGGCGATGAATATCACAATTACAATCTGATTTTGGCAACGACGTATGGTTTCCCAATCGGTGGCAGTTATTTAAGGGAAAAAATGCAGGCAGTGATCGAGGCTGAAGGACTGCCGGATGTAGTTTTTCACAGCTTACGCCATACTAGCATTACTTATAAGTTGAAGTTAAGCGGCGGGGATATCAAATCGGTACAGGGTGATTCTGGTCATTCTCAGGCCGATATGATAACCGAAGTGTACGGACACATTATCGACGAGGACCGGAGAAAAAATGCGCAGCTGATCGAGGCTGCTTTCTATAATAAAGAAAATCGCAGTCCGAATATGCATGATCAGGGAACGGAGAACTCTGCAAATGCGAATACGATAACGATTCCGGAAGGCATGGATGCAGATCTGTTGATGAAGGTATTAGGGAATCCGGAAATGGCATCGCTGCTCACATCGCTTGCAAAGACAATGAAAAATTAGCAGAACAGAAAGAGAGGATATGGAATGGCAGTAATTGAATATTTAAAACATTGGTGCTTTAAAAGACCGAGACGTTTAGATACGGGAAAGGAAGCTGGTAGTCAGCCGACTTTTCAGGCTACATATCTCGAGTTATGCGAAGTCTTAGGGCTCAAGAGACGGCCGGCGGTATATGTGGAAGGAAATCTGACGGATGCACTTGCATTAACGCCATGCTATGCAGGAGTGCATCATTATGGAAAATTCAAATCGGATATCTTTATAAATGCAGCGCGCAATATGATTCCGACATTGGCACATGAAATGTTTCATGAGTATCAGCATGAGTACTATTCGGAAGAATTTGTCAATAGAAGCGCCGAACAGAAAGCACGGCATGAACTGGAGGCAGATGCGTTTGCATTAGCTTACTGCCGGAAAGTAAATATGAATAAAGCGGACTGCCAGATCCTGTACCAGGATACAAATGGCAACGATAGAGAAGAAGCGGAAATTTTAGAACTGGAACAGTTGGCAGAAGAGTTTGCAGCGAAATTTCATTTAGAATGTGAAGTGTCCACGGGAATTGCGTTCTAAGATATTTGCGACACAAAAAATCAGTATGTTTTTGGGATAGTTCCAGAAGACATACTGATTTTATTTCTATTCTGTGAAGTGGATCACGTCATTCGGTGTGCAATTGAGATATTTACAGATGCGTTCTAATGTAATCAATGTGATGTTCATGTTTTTCTTCAGACGGTCAAGAGTGTGATTATCGAGGACCTTATCCTGCAACATCATATATTGTGTTATTTCGCGCTTGCGCATTGTGTCCCACAACGGGCTGTAATCAACCATGATAAGAATCCTCCTATGGACAATCATAGGTGATTTTCTCGTAAATAAATATTGTGCATATATCCACAATGCACTATACTATCAAAAGAGGAGGTACAAATACATGCAGGAATTTGATTTTACAAATACAGATATGGCCGACGATTTATCGGAAATGGCTGAGCATCTGTCACAGGAGGAGGCTACGGCCGCCATTGCGGCAATTAAGGCTTTGAGGGATGGGAAGGAAAATACAGAGGTGGAAGATTTTAAAAACTGGTTTGATTCAGCCTTCCTGCCGATTTTAAAGGATTTTGCGGCGACTACAACATCGAAGCTTACAGTAGAGCAGGATGCTCGAGGGGATATTACGGCTACATTTACCTGCCGCTGTGGTTTTGACATTACTGCGAATCAGAGGCGGATGCATATGGTTGTTTCTGCGGCGGATCATATTTCGGTTAATAGGTGGTCGGGATCCAATGAGGTGGAATTTACGCTTATTTTTGGGATTCCGGAGGATGAGGAATAGAATACATATTGATATTTCTGGAAATATTGCATATAATGACTATACAATTATAGAGTTGTTGTTGAAGAACTTATATTGGGCTGGTCGAAAGACCTGGGTCCACCAAATGGCGGGTAAGACACCCGCCTTTTTGATTTTTTCTCTGGCGAAGATCTTTGAGAGACAATAAAATAATTGCTATTCGTAACAACTATGAGTATAATACCTGACTTTCGGAGTTGAAGTATAAAACATGGTGCTAAGCCAAGGATTAAAACCTGTGGCTTAGCATTTTTTTGATGTCTCCTTCGTTCAAAAAATACGATGTCAGTGGTAAGCTGCACAGCTCTGACAATTCCCTGATAAATGATGTACCATGCGATAGATTTATATATTTTCTGTCTGATATTTTGGCAACTCTGAAGTCACGTACGAATTCAAACAGCTCTTCGGAACTATAACCATTTTTTAATATCTTGAACTGCAGTAATCTTGTCAGTAATACGGCCAGATAGCAGATTAAAAAATGTCCAACAATGGTATCCTGTTTTTGCAAGTATACCGGTCTGGCATCCAGCTGTGACTTCATGATCCGGAAGGATTCTTCTATTCTCCAGAGATTGTGGTATGCATTGTAGACATCCTTATCTTTCATGGAAATCTCGGAAGTGACCAGCATGTTGTATCCGGCAAGCTCCAGGGATTTTTGAATGAGTTCCTCATTCATGGTGACTTTTACTTTACCATCTGTGTCGTTGCCCTTTTTATCTGCAGCAGTAAAAATGACATATTTTGCAGAATCACCATACTCGGATTTTTTAGCCTGCGAAGCTTTCAGAAGCCTTGCTTTTTCAACTTCTTTATTAATTTCGTAGATCTGTTTTTTGGCAAGTTTTGGATTGAAAGTAACAATCCTTTTTTCTGTGATCCGGAACTTTTTTAAAGAGCCTGTTTCAGACTCGGTAAATTTATATTCAAATTCATCTACACATTCCTTAATGCGATACAAAGTCTCCCCGGCAGCATTTTTTACATCCCTGTAATTATTAGGGAGCAGTACCCAGGTCTTTTCCGTTTCCGGAAGCATCTTTACGGACTTAGAGAAAATATATCCATCCCCATTTTTGAGCGCATGGAAGATATTTTCAGCACAATTCAACCCTTTGTCGGCGATCTGTATGGTTCTGCCGGACACAGAGTTTCTCTTTTTCAAATCATCAATGATATTTCTGATCACCGGCTTTTCACTCTGATTGCCCGGAAACAGCTTCATGCCGATGGGAATCTGATTTGCATCAAGCAGGAGTCCCAGACCAACAATCGGTTCTTTTCTGTTTTCCTTGGAAGGTCCTTTTTTCCGGAAATCATCTTCCCTGTCGATCTCAAAGTAAAAGTTAGTGCAGTCAAAGTAAGTATGAGAGGTATCAAACTGATACATCTGTTGGATCTGATGATTGTAGATTTCAATGATCTTTTCGTATTCGCAACCGATATACTCCAGCCCGTCATAGAGCTGGTTTAAAGAAAAATCGTAGGATTCAAAAAGCTTTGGAATCACTTCGTCATAAGTCTTTGATTTTGAACATGGCTGGACAAGCCTTGCGTAAACAAGGGCAGAGATCATGTCAAAAACATTAAAGCGGAAGTCAGTAGCGGTCTGCATGAGATCAATATACTTTTTGACAGAAAGCTTGTCGTTAATGTTTTTCATCGGGAAATAGCCAATGAGTTTTTCCGGCGAATCATCTGAAATCTGCTTCGCTTTTTTTGCGGCTTTTGCAGCATTTGCTTCCTGGTTCAGTCTGATAACTTCTTCTTTGTAGAAGGAGATAGGATCGTCAATGCCCTTTGCCTGAAGCTCATGAACATAACCAATAGGTTTATAAGCCTTGTGGGCAGTATGCCTGCGTTCAGGATCGTAAAAGCTTGAATAAATCTGAAGATAAGTACCTTTTTTGTTGTTAGTTTTTTTAAGAAAATATGCCATAAAAGTCACCCTCTTATAGTATAGCACCATAGCACCATAAAAGCAAGTATAAAAAAGAAAATTTGTCAAGTTTTTAAAACAAAGAAAAAAGCCAGCAAATATGCTGACTTGAGGATAAAATATATTTCATTAACTCTCAAAAAATAAAGTGCTAAATCCTAAAGACGGGCACTATAAAAATCATAAAATTTGACAAAAAAATAAGCCGTAAATGGCTTAAATAAAGGATTTGTATTAAAACACTAAAAAAAGAAGTGTAAAACTCCCGACAAAAAAGAAAAAAGTACTTGCAAATTTGTGCTACATGTATATAATAAGACTTATAAAATCATATAATGATATATAATCAATTATCATTTTTAAGGAGGAATTATGAGAGACTTACATGCATCACAGATTAAGGCCGCAGTTGAGGCAGTGAAAGCCAGAAAGGAGGTCAATGAGGTTTATTTCGTCGCTTGTGGCGGATCCCAGGCAGTGCTTATGGCTGGACAGTATATGTTCGATAAGGAGAGTTCGATCCCTTCCCACGTATACACCGCGAACGAGTTCGTATATGATACGCCGAAGCGTCTCAATGAGAACTCCGTCGTGATTTCCTGCTCACATTCCGGAAACACACCGGAGACCGTAGAGGCAACGAAGCTTGCACGTTCCAAGGGCGCCCTTACGATCTGCTTATCCAACCTCGAGGGTTCTCCACTCTGGGAGGCAGCAGAGTATCCTGTTCACTATGACTGGGGTAAGGAAGTAAGCGATTCTGATAAGAATAAGGGTATCCTTTACGGCTTACTTTTCAGCCTTCTTTCCGTACTCGCTCCAGATGCGAAGTGGGATGTATGCCTGAAGGAGCTCGAGAAGCTGACCGATCTTTCTGCACAGGCGAAGGCACAGTACGATGCACAGGCGAAGGCATGGGCGAAGCGCAACAAGCGTGAGAAGACCATCTACACCATCGGCAGCGGCATCAACTATGGTGAGGTTTACTCCACCGCGATGTGCTGGTTCATGGAGATGCAGTGGATCAACTCCGGATGCATCCACTCCGGTGAGTACTTCCATGGCCCGTTCGAGGTAACCGATTATGATGTTCCATTCATGCTTGTAAAGTCCATCGGTCACACCAGACACCTCGATGAGCGTGTAGAGAACTTCGCAAAGAAGTTTACAGAGGATCTGCTCGTACTCGATCAGAAGGATCTCGATCTTTCTACGGTAGCTGATGAGGCGAAGCCATATGTTGCAGCCATCCTTACCGGCGTGGTGATCCGTCACTTCGTAGAGGCGATCGCCTTCGAGCGTGGTCACTCACTCGATGTTCGTCGTTATATGTGGCAGATGCAGTACTAAGATACAGTATGAAGAGGAAAATATATGTCGCTTAAACTGGTTATTTTTGATGTAGATGGACTGCTGCTCGATACAGAGAGGGTATGGCAGGATGTATGGTATGATACGGCAAGAGACTTCGGGATCGACGACTGGAAGAGAGAGGACTTTCTGAATGTGGTTGGTCGCAGTGGACAGCCGGTGTATGATTACATGGAAGAGTTGTTCCGTGGACGCTGCTCCACAGAGGAATTCATGAAAGTCGCCCGTCAGCATGGAGTAGAGCGTCTGGAGCGTGAGCTCACCGCAAAACCGGGTGCCGTGGAACTCCTGAACTGCATCAAAAAGGCCGGACTTCCGTGTGCGGTAGCGACCGCCACCAGTCGATCACTGACGGAGGAGCGCCTGACTCGCTTACAGCTCATACAGTACTTTGACTATATCTGCTGTGGTGATGAGGTCGTCGAGCGGAAGCCTTCGCCGGAAGCGTACCTGAAGGTGCTTGCGAAGATGAATACAGCACCGGAGGATGCACTGGTTTTCGAAGACTCGAAGGTGGGCGTCCAGGCAGCCTGGAATGCCAGGATCCCGGTCATCATGGTGCCGGATCTGATGCCGCCGACGGAAGTCCAGAAGCGACAGGCCATAAAGATTATCGCCTCTTTATCAGAGGCTGTTCCAATCATAGAAGAATTAAGTAAGGATGGTACGAAACATGAAAGATGCATTTGATGTGCTGATGATTACACATGCAGGATTGTGCAAGGGATATGCAGATGCATTGAAGCTGATCCTGGATATCGACGAGGATGATTTCGGGACGCTGTCGTTCGAAAACGGAGAGTCACTGGATGACTTTTCAGAAGCAATCCGTGCGACGATCGAGGAGAGATATAAGGATCGGAATCTGGTCGTCCTTCTGGACCTTCCGGGAGGATCGCCGGCGAATACCGCCTTACCATTCATGAGCTCGTCGAGAAAACTGATCGCGGGTGTAAATCTCCCGCTGGTACTGGAAATCATGGCAATGAAGAAGAGCGGTACGACATGGGAGGAGCTGGACCTCGATGATACCTGTAAGAGTGCAGCCCAGAGCATCGTACTGTACAACAACTTTTTAAATGGAGGAAATGTATGATTAAGTTAGTTCGTGTAGATCATCGTCTTTTACATGGCCAGGTGATTTTTTCCTGGACCAAGCAGGTAGGCACCAACTATATCATCGTCGCCGATGATAAGGTTCCGAATGATCCGATCAGCATGATGGCGCTCAGCATCGCGAAGCCGGTGGACTGTGAGCTTAGTATCATTCCGTTTTCACAGCTTCGGAAGCTGGTGGATGAGAATGCCAGCAAGAATATCATGATCATCGTAAAGGGACCGGCAGAAGCACTTCAGCTTGCGAAGGAGCTTCCAGAGGTGACCGAAATCAATTATGGCGGTGTGGCGAAGAAGGCCGGTTCGAAGGAGTACGGTAAGGCCGTGTACTTAAATGAAGCAGAGCTGAAGGCCACCCAGGAACTGATTTCGATGGGAAAGAAGATCTATATTCAGATGGTGCCATCCTCCCCGATCGAGCATGCATCATTTGAGAATTAAAAAAGGAGATGTCGTATGCTGATTAAAGCGATCTTACTCGGTTTAGTTGGTATCGTCGGTGTCATCGACTCCAGATTGATCGGACGTCAGAACATCGGCAGACCACTGATCCTGAGTACACTGGCAGGCCTCGTATTAGGCGATGTCAGACAGGGTGTAATTTTAGGTGCATCCCTGGAACTTATTTCCATGGGATTTGTAGCGATCGGAGCAGCCGGACCACCAAACATGCAGTTCGGAAGTATCATCGCCACTGCGTTTGCGATTCTTTCCGGTGCCTCCACGGAAGCGGCACTGACCATCGCCGTTCCGGTCGCCGTCATTGGCGAGTTCCTGAGTGTCATCATGCGTATGGTGATCGCGCAGTTCTCTCATGTAGCGGATAAGGCCATCGAGAACGGACAGTTCAAGAAGGCGATTCATATCCACCTCTGGTGGTCCTTCGGCTTCAACGCGCTGGTTTACTTCATCCCGATCTTCCTGACCGTTTACTTCGGTACGGATCTAGTTACGAACCTGGTAGCTGCGATTCCGCAGGTCATCACGAACGGCCTCACAGTCGCTGGTAACCTCTTATCGGCACTCGGATTTGCGATGCTGCTGAGTTCAATGCTGTCGAAGAAGATGTTCCCGTACTTCCTTCTCGGCTTCCTGATCGTCGCATATTCCGGTCTCAGCCTGATCGGTGTGACCATGTTCGCCGCGATCCTGGCATTCATCCTGGATAAGGTTCTGTATGGAAAGGGGGCAAATGCATAATGGAAAATCAGAAAGCATTAAAGAAGGTAAGCGATAAAGACTTACGTAAGGTCTTCCTGCATTCCCTCGCGATTATGTGCTCATGGAACTATGAGCGTCAGATGCACATGGGCTTCATGTATGGCATGGCACCGGTGCTTGACAAGCTGTATGCAGATGATGAGGAGAGAAAAAAGGAAGCGTATCAGCGGCATATGGAGTTCTTTAACTGCACACCGCAGCTGACACCGTTTATCATGGGCCTCGCCGCTTCCATGGAGGAGCAGAACGCAAATTCAGAAGAGGGTGAGTTCCAGACCGAGTCGATCTCCATGATCAAGACCAGTCTGATGGGGCCGTTCGCCGGCATCGGTGACAGCTTCTTCCAGGGAACCATCCGAATCATCACCTTCGGTATCGGCCTTTCGTTCGCACAGCAGGGCAGCATCCTGGGACCGATTCTCGCAGTACTGCTGTTCGCGATTCCGTCATTGCTGTTTGCCTACAATGCAACCTTCTTCGGCTACAGGTCAGGTAATAAATACCTCGCGAAGCTGTACCAGGAAGGACTTATGGATCGCGTAATGCACTTCGCATCCATCGTCGGTCTCGCCGTCGTCGGCGGTATGGTAGCCAGCATGGTGTCCGTCACCACGCCGCTTACCTTCTCCACCGGTGGTACGAATCTGGTCATCCAGGATATGCTGGATTCCATCATCCCGAAGATGCTTCCGTTCGTATTTACGCTGGGCATCTACAATCTCGTTCAGAAGAAGGTCAATACCAACGTCCTGCTGATCGGCATCGTCCTCTTCGGCATGGTCATGGGTGCACTGGGCATTCTCTAAACAGAGCGATACACTTCTTTAAAATACCACAGGGCACTGTGGCATACCCCTGAAAAAATATCCAGACTTCCTGCATGCATAGTGAATTCGAGATCCGGAAAGTACTATACCGTGCGGGAAGTTTTGTTTATAATGAGAACTTATTTACATGATGACTTAGATGACATGGTGACGTATGCAGGAATCCCGCTTATTTGCAGAGGGGACTTACGTATGAGCTCACGCAGTGAAAAGAAAGGATAGATAAAGATGAAAGAATTTACATATGTGATCAAGGAAGAACTCGGACTGCATGCGAGACCAGCCGGACTGCTGGTGAAGGAAGCGAAGAAGTTCCAGAGCGCTACGACGCTCGCGGCGAAGGGAAAGACCGCAGCTGCCGGCAAGCTGATCGCCATCATGAGCATGGGCGTCAAGCAGGGCGATGAGGTGACCGTGCAGGTCGAGGGTCCGGATGAGGATGCTGCGTTCGAGGCACTCGAGAAGTTCTTCCAGGAAAATCTGTAATTCATCGATCGATATAGAATCTGAGGGGACAGGAAATGGAAAAATACATCGGAAAGTCCGTTTATAAGGGAACGGCGATCGGTCCGATCAATGTTCTGAAGAAGAGTGATGGCATCGTAAAGCGTCAGCATGTCGAGGATGTAGCGGCAGAGCTCCAGCGTCTCGAGGATGCGAAGAAACAGGCGCAGGCCCAGCTCGGCGCGCTTTATGAGAAGGCGCTTCAGGAGGTTGGCGAGGTGAACGCGCAGATCTTCGAGGTGCATCAGATGATGCTCGAGGATGAGGACTACCAGGATGCGATCCACTCGATGATCGAGACGGAGGAGCTCAATGCTGAGTACGCGGTGGCGGTCACCGGAGATAACTTCGCCGAGATCTTCGCGAATATGGATGATGAGTACATGCAGGCACGTTCCGCGGATGTGAAGGATATCTCGAATCGTCTGATCCGGAATCTGAGTGGTGAGGAGGAGCTCGACTGGGCGCATATGGAACCGTCCATCATCGTGGCGGATGACCTGACACCGAGTGAAACGGTGCAGATGGATAAGCGTAAGATCCTTGCGTTCGTCACCGTCCATGGCTCGACGAACTCCCATACCGCGATCCTCGCGCGTATGATGAACATCCCGGCGCTGATCGGTGTGCCGGTGGAGCTCGACAGTCTCCATTCCGGTACGATGGGCATCGTCGATGGCAAGGATGCCGTGTTCTGCGTGGATCCGGATGAGGCAACCATCGCTGCTGCACACGAGATGCAGGCGAGGGCGGCAGAGCAGAAGCGGCTGCTTGCAAACTACAAGGGACGTCCTTCGGTGACGAAGAGTGGCCGGAAGGTAAACGTATATGCAAACATCGGCAGTGTTTCAGATGTCGCATATGTACAGGAAAATGACGCGGAGGGCATCGGCCTGTTCCGCAGTGAGTTCCTGTATCTCGGAAAGACCGCGCTGCCGGATGAGACTGAGCAGTTTAACACGTACCGTCAGGTGCTACAGACGATGGGCGGAAAGAAGGTGATCATCCGAACGCTCGACATCGGTGCGGATAAGAACGTCGATTACCTCGGACTCGGAAAGGAAGATAACCCGGCGATGGGGTATCGCGCGATCCGTATCTGTCTGAAACAGCCGGATGTGTTTAAGACACAGCTCCGCGCACTGCTTCGTGCGGCGAAGTACGGAAACCTCGCCATCATGTATCCGATGATCATCTCCGTAGATGAGGTGCTTCGGATCCGTGAGATCGTCGCAGAGGTGGCGGCAGAACTCAAGCGGGAGCAAATCCCGTATGCGATTCCGGAGCAGGGCATCATGATCGAGACGCCGGCAGCAGTGATGATCTGTGAGGAGCTGGCAGAGCTCGTCGATTTCTTCAGCATCGGCACCAACGACCTCACGCAGTATACACTTGCGATCGATCGCCAGAATGAGAAGCTGGACGAGTTCTATAATCCACATCATGAGGCGGTTCTTCGGATGATTCAGATGACCATCGATGGCGCGCATAAGGCGGGCAAGTGGGCCGGCATCTGCGGTGAGCTCGGTGCTGACACGACCCTGACGGAGCGTTTCGTCGAGATGGGCATCGATGAGCTGAGTGTCGCACCATCTATGGTGCTCAGCGTGCGCAGTAAGATTTGTGAGATGGCGTAACGCCGTTCATAGCACGAAAAACAGAAGATAAATAAACGATAAATAAACGAAGCGAAGGGGCAACCACACGAGATGTGTCGGTGCCCCTTCTGAACTTTATGGAGATAAATCTGTGATTGTGTTTGTGCTGGTTCTGGCTGAAGCGTCCTTCTGTTGTGGATCGAAGCTCAGTTCGACTTGATCTTCTCGTCCATGACCGTGGAGTCGTTTGTGGAAACGACATAGGTGACGCGATCACAGCGGACCGTCGTCAGCGAGTAGTGGATCGGCTTACCATCCTGATCATAGCTGATTTTATGAATCGAAAACAGCGGGTCGCCGACGTTGCACTTCAGAGTATCTGCGCTGTGGCTCTGCGCAGCCTTTCCGTCGATTTCGAGGACGGAATGATTCGGCCGGATATGATAGCACTCATCCATCACCTGGTAGAACGAGCGATCTTTCGAAAGTGTCGTGATGAAGTCCGGGAAGCGGGCATCCTCGATGTAGATCTTATCGATCGCGATCGGTTCGTTATCCTGCCAGACCAGACGCTCGATGTAGACGACCTTCGTCCCCATCGGAATCATCAGCTTCTCTGCGATATCCTCATCCGCGTTCAGGAACGATGCCTGGATGATATCGTGTCTGGACGCGTGTCCAAGGCTCGACAGACTTTCCTTGAAGCCGCTGGTCTTATTCAGATACAGCTTGTCCTTCTTGAAATTGATGAAGGTGCCCTTTCCCTGGACCTTATTGACATATCCCTCATCGGATAAATTCTGTATCGCCTTTCGAATCGTGATTTTACTCACATTATACTGGTCACTTAGCTCGTTCTCCGTCGGAAGCTTATCTCCCGGCATGTACTGCTTCGACAGGATACGGTTTTTAATATCTGCCTCCACCTGCAGATACAGCGGCTTGCTGCTATCCATGATCATCATTGTTTCCATCTCCCCTTCGCATCAGCGATGATATAATTAAATTCCATATCATCATATTGTACCAAGTCGCTAGCGCGACGGCCAGCCCCAGATACAATTTTTGTTGTTAGTTTTTTTAAGAAAATATGCCATAAAAGTCACCCTCTTATAGTATAGCACCATAGCACCATAAAAGCAAGTATAAAAAAGAAAATTTGTCAAGTTTTTAAAACAAAGAAAAAAGCCAGCAAATATGCTGACTTGAGGATAAAATATATTTCATTAACTCTCAAAAAATAAAGTGCTAAATCCTAAAGACGGGCTGGTCGAAAGACCTGGGTCCACCAAATGGCGGGTAAGACACCCGCCTTTTTGATTTTTTCTCTGGCGAAGATCTTTGAGAGACAATAAAATAATTGCTATTCGTAACAACTATGAGTATAATATAGATACCAAAAGAGAATTCTTTTCCTGGTTATAGGGTGTGAAGCATAAGGTGTTTGCTTCCGTTGTACTGGCAACGTTAAAACTTTGCGATGACTCTTTAGCTAGAGGATAATCAAGCTGGGCAGGTGGGAGGCCTGTGATTGGGTGGCAAGGCACCATAATGAAACCAGGTTTGCGAAAATTATGGAGAAATCTTTGAGATGAAGGTTTCTCTTTTATTTTAAAGAAAATTGCGAAAGATAGGTCATAGAATCGAAAAATGGTGGCGATAATTGTAAAATGAAGGAGTGTATTAAAATAAATATAGAATGGGAAAAACAATTATTAAGATTTGGGGTGGGGAAAATAGTATTGAAATCTATAATAAAAGAAAAGAAAAAATTGGAATCGCGACAGATAGAGATGACTATCATGATGAATTATATAAGTTGGCATGGAATTTGAACTCAAAGGGATATATAGTCAATCTCTAGTGTAAATGATTATGTTCCAACACATGGATGCGCATATGAAGATGCGTTAAACAGAGCACGAGAGATGGATGCAATGACAATGTCATTTGAGTTTGGAACCGGGAGAAAAAAGGGTGTTCACCTGGATGCAGATGTTGTAAGAACAATTATATCAGATGCATTTAATAATATGGGGGTTGTTTCTGTAGCAAGAGTAAAAATGGAAGATGAAGAGGGGACAGCGGTATATAATCTGCTTGAAAATGTAAAAAATACAGTTATTTCTCTTAAGGCAGATTCAAAAGGTGAAATAGAATATAAAGTAATTGCGGATGCAATGGTCAATGCGTATAAGTAAGATGGAGGGACTTAATTGAGCGGACATTTAAGAAGAAGGAGAGAACCTCTAAGAACATGGTGGCTGAATTGGTATGTATATATTGTTCCTAGTATTTTTCTCATTGCATACGTTATGTATGTGTTGGTTGGTGTCCATAAGTATTCTATCCCATGGCTAGGTGATAGTGAGGGATTTTCTGAAATGTGCAAAGCAATCGTAGATTTCTCATCTATTGTCTTGGGAATATATGGCTTCTTGATTCCGGCAGTGATAGGGCGGCAAGATAAGTTTAATAAGATATTCTGGGAAACAGTGGATAAAAAAAGATTTTCAAAAGATATCCAACGCTTGATAATAAATCTAATTCAACAAACGAGTTAAAAATGAATTAGAATCGAGTTAAACAGAAAAATGGGAGGATGTAGTCAAAAAAACATCGACATCCGGCCCCGTCCACGGTATAATATAAGTAATCTAATAAGAAAGCAGAGTTATCATTGTTGTGGTAGCAGATGGGAATGGTAGCCAGAGTTGTGAACTCGATGGAACTCAATAGTTATCGCCTCAGGGTGCTCCGAGCACCCGATGAGCACCCAAAATGGGTTTGGCAGGGGTTAACACAGGTTTTCTTATTTTGACTGGGATTGACAAAATGGTTAGTAAAATCAAGGCTTTCCTTGACTTATATGAACACAGCTTGACAGCGGTTTATATCGCCAACCTGTGCTCCTAAGCGCTAGTTGTGGGTTCGATTCCCGCTGGGAACAGTTTTTGCAGCAATGATCGAAACTCTATTTATATTGGGCTGGTCGAAAGACCCGGGTCCACCAAACGGCGGGTAAGACACCCGTCGTTTTTGTTTTTTGGAATTATTGGCTGCCATTTGTTTTTCTGGTGCTGGTCGATGCGGTCTTTATCCGATCTTGACTTAAATAAGGAATGTAGTTAGAGATTTTGGTTGACATATTTTCAGAAGCTAGGTAATCTAATATTAGAGACAGGCAACCTGAGTGTCTGTCAAGCTGTGAAGTAAGGTATTGTGCCAGAGAGCAGTGTCTTATGAGCTTTATAAGGGTTTGACATTTACCACAACCTGGCTAGAGGTTAATTCTCGAAAGAAAATGTTATCATGACTTAATTGGGTGAAGAAGCATAAATTTTCTTTGACTATTTCAAAGCTACAGTGTAATCTAAAAGAGATACTTATAAGGTCGGAACAGAGACCTAAAACCTGTTCCAGTGGTCGGGATGGAGACCGAAAACCCATTCCCATTGCAGGATAAACTGTGAAAAATTAGTAGAAGGATGGCTGTGAAGTCATTCTTCTATTTTACTATATGGAGGTTTGATGGAAGAACAGAAGAGTTTTACACAACGCGTGAAAGAAACATAAATCACAAATCTTGGTCAAAAAAGCATCGATATCCGACCCCATACACGGTATAATATAGGTAATTTAATAAGGAAACAGAGTTATCATTGTTATGGTATCGTAAAACTGATTACAAGAAAATGAGCTCCAAGGGAGGAATAAGCATGAATCATGAAGACTATAAAAAAGCCGCAGCCCATTGGAAACCAATCGATGCGGCTTCCGTTAAGATGCCGCAGGAAGAACTGTTTGCGGCAATGGAAACCTATATTCTGACGAACGATACCTGTGCACTCGCTACGGGAAGCGGAAGCCAGATCCGAAACACTCCGATCGAGTATACATACCACGACGGCGCATTCTGGATGTTTTCGGAGGGCGGCGAAAAGTTCCTGGGATTGGAGCAGAATAAGAATGTATGTCTCGCAATCTTTGACAAGTATGCCGGGTTTGCAAAATTAAAGGGAATGCAGGTTCAGGGCGTTGCAGAGATTGTAGAACCATTTTCGGAAGAATATCTGAAAGCGGCAGAGTTTAAGAAAATCCCGATTGAGATGTTAAAAAAGCTTCCGGAGGTCATGAACCTGATTAAAATTGTGCCGGAGCGGATTGACTTTCTGAACTCGGATTTCAAGAAAGACGGATACGGGAGCCGCCAGGAATATGTTTATTTTTGAGAAAAAATCGTCATTTTCTCTACAATATCTCCATAATTTATGCTAGAATGTGCCGTGATCATCTATGCGGCAAGTGCCTATGGTATCAAGACAAAGAAAACGAAAATTCCGGTCGTTCTGATCCTGGTGATCTGCGATCTGATTGAGTTTCCGGTGCTCTATTGCAGCTATGGTTTTTACCGCTTGTCTTATATGGTTCTGGGAATTGTGGCAACAACATTGTTTCTGGAGGATAAATGGCGGATTAAGGGAACCAGTGCCCTGATCTTGTTTGATCTGGTATTCATTGTATGGAGGCAGCGCGACCCGGCTTTCTTTGCTGCATTTGCGGGAAAAGAGAATATGAGCTCGGTGGTTATTACGTTCCTGATCGCAGGCAGCAGTATTCTGATGCTGCTGAGTACTCTTCTCAAGCAGTATACAAGGCAGCAGAAGTGCCTGGAGGAGATGACAAAGAACCTGCGGTGGATGGCGAATCTGGATCCGCTGACCCACCTGTATAATCGCCGCTATCTGACCCAGTATCTGGAGGAGAAGAAGGCGGACGGAGAAAATGCTTTTTCGGTTGTATTGCTGGATATTGATGATTTTAAACAGATCAATGATACGTATGGCCATATGTTTGGAGACGAGGTACTGCAGACATTTTCGGAGATTCTTCTGAAGCATATGAAAGGACACGGACTTGTGACCCGTTTTGGCGGGGAGGAATTTATGCTGGTGTTCCACACGACAGACCAGAATAAGATACAGCAGGTTTTAAACGGCTGTGCGGATGATTTTAAAGAGTATGGGATGTCTTCCAAAGGGAAGCCGCTGACATTCAGTGGCGGTGCTTCGGTCTTTCATGGGGAAGATATGCTGGTCAAGCTGTTCAACTATGCGGATGAGCGCCTGTATCAGGCAAAAAACACAGGAAAAAGACATGTGGTATATGATGTGTAGCAACATAAGATATGCTTATAAAATGATAATGTTGTGATAAAGGGGGATTACCAATGAAAATTGTAATTATTAACGGAAGTGCCAGAAAGGGCAATACCTTAACGGCAATCAATGCCTTGATCAAGGGAGCATCTAAGAATCATGAGATCGAGGTGATTCAGCCGGACAAGCTGCACATCAGTCCATGTAAAGGCTGTGGCGCCTGTCAGTGCTATAAGGGCTGTGTTGACCAGGATGATACCAATCCGACGACTGAACAGATCGCGGCGGCGGATATGATCGTATTTGCGACACCGGTGTACTGGTGGGGAATTACCGGACAGTTGAAACTGGTGATTGATAAGTGTTATTGCCGCGGTCTGCAGCTGAAGGGCAAAAAGACTGGTCTGATCGTTACAGGCGGTGCGCCTGTAAATCATGATCAGTATGATCTGATTGAGAAACAGTTTGCATGTATGTCTGAATACCTGGAATGGGATATGCGCTTTCAGAAGAGATATAGTGCGAATGGGAAAGATGAATTGGCGAAGAATGAGGCGGTAATGAAGGAACTGGAAGAATTGGGGGCTCAGTTGTAACTGCTGCTTACGTGTTTGGCAAACCGCAACGTGTGAACAGTAACCGCCAGGTTAAGATGGCAATATAAATTTTGCATTGCAAATTGACAAGAAAAAATGCATATTGTATAATCAGAATCGTTCATCGGAGGGTGATTTGTTCCATTTAAGTAACCGGGTGATACAGACCCGTTGCTGATGCAGAAACAATAGCTGGATAAGATGGCAGGTTGAAATATCTGCTTTCTTATCCGGCTTTTTTTATTGCATTGCATATCGAAGAAGGTGCTGGTGGCATATCCGCTGATTTCAGAGGAAATTATAGCGTGGAAAAACACGCTCCACAGAATAAAAAATAAATGATCAACATTGGAGAGAAAATTTCATGGAGAGAACCACATCATTTACAGAAGGAAAAATTTTGCAGCCGCTCATCTTATTCGCATTTCCAGTCCTGTTGGCGCTGTTTTTGCAGGCAATGTACGGTGCGGTGGATCTGCTGATCGTCGGAAAGTTTGCTTCCTCCGCAGATGTATCCGCGGTATCGACCGGTTCGCAGATCATGACAACACTGACGAACCTGATCAGCAGCTTTGCGATGGGAATCACGATCTTGCTGGGACAGCAGATCGGAAGCGGAAAACGGGAAGAGGGAGGCCACACGGTAGGAACGGCGATTTTGCTGTTTGCGGGAATTGCGGTGGCATTGTCGGTTATTCTTGTGGCATTTGCTCCTCAGGTCAGCCGTGCGATGAATGCACCGGAGGAGGCGTTTCACAAGACTGTGGATTATATCCGGATCTGCGGCGGAGGTATGCTGGGTGTCCGTGTGCCGGTGTCTTATCTGGTGAGTATCCAGCCGAAGACATCTCTGTTTCATATCGGGCTGGCGACGCCGATGTCGTCTGCGCTGCAGCTGGTTTTGTGTGTGGGATTTATGATGTGGCTGAATAAGAAAAGAGGCGGTGCCAGTGGCACCTCCGATGATTAATTTTCTCCGAACAGAATCTTCAATTTTTTCAGGCAGTGGAAGAATGCTGGAAGCAAAAACGCATCTGCAAAGATCCACGCAAGCGGGCTTGCAAAGCACGCCGGAAGGAACCCGAATACCGGAACCAGGCAGAAGCCGACGAGTGACCGTGCAGCCATCTCGCAGACTCCGGCCAGGATCGCAAACGTGGAAAATCCCATTCCCTGGATCGTGAAGCGGACGACGTTAACAAAGGTCAGCGGGATGTAGAACATGCTGTTTGCGGCTAGGAATGTAGCTACCCTGCCAATGATCTCGGTCTGCCCTGCGTCCATGAAGAGAAGCGCAATGTATTTGCCGCCGAAAAGCAGGACCACAAATGCGATCAGGGAATAGATGATCCCGATCAGACTTGCAGCTTTCAGTCCTTCTTTTACGCGATCCAGCTTTTTGGCACCGACATTCTGGCCTGCGTAGGTTGCCATGGTACCGCCGAGTGCGTCAAACGGACAGCAGAAAAACATGCTGACCTTGCTTCCGGTGGAAACTGCTGCCACGGCCATGGAGCCAAGCGAGTTTACCGCGGTCTGGAGCACAACGCTTCCGATGGCAGTGATGGAGTACTGGAGCCCCATCGGGATTCCCATGCCGCAGAGGACGCGAAGCATGTGACTGTCCGGTCTCCATTCGTCCTGTTTCATATGCAGGATCGGATAATGCCGGATCATGTAGATCAGGCAAAGCACTGCGGAAATTCCCTGGGAGATGACGGTAGCCAGTGCCGGTCCGCGGACTCCCATGCCGAGGACAAGGATCGTGAAGAAATCCAGGGCGATGTTCATGAGGGAGGAAAGCAGCAGAAAATAGACCGGTGTTTTGCTGTCTCCCAGGCTTCGGATGATGCCTGCGAGCATGTTGTAAAGATAGGTGACAGGAATTCCGAGGAAAATCACGAAAATGTAATCGTAAGCCCCCTGGATGATATCTTCCGGCGTGTTCATCCACTGCAAAATGTTCATGCAGAGGATACCGACGATGGTTGTCATGACTGCGGCGAAGACTGCGGACAGCCAGCCGGAGTTGGCTACGAATTTCCGCATCCCGTTATAGTCTCCGGCACCGAATTTTTGGGCTACCGGGATTGCAAAGCCACTGCATGCGCCGGTGCAGAAGCCGATGATCATAAAGTTAATGGAGCTCGTTGAGCCGACCGCTGCCAGGGCTGATATGCCCAGGCATTTGCCGACAATGATGGTGTCGACCATGTTGTAAAACTGCTGGAAAAGGAACCCGAAGAGCATCGGGATCGCAAAGCTTAAGATCAGCTTCATCGGGGAACCGACGGTCAGGTCTTTGATTTCATTCTTTTGCATAATATCTCCTTGTGTATATTCGTGCGGAAAGTTTCCTGTGATTTATGAGGAATCTCAAATCGGATGTATTATAAAACAAGGCAAAAGAAAAGTACATAGGGTAATTGCAAAAAGATCTGATGTCAGGTAAGGCATGAATCGTGAGCGGTTTGCGCAACGAGCGAACAGTAACGAAACCGGAACATAAAATGAGGTTGCATTTGTGTAAAGAGAACAGCTATAATGATTACACTATAAATTAAGAAAAGAAGTGACATTATGTTTTTTATGATGGGAATTACCGATGGAAGAAAGCAGCTAGATTTTACGCAGACCGTCATCTGCAGTGTATGCGGCAAGTATGGGCGGTACCAGGTCTTTATGACGTATACGGTGTTGTCGTTATTTTTTATCCCATGCTTGAAGTGGAACCGGCACTATTATGTGCAGATGAGCTGCTGCAATACGCTGTATGAGCTTGATCCGGAAATCGGAAAGGCGATTGCGCGTGGGGAACAGGTGGAGATTCTGCCGCAGCATTTGACGATGGTGCAGCAGGGAACCAGTGGATATGGACACCGGCATTGCGATCATTGCGGTTATGAGACAACAGAAGATTTTGAGTATTGCCCGAAGTGCGGGAACCGGTTTTAGAAAAATATGGGCGTCAGATCCGAAAAAGTGGATCTGACGCCTTTTTTGATTGTTAAGCATCCCAAAGCAATTGTTAATGAGTTAATGACAGTAGTTACAGGTCAGCCTATTTCTCAAATTCATCGATCCTACAGCAGCTTCAAAATCTCATCCCGGTCGATCAGGATGCTGCTGATTCCCTCTCCGGAGAGAATCTCTTCGGCCAGGTCCTGCTTACTCTTCTGAAGATTCTGGATCTGCTCTTCGATGGTGTGTTCCGCGATCAGTTCGTAAACGGTTACGGTGTTTTCCTGGCCGATGCGGTGCGCACGGTCGGTTGCCTGGTTCTGGGCTGCCACGTTCCACCACGGATCGTAGTGGATGACGATGTCAGCAGCAGTCAGGTTCAGGCCGGTTCCGCCGGCTTTTAAGGAGATGCATTATCTTTACGTCTGGAACAACCAGTATGCCGAAAGGTGTCATGCTAAGTCACTATAGTATTGTGAATAATGCGAGGGCCATGGCCATGGCTATGCACTGGAATGCAACAGATAAAATGTGTATTACGGTACCATTGTTTCATTGCTTTGGAATTACTGCTGGAATTGTTGCTTGTCTGGTCAGCGGTATGTGTATGCATATTATTTCGTATTTTCATACGCTTCACGTGTGGGAGGCTATAGAAAACAGTCATTGCAGTGTGTTAAATGGAGTGCCGAGCATGTTTTTGGCACTGATCCGCAAGCAGGAACACAAAAGCAGAAAAGGAAAAGATTTGAAATCAGGAATTATTGCAGGTTCTGCTGTAACATCATTGGAGTATAAAGAAATCTGTTCACGCTTTTCTTCAATGCATCTGCAGCCGGCATATGGTCAGACGGAAAGCGCACCATGTATCTCGATAGCAGACTGGGAGGACAGTATAGAAAATAAGGCAACATCGGAGGGGGAGGTTTTAGAGCATATACAGATTCGAATTAATTCACTGGACTACGAAGAAAACGGTCAATCAGGCGTATGTGGAGAAATCCAGGTTCGAGGATATAATGTTATGCAGGGATATTATAAGAAGTCGGAAGAAAACAAGAAAGTGTTTACAGAAGATGGATGGTTAAAGACGGGAGATATCGGATATTTGGATGAATGCGGGAGACTTCGTATAACAGGACGTTTGAAGGAAATGATTATTCGGGCTGGGGAAAATATCGCACCACAAGAAATTGAAGAGGTAATCAGATTATTTGATGGTGTAGATGGAGTTAAGGTAATAGGAATTCCAGCAGAAGTATTGCAGGAAGAAATCGTAGCTTGCATTGTACCAAAGCAAGGATATCCCATATCAAAAGAAGCGCTTCAGGCATTTGTAAGATCCAGACTGGCAGATTATAAAGTCCCGGCACATGTTTTGCAATTTACAGAACTTCCTATGAATGTAAGCGGGAAAATTGATATAAAACAGTTAAAAAAGCTTGTGCAGGAACGGATTTGCATGGGAAAAAAGTAAATATTAGGCAGGAAATATGCAGTGGGGATATTTCCTGCCATTTTTTTGTTGCCATACATCTGAAATGAGTTGTCAGTGCAAAATCTCTTTTCATTTATTGCCCAGCCAGCCCACGGATCTTTTCAATCCCCGGCAGATGCCGGTTCACAAAGGAGATCATTGGCCCGATAAGGATGGCAGATACAATGGTGCCAAGTCCGACGCCGTTTAAGCGCTGGAAGAAAAGGAATGACAGTACGATCGCAATGATGATCAACGTAACATCAAACCGGATCTTGACCTTACCGAATTCGATGCCGGATACGCGGGAGATTGCATGGACAATGCCCTCACCCGGAACCTTGATGACATCAGGAGCAACTTCTACGCTGATCCCGATGGCAAGGATCGCGCAGCCAATCAGTAGGCTTAAGATGCGCGGTGGCAGTGTCTGCGGGTTCAGCCATGCCAGCACGAGCATGCTGATATCAATAAAGAAGCTGAACAGAATGTTGGCCAGAACCTGCAGAAACTGGATCGGGTGAAAATCCTTTTTCAGGATCGCGATCTGCATGACAATGAAGATCATATTAAACAGGAACGTGGTCTGCCCGAAGGTCAGCATGGTGAATTTTAGGCTTAAAACATAAGGAATACTGGAAATCTGGGAGGTGCCCAGGGCGCTTTTGGTGATGAAGGCAACGCCAAAAGAGTTGATGATCAGCCCCAGAATAAAGAAAAAATAGCGTTTGGCAAGTGGTGGCATGGAAAAAGTCCTCCTTTGTAAATTTTTTTGCAGGTTTTTGATAAATTTTGTTTATTGCTGTTACGTTATTATTAAGGATACCACGATTTTATACTTGAAACAATGAACGCATTTACTTTTTTGCGTGGTGGTGTTACTATTTATATTAGGGAATTCTGCGTTTTTTGGGGGAGAATTTGGGTTGTGCATGAGTGAACAGCAATGAAGATAGATTTGGCAGCAGATTCTGCCAGACGCATATGCACAACCAAAAATACGGCTAAGGGGGAAGGAGCATGGCATTGTATACCAAGCATACAGAAAAACTGTATAAAGCAGCCTTATGGGCTGGAAATATCGTGCTCATGCTCGTTGCAGTCGTTGTCTCCCTGATCTATGCGTATCATGTCCGCACTTCGCAGATCGAAGTAAAACAGGCGGATTTTATTTCCACGGTAGAATCCATGAAATCCGTTTCCCAGAATTATCTGGACAGTGAGCGGGGCTATGTGGAAAACTGGGCATTCTACATCAACGACCGGCAGATGACGCGGGAAGAGGCATTGGACTTTTTGCGGTCTATCAACACCAATCCGGGGCGGTATGTTCATATTGTAGATATGGAAAATTTTGATGCCTGGTCGGCAAGCTATCCGGCTGGTCATGATGAGATCGATACTTATCACAGATTCCAGGGCGAGTTAAAGGACTGGGAGCAGCTCATGCTGGATGCCATGTGGGAGATGTACAATGGCACAGCGCCGAAGTTTACGGTGGTCGGGCGGTATCAGCTGGATGAAACGGTTTCACCGGCAGTCAGTGTCGGGGCACGGATCACGCTGCAGACGGAAGATGGGACGAAAGATTTTCTGCTGCTGCGGGCCATTCCGACAAATGTACTGCAAAAGACCTGGGTATTTCCGGCAGAATACCAGTCTGCCGAGGTCGGGATCATGACAACAAAAGGCGGTTATGTGATCCAGTCTCCATCCATGAAATCAATTTCGTTTCCGGAATACATTCGGGGCTATAATTTCCAGGATGATTACAACAAAGTGGACAGTTTCCAAAAAGAACTGGAAAGCACCGATCATGGTGTACTCTGCTATAAAAATTTCAGGAATGAGGACTGTCTGTGGTATTATTCGTCCTTTGGTGGCAATTCCAATCTGGATATCCTTGGTGTGATCCGGCTGGATGAGTTGCAGCCGGAGAACGGCACCTGGCTGATCGTAGTCCTGATCTGTGGAACGTTGGCGGCCCTGGTGCTTCTGGACGGACTTTATCTGCGCCAGGTAAACCGCAGACTTCGCAAGACTGCGCAGCTGGCACAGGAGGCCAGTGAGGCAAAGACCCAGTTCCTTTCCTCCATGTCACACGATATCCGCACGCCGATGAACGCCGTACTTGGCATGATGTCGATCGCGAAAAGTCATGTGCAGGATCCGGAGTATGTGACACAGTGTCTGGATAAAGCGATGACATCTGGAAAACGCCTGCTGACCCTGATCAACGATGTCCTTGATATCTCAAAGATCGAGAGTGGTCAGTTTGTGCTGACTCCTTCGGAGGTCTTGGTGGAGAAATTTTTTAAAGAGCTGGACGATATGCTGGCGCTGCAGATCCGGGAGAAAAATCTGCATTTTACCATTCAGAAAGATGCGCTGCCGCATCCGGTTGTTCTGGCCGATCCAATCCGGCTTAATCAGATATATATGAACCTCCTGTCAAATGCTGTGAAATATACCCCGGATGGCGGCAGCATTACCATGCGTTTTGGGGAAGAGCCGGCAGAGGCGGATAAGAAGCTGACTTGCCTGGTCTTTTGTGTATCCGATACGGGAATCGGCATGACACCGGAATATCAGGACCGGATGTATCAGTCTTTTTCGCGTGAGATCAATACCCAGGTAAACCGGACTTTGGGATCTGGTCTGGGACTGGCGATTGTGCGTCAGATGGTTGATCTGATGGGCGGTACGATCACCTGCGAGAGTGAGGTTGAGAAGGGAACGACCTTTACGGTTCGACTGAATCTGCCAATTGTAGATCAGCAGCCTGTGACAAAGCAGGAGGGACATCTGGAAGATGATGAGGTAAGAGGTCTTCATCTGCTGGTTGCAGAGGACAACGAGTTAAACTGGGAAGTGATTGAGATACTTTTGGAAGAATTCGGGGTTACCTGTGAGCGGGTGGAAAACGGAAGGCTCTGTATCGAGCAGCTTTTGGCAAATCCTGCAGGCACATATGATGCGATCCTGATGGATGTGCAGATGCCGGAAATGAATGGTCTGGAGGCCAGCCAGCGGATCCGGAACTTAGACGAGGCAGCCCTTCGGAATATTCCGGTGATCGCCATGACGGCAGATGCCTTTGCGGAGGATGTACAGGCCTGCATCTCCAGTGGAATGAATGGCCATATGGCAAAGCCGATCGATACCATCGTGCTTTTGAATTATCTGAAAAAGATAAAAAATAAAATGTTTTAATGGGAGCGTTACGATATGAAAAGTTTTACACACGGTATGGTGACTGCGGCACTGGCAGCATCATTGCTGTTGTCTGGATGTTCGGCAAAGAAAGAACCGGAAACGGGATTTACACCGAGAATGGATAAGGATGCAAAGATCCAGCTGGATATGATCGGTTATTTTGGGAATTTTGAGGCGTTGGATCAGGTCATGAGCGATTTTAACCACTTTTATCCGAATATCACGTATACCTACCAGCAGGTAGGCGGGAGTAATGAGGTGGCATATTTGCAGGCAAATCCCAACGTTGATGTTATTATGACTTCCAGTGAATTATTAACTCCAAAGGATAGTGCACTTGCAAAATATTGCGTGAATCTGTCGGAGGCAGATGTTGATTTCAGTGCAATAGACCCGCAGATGCTTTCTGCATCCTGTATTGACGGCAAACAGCTTGCAGTTCCCATGGGACAAAATATTTACGGGATGATCGTGAATACATCCCTTCTGGAAAAAGAAGGTCTGGCACTTCCCCAAAATAGAGAGGAATTTCTGGATGTGCTTTCTGCGTTAAAGAAAAAAGGATACAATCCTGTTCAGGGACCAACTGCAAAGGTGTATGCGGAGCTGGTGGCAAATCAGATCTTTTCTGGTCTCTGTGACGGGCAGCCACTGAATAAGGCATTGCAGGAGGGAGACCGGGCAGCAGCCGAAGCGGCTGTTATGCCAGCCGTGGAGCTTGTGGATGAAATTCTTGCGGGCGGTTATACAGATCCTGCGGTCAATGACAGTTACCCGAAGGATAATTATGACCAGGCAATCCTCCGTTTCCTGGAAGGAGATGTGCCGTTCTGGGTATGCAATACCGAAAAGGTCGGCGGAATGAAAAAACGGGAATCCAAATCCGAAGCATTCCAGAAAGAACCATTTTCTTACACGTTTATTTACCCGCCGACCGGGGAGGACGGGGCATACGTTTACCGTGAACCGTGGTGTGGATTTGCGGTGAATAAGGACGGCAGCCATTTGGATTATGCAATGGAGTTCATTCGTTTCCTTTCCACGGAGGAGGAAATCAACAAGATGGCAAACATCAAAGGAGTTCCGTCTGTGGCAAAGAACAGCAGCATCACTGAGAATTATAAACAGGTCCTGGATGCAGAGTCCATTAAGGATGGCAGTGTAAACCTGGGCGAGGTCACGCCGGATATTGTCGAGGCGTGGTATTCCTGTATGACAGGATATGCGGCAGGGGAGTATGCTTCTGCAAAGGATGCGGTAACCGAATTTCTGGATGTGTGTGACCGGGATATGGGGCAGGAGTAAAAATACGGAAAAAGCCCTTTGACTTTTTGAAAAACAGGCAATATAATAGGTGGCGAACGAGTAGCAATAACTGCGTAAATCCAGTTTTTTGCTGCTCGTTCTTTTTATTTATGGAAAAAGAAAGGAACAGGAGGATTTGACGAAATGTCAGAAGGTAACAAAATGAAAGAAATGCCAGTGAATAAGCTCATGATCCAGATAGGAATCCCCATGATCTTATCCATGGCACTGCAGGCTGTCTACAACATCGTGGACAGTGCGTTTGTCGGCAATATGAAAATAGGAAGCGAATCGGCATTGAATGCCCTGACACTGGTATTCCCGGTGCAGTTGTCAATATCATTCTGGATCCGATCATGATCTACGGTCTTGGACCAGTACCGGAAATGGGGGTAAGAGGTGCTGCTTATGCAACAGTCATTGGCCAGGTGGTTTCTGCGGTACTGCTGCTCATCTTCCATCTCAGACTGGATCATGAGTTTGAGCATGATATAAAGTATATGAAGCCGGATATGCGGATCATTTCCATCAGTTTCATTTTCGCGGGAATGAATGTGGCGTATCAGGGCATTTACCAGGCACTGGACGGCGGTATAGAGTCTCTGGTGATTTCCCTTTTAAGACAGCTCATCATCATTCTGCCGCTTGCGGGAATCTTCTCTTCACGATGGTGAGACAACCGAGTACGCAAAGCAGTTTATCCGGCAGGAATATGAAAAATACAAAGCTCAGCTGGACCGGAACCGCACGCAGTATAAGATTGTGTCCGAGGTGACAAATGAGGATGGTTCGATCGTGATCGAGATCAAAAAGCAGTATAATTCTACGCCGGTGGGGGATTATCTGAAGTAACAATTTATTTATTTTTACCATGCAATCTGCAGAATAATCTGAAGCGCGTAGCATGCAAAAGCCAGCAATACAGTTGGTACAATAAATTTTAATCCTTTCACAAACTCATCACAGCGGCGGTGAAGTTTCACCAGATTTCCATTCACGGTTTCCCGGTACAATGCGATCAGGCGAAGCCTTGCCGCCTCTTCTTCCATTTCTTCGAAATGTTCTTTCCGCATGATATCCGGGTCCATTCGGGTAATCTGCTCGGGCTGCAACAGACGCATGAAAAATACCAGGACAAAAGCATATGCACCCATCACGCCAATGCAGGTTAAAATATATAATACAGAGACAAAAAGCTGCAGTCCATCCTGAGGCTTTTCCAGTTGGGAAAGTCCATTAAACAAGCCAATAATAAATACAAAAAAGAATCCGCAGAATGTAATGGTGATATAGACTTTATTGTCCAGTTTGTTGCTGCGGTCAAACTGGTTTTCATATTCGGTAGTCAGGCTGGTTAATTCCAGTTGGCTTCCGGTTGCAGGATTTTGAGTTGTCGTGTTTGGCATATGTTAGTCATCTCCATTCTTGAATTTTTTCTTGATTTTTCATATAGAGGTATTTATAATAACTATAAAAGAAAGCAGCCACTCCTGTCATGAGTGCTTTCCTTTTTTAGTATATCATGCGAACATTTGTTTCACAATCATATTATAAACAATATTGGCTAACAATGAACGAGGGGCGAAAGCTCCTGCAGCCGCCATGCATGGTGGCTGCAGGAACTTTCGCCCCTTTGATACTTACTGTGTGATATTGTTTATTCAGCCAATAGCTTCGCAGTAACCTCATCAAGGTGTTCGCGAATCGCGATATGCTGCGGGCAGACTGCTTCGCACTTACCGCATTTGATGCACTGGTCAGCGCGTTTGCGGCCGTGACTGTCTACCAGCCAGTTCCACAGATCGAAGCGGTCGAAGAATCCGGTACGGCTTTCTCCGAGGTTGTGGAGCAGGTAAAAATCAAAATAGCCTGCTCCGGCCTGCTTTAAAGAGGTTTCGAACTGTGCGTGAGCCTCCTCTTTTGTCTTGCAGTTGATCCATGCGGCATTCTTGGTAGCGAGCTGGAAGCTCTCACGCGGATAACGCTCTACCAGTGCCTGGCGGATGGCATCCTCAGAGCCTGCGTAAGCCCATGCGGTATCGAAATAGGTAAATCAATTATATTCTACAACCCGAAGTTGACTTTACGTCAAGGATTTTTTGATAATCTGTTTTCAATATCACCTTTTCAAGTTGCAAGCTGGATAAATAATTCAGCTGTTTCCGGACTCCTGTTGGTTTTGTGGCAGCCTAGATAAAAGATTTGGGAAGCTGGCAGCGGCAGCACCTGGTAATCCAAACTTTTGCAGGCACGACACCATGCATGGGTGAGATATACCCCCTCGTTTTGTGCAACGAGGTCTAAAATTGTGGATAAGTTTGCTGCTGACCGGATTTTTGGTGCAAAACCAAGTTCCTTAAAAAGCCGGTAGAGATTCTGGCTTTTCCAGGCAGATGCAACCTGTTCTGGTAATAGAAAGAACGAGTCATGAAAACAGGAAATATCTGTTGTATTGGAGCAGGACGCGGCATAAAGGAGCACTTGGGGAATCTCGGCAAACGGCTGTATGGATAGCGGATTTTCGGAGCCATAAAGTTTCCCGGAAGCAGAAAAACGGCTCAGGACCAGTGGTGCTGCAGTCAGGATCAGATCGCAGCGTCCCTGCTCCAGTATTTCTGGCAGTTCCGCTTCTGGATAACAGGCAAACTCCAGATGTACTGGCTTGGGCATAGAGGCAGCGGCATCGAGAAAGCGGGTACGAAAATGAGACGGATCGACATCATCCGGATAAGCAATCCGAATGATGGTTCCGTCTTTTTTCTGCGCGTTCAGCTTGTTTTTTAATAACGCAAGCTGAAAATGGCACTGTTGAAAGTAGTCGTGATAAGCCTGACCAGCCGGGGTCAGGGAAAGTGTGCGGCCGGAGCGGGTAAAAAGGCTGTAGCCAAGTTCTTCTTCTAGCTGCCGGATCTGTTTGCTGATCGCGGGCTGACTCACCGAAAGAACCTGGGCGGCTTCCGTGAAGCTGCCGTGTTTTACGATGGTGAGGAAGTATTGTATTTCCAGACTGTTCATGGATTCTCCTTTGCAGATGGCAGATTAGCCGTTTTCGTGCTTGCGCTGGTGCGGATGTTGGTGCTGCTGCAGATTTGTTACTTGTTTTCTATATAATTCCGTATAGTCTCTTCTGATGCGTTGACGGTTCCCTGCACCATCTCTCCCTTGCCGCCGCCTTTTCCTCCAAGTGTTTCATGGAAGGTCTTAGAGAAGGCCTTCAAGTCTACGGATTCGCTTCCGAGAATATAGCGGTAACCGTCTTCGTCATTTCCCAAAAAGATGCTGCAGATGCCCTGGCATTTGCTTTTTCCCTCGTCTACAAACCGGCGAGCCACGTTTTTGTCCACATCTTTTTCAAAAACGAGATAGTTTTCCACATGCTCTGGGAGATTTTCCAGAATCTGCTCCATGGCACGGCTCTGCGTCTGGATCAGTTTTTCTTTCCAGAATTTTGCTTCGTCCTGAAGCCGTTTTACGGCCTGGGCGCTTTCTTCGGGCTTTGCGGACAGCATGCGGGAGATTTCGCGGATGTTACTTTCTTTCATGCGGTAATCTTTTAAGGCGCGGAAGCCGCATACCATGGTCACACGGGTGCCGCCTTTGTATTTGATTGCGTCGATCAGGCGGATGATTCCGACTTCACCGGTCAGCTTTACATGTGGTGCGCAGCAGGCGCAGACATCGTAGCCAGGAATTTCAACAATACGTACCTGACCGGTCAGCTCTTTTTTGCTGCGGTACTCCAGCTGCTCCAGCTCTTCTCTGGACGGGTAGGTGACCAGAATCGGAAGATTTTTTACAACGGCTTCGTTTGCCTCTAGCTCGACGTTCTGTAATTCTTCTTCGGTGAATGTCCCGTTAAAGTCCATGGTGACCAGTTCCTGTCCGAGATGGAAACCTACGTTGTCATATCCGAATGTGCGGTGCACGATACCGGAGACGATGTGCTCTCCGGTGTGCTGCTGCATTTTGGAAAAGCGCTCCGGGTAATTGATATGTCCGTCAACTTCGGTTTCTGGCTCCAGCGGTTTGTCGGTATAGTGGATGATCTGCTCATTCTTTTCCTGGACATCCAATACCTTTGCATTTCCAAGGATTCCGGTGTCGGCATACTGGCCGCCGCCTTCCGGGAAAAATACGGTCTGGTCAAGAATGACCTCGTAGCAGTTCTTTTTTTCGTTCCATTCGCAGGACATTACGGTTGCGAGGCAGCTGTCCTGGTGGCTGTCTTTATAATATAATTTGGTTGTTTCCATAGTCGGTGTTACCGGTCCTTTCTTTGCTGTCATGGTATCTTTCTCATCTTAGAAAATGTTTTTGTCATTTCTTTTGGTTTGGGGATGGTTCGTCTGTATCTGTTTTTAATGCAAACTGGTTTTTCCAGAAATCCAGCAGTCCTTCTTTTTTCATTTTACTAAGCTCTGCCGACAGGGCGCTGCGGTCGACCTCCAGGTAATCTGCAAGCTGCTGGCGGTTGAAGGGAATGGAAAAATTCCGGCTTCCTTCCCTGGCTGCCTGGGCGGAAAAATAGGAGATCAGGCGTCCTCGGATCGATTTTGGAGATGTATGCATGATGCGTTCGGACAATCCGAGATTTTTTCTTGCGGATGCCATGAGCAGATTCCGGATCAGCTGGCTGTGGTGGCTGCAGGTGGTCTGACAGGTGGTCAGTACCCGCCCGATGTCCAGAAACAGAATGTCGGAGTCCTGGTCCGCGACGACATTGACCATGAGCGGTTCGCCGGGAACACAGGCGTAGGTTTCCGCAAAGATCTGTCCCGGTCCGGCATGACCGAAGATACTCCGGTTCCCCAAAAGGTCATCCCGTTCGATGGTCACGCTGCCGGAGAGGACGATTCCGAGGTCCTTCACCAGATCTCCCATATATAAAATGATTTCGCCCTTCTGGAAATGTTTTTCCCTTGCGTAAAAACATTTCATCATTTCGTTTACCTGTTCTGGGGTGCTGCCACGAAACAGGACGGTCTGAGCGAGGAACTGATTATCCATGGCATTTCCTTTCTTCTCGAAAATGTTGTTCTAACAACATCTTTATGAGACTCATTATAGTATAATCTGCCTGTACAAGCAAGAAAACAACAAAAAGAATATTCACATATCGATTTTTTATTAGGAGGAAGAGAACATGGTTCGAAGAGTGATTCATATTGACCAGGAGAAATGCAACGGCTGCGGTATCTGTGCCAATGCCTGCCACGAGGGAGCAATCGGGATTGTAGATGGAAAGGCACAGCTTTTGCGCGATGATTACTGCGATGGACTTGGCGACTGTCTGCCGACCTGCCCGACCGGAGCGATCACTTTTGTAGAGCGGGAGGCGGCTGCCTACGATGAAGCTGCCGTGAAAGCGCATATGGAACGCCGCAAGCAGGAGCAGGCTGCCACTCAGGCATCAGACACACACAGCAGCGCTGTTCAGGAAGCATCTGCATCTACCGGTTGTCCGGGAAGCCGCGCACGTCAGATCGTTCATGAGGAGACTCCGGCATTTACCGGATGTCCGGGAAGCCGCGCGCGTCAGATCGTGCATGAGGAAACCCCGGCATTCACCGGATGTCCGGGAAGCCGTTCGCAGCAGATCGACCACGCGGAGGAAGCAGCAGAGGCAGCGCAGAATGAGGCAGCAGCACCATTTTCCATGCAGTCCCAGCTGACAAACTGGCCGGTACAGATCAAGCTGGCGCCGGTGCGTGCACCTTACTTTAATCATGCACGCCTGCTCATTGCAGCTGACTGTACAGCTTATGCGTATGCAAATTTTCACCAGGAATTCTTAAAAGGCAAGGTGGCTCTGATCGGCTGTCCGAAGCTGGATGATGTGGATTACAGTGAAAAACTGACCGAGATCATCCGCAACAACGATATCCAGAGTGTCACCATTGTCCGCATGGAGGTTCCTTGCTGTGGCGGTCTGCAGCATGCAGCTATGACGGCGCTGCAGAACAGCGGAAAGTTCATTCCGTGGCAGGTTGTTACGATTTCTATCGACGGAAAGATTTTGGACCAGGCATTCTAAGCAGGTCGCTTTATGGCTGACACTGTGAGAAACGTCTCATTTTAATGAATTTTTTTGGCTCGTTTCCCGGAGTTAACTGTGGCGGCTTTTCCTTGCAAACTGTCTGGTGCAATGATAGAATGAGAGCAGATACGGAGCAGTTATAAGTTATAGGCGAGAGAAAACGTTATGACTGTTTTCAGAAAAGTATCACCAGTAACAGATAAACGGAGGAAAAAATTATGAGATTACGCCACATCCGGGGCGCAGAGGAAGCCATTACGAGCAGTCCTTTCGTCATTCAGGAGCCGAAAGAGCATCGTGGCCATTTTAATGAGTTGTTTGGCAATGCAAATCCGATCGAGATCGAGGTTGGAATGGGAAAAGGCAAGTTCATCATGGAACTGGCGCAGAAACACCCGGAGACGAATTTCATCGGCATCGAGCGTTATTCCAGCGTGTTGCTGCGGGCGCTTCAGAAGCGGGAAGAGCTGGAGATTCCCAATATATATTTCATGTGTATGGACGCAAAAGAGCTGGGCGAGATTTTTGCGCCCGGGGAAGTCGAAAAGATTTACTTAAACTTCTCGGATCCGTGGCCAAAGGACCGTCACGCAAAGCGCCGTCTGACTTCACCGGATTTCATGAAGGTGTATGACCAGGTTCTTGCAAAGGACGGCTGTGTGGAATTCAAGACGGATAACCAGGATCTGTTCACCTATTCTCTGGAGGCAATTCCGGAGGCAGGATGGAAAATCGAGGCATTTACCCGAGACCTTCATCACAGCGATATGGCCGAGGACAATGTCATGACCGAGTATGAGACCAAGTTTTCTGCAATGGGGAATCCCATCTGCAAGCTGATTGCAAGCCGCTAGGCGATGCTGACCGTTGCTGGCATATTGGAGGTCAGGAAATGCCGTGTGCGGCGGAATCAAAAGCGGGCGGACCAAAGCAGAATCTGCAGGATGCAGGCATCTGCGATAAAAATGAGATGCTGTCAGGACCGGATATGTGAGTGAATAAGTCAGATCTGCATATACTATCGGTAAAGAAATGCTGCTGTTCATGGGCAGGAATTTCCTGAGTGGAAAATCCCGCTGCTAAGTGCGCCTGCCGCGAACGGCAGCATAGAAACCGGTGATGCATATGTCAATCAAGAAAAAACTGGTTCGCTGTCTGCGCAGTGCTACCTGCGATAAGGAAGCCTTAAACCGCCGCATTTTAAAATGGCGCAAGTGTTTCAAAGAGGTGGAAAAGGAGCTGAACCGCTGCAAGAAATGCTGACATGCGATATGCAGACGAAAACCTGGATATTGCAGCAGTACAGATGGCAGGAGTCAGATAGCATCCGAGACAGATACACAGGGAAACATATAGCGGAAGAAAAGGAGGAACTATACTATATGGAAAGAAAATTTACATCTGAGAATTTTGAAGCTGAGGTATTAAAATCAGAAAAGCCGGTTCTGGTAGATTTTTATGCAGACTGGTGTGGTCCGTGTAAGATGATGGCACCGGCAGTTGAGGAACTGGCAAACGAGCAGGACGATGTGATCGTCGGAAAGCTGAATGTGGACTTCGCTCCGGAGCTTGCCCGTACCTACAAAGTATTCTCGATTCCTACTCTGATTCTGTTTAAAAATGGAGAAGCCGTGGAAAAACGCGTTGGCGTCCAGAGTAAGGCAGAGCTGGAAATGCTGATAAAATAAGGCTTTTTGCCCCATCAAAAGTCGACCGGAAAAAAAATTGAAAAAAATTTAAAAAAAGTGTTGACTTTTGGTGGGACTTAGGATAGAATAATGAACGTGCCGCTGAGACAGCAACAAACAAGCGGGACAGAAAAAATTAAATAAGCGCCTTTAGCTCAGTTGGTAGAGCAGTAGACTCTTAATCTATTTGTCCAGGGTTCGAGTCCCTGAAGGCGCATTATAAAGGCACTGATTTTGCAGACAGAGAGCTGCGGGGTCGGTGTTTTTTGCTATATAGATTTTGCGGCAGCATTAGAACTGAAATTCAGAAAGGGGATACATTCCAATGAAAATCCTGCACAATCTGCTTGGTATTTTATGTGGCTTTGCGCTGATGATCATCTTACTGATTACTTCGATTGAAGCGGTTACTTACTGGACTCCGGGTTATTACGAAGAAGAATATGCGAAATATGGTGTTTTGCAGGATGTTCATATGGAAATGAATGATCTTTTGGATGTTACGGACCAGATGATGGCATATCTGCGTGGAAACCGGGAAGATCTTCATGTCCCGACTGTGGTGGACGGGCAGCCCCGTGAATTTTTCAACGACCGGGAAATTGCCCATATGGAGGATGTGAGAGGCTTGTTTTTGGGTGGACTTGCTCTTCGCCGGATCAGTATTGGGTTGATCGTAGTCTGTGTGGTCCTGCTGTTTGCACTGAAAGCAGATGTGCGCCGGGTGCTGCCGAAAATGATCTGCGCAGGATCAGCCTTGTTTTTTGCAGTGCTGGCGATCCTTGCTGCAATCATATCCACAGATTTCAATAAATATTTTATCATCTTCCATCATATCTTTTTCAATAATGACTTATGGCTGCTGAATCCGGATACGGATCTTCTGATCAATATTGTTCCGGAGCCATTCTTTATGGACACGGCCGCGCACATTGCCGTAACTTATGGAGTATCTGTTCTTGCAGTATTTGCAATTTGTCTCATTATCCTTTATTATAATGATAGAAGGGGTAAAAAAACGAAAATCTGATGCAGGTTTGCCTGTGAATTGGTTTTCGATCGCATGCCCCAAGATTATAAGAATATCGCCGGACAAGGAAAACACATCCTTGCCCGGCTTTTTGGGAGATAAAACAGAATGAAACGAATACTGACTCTATTACTATGCCTGACTTTGCTCACCGGCATCTCTGCTTCACCGGCACTGGCGGCTCCAGACTGGCCGTCGAATGTTTCGGTGGAAGCGGAAGGCGCCATTCTTATGGATGCCCGTTCCGGAGCCGTTCTTTATGGAAAAAACTTACATGCAGTGTATTATCCGGCCAGCATCACCAAGATCCTGACTGCCCTGATCGTCATTGAGCACTGCAACCTGGATGATGTAGTGACCTTTTCCCATGATGCGATCTACAGTGTGGAGCAGGGAAGCAGCAGTGCGGGAATGGACGTAGGCGACAAGATGACGGTGCGGGATTGTCTGTATGCCATGCTGCTGAAATCGGCGAATGAGGTTGCCAACGCACTGGCAGAGCATACTGCCGGTTCTATCAAAAATTTTGCAGTTTTGATGAATGCCAAGGCAAAGGAACTGGGATGTCAGGAGAGTCATTTTAACAATCCGAGCGGACTGAACGACCCGCAGCACTATACCTCGGCTTATGACATGGCGCTGATCGCGCAGGCCGCTTTTCAGAATGAGACGTTTGTCACCATTGATTCCAGTCTTTATTACGATCTGCCGCCTACCAGACACAATCCGGACGGATTCCGGGTGTATCCGGGACATCGTATGTTAAAGAAAAATGCGCCGCAGTATTATGCAGGCGTGATCGGCGGCAAAACCGGTTATACCACGCTGGCCGGAAATACATTGGTAACGTGCGCGGAAAAAAACGGAATGAAGCTGATCACGGTGATCTTAAATGGTCATCAGACGCATTACAGTGATACCAAAGCCCTGTTGGAGTTTGGATTTGCTAATTTTCAGTCAGTGAACATTGCGGATGCGGACAGCACGTATTCCTCAATCTCAAATGACATGACCATTGCCGGACTTCCGGCGGCAGACTTGTCTGTGCTGCATATGCAGAAAGAATGCTATGTGACACTGCCGAAAACGGCAGATATTTCGGAAGCCCAGTCTTCGATCAGTTATGATCTGCCGGAGTCTGCCCCGTCTGCAGCGGTGGCCCGCATTTCCTATCAGTATAATGACCGTCAGATTGGGGCAAGTTATCTGCTGCACAAGGAGACCGCGGAGGAAACAGAACAGGCCGTTGCAAGCGTTCAGGCAGAAACGAATGCGGAAACAGAAACCGGATTGGCAGAGGAAAGCAATGCATCTGTGGGAGCAGGAAGCCGTCAGAGTGCACAGACGGAAAGCGGATTGGAGGCAGAGACTTCTTTTGATCAGGATCCGCTTGCACTTGCCGAAACGGATCCGCTGGCATCTTCCGAAGCCGAAGAAAAGCAAAGTCCTTTTGGAAAGCGCAAGACAGGGTTCCATCTGAATATTCCTCCGGCATTCTGGATCATTGTTGGAGCAGCTGCGGTGGCTGCGATCATTGGTTCCGGACTCCTCACGGCAAAATACCGGATCGAGAAACGGGAAGAGGAAGAGCGCTCCGCGCGCTATGAGCGCCGCAAGCAGCGTCTGCAGGATATTGGCATGACGACCTCGGAATTTGACATGATGCTTCAGCAGAAACGTTCCGATTCCGCGTTAAAGCAGACGAAAGAAAAACACAGACCGAAAAAACATAAATCATTTCTGGACGATCCGAAGAAGTATTATTAAACCGGTTTCATGGTCTGCAAAAAAAAACTTCCGTAATCTGAGAATAGATCACGGAAGTTTTTTTTTGCGTTTTTGTTTTCGTTTTGCACGGTTTCGTTCTGCACGTTTTTTGCGGACATCTTCTTTTCGCTGCAGGATCGCCTGTGCGCCTTCTTCGTCCGTCAGCTTTAAGGTTTTTACTACGAATACCGATTCGTCCTCTACTTTTTTCATGCGGATCTTGCCTTTGAGGAATCCATGTTCCGGACAGAGCGCCAGGGCAAAATAGGTTTTCTGGTTTGGTGTAAACCAGCGGACTTTTTTGCGCAGCATACGGCCGCAGCGGTAGCACATCATCTCGGTGACGTTCTTGCTTGCCATGGCTTCTTCTTTGGTGTCAAAGACCCGGGAAACATATTTGGAGTAGCCGGGAAAGGTTATGCGGATTTCTTCTTTCCTATTAGAAGGAAGGCGGTAATAATCGACGGACAAAAATGGCAGAATTGTCTCTGGTCCTGGCGTGTTTCCAAGCATGGTGAGCAGTTTCCCCGTGTAGTAAGCGTCGTCTAAGGCCCGGTGAAAGGGACGCGCTTCCATAAGCTGTTGTTCTTCTACGGCAGAGTCCAGGGAAATTCTTGCATTGTCGCGGCAGAAAAGCCCGTAAAGCTTTTGTACGTCATAATAAAAAAGTGGTTTCGGAAAAGGATTTTCCATGTGGTAAAAATCCATATTCCGCTGCAGTTCTAACAGATCCATGTTTCCCCAGGTACAGAATACGGCATCCTCCCCACACCAGGAAAGAAACTCCGCAGCGGCATCCGGAAACAGATTGCCATCTTTTTGCAATTCCTTCATATTCATATGGGTCACTTCGGAGATTGCGTGATGCATCTGTGTGTAGACCTGCGGGCGGATGAGCCGGTGGAATTCGTCAGTCATCTGAAATGCTTCATTCAGTTTTACAGCCCCGATTTCGATAATTTCAAAGGGGAAATGCGGAATGGATTTTTCTTTTCCATTTGCGCTCTGATTCCATTCTAAGTCAAATACAATGTAGTTCTTCATAATGGAATTATTATAGCATACCCGCTGCAGTTTGCCTAGGGCGGGAATTTGCTGCTGTTTGCGTCTTGCAGGAACTTACAGTTTCCTTACAATACGAAAAACAATGCTTTTTTGCGTGCGCAATTTTGCCGGATATAGTATAATTGTAGTAAATATTATGTTATGGTGCCGGGCACGTATGCGTGCACAGGAACGAAAAATAACGGTGTACAAAGGAGGGATTCTTTATGGCAGGTGGAAACAGCAGCTGGGAGAAGATCCAGCAGGGCGTGAACGATACAGAACGGCTGATTGTTCAGAGAGAGTACAATGCTTCTATGATGAAAGCACGTCAGACTCTGGAATTTATGGTAAAAAATCTGGCAGATCAGGCAGGCATCCTGGACGAGAGCGATTTAAAAAACATGATCGATGCGCTTTATGAAAACCGCTGGATCTCCAAGACCACATGTGAGAACTATCACAAGATCCGGATGATCGGCAACAAAGCGGCTCATGAGGGCGATGCCAATGCTTACAGCGCGAACCAGGCGTACCACATGCTTTCGCAGGAAATGTACACGTTCGCAGATGAATACCGCAAGGCAAGAAAAGGCGCAAAACCGCTCACAAGACCGGCAGTGGCGCAGAAATCTTCCAGTCAGTCTTATACTGGCACTGCACGAAAGGGTACGGCGGGGACTGGCCGTGCAAATACGGGGAATTCTTCTGGAACAGCACGAAACGGCAAAGGAAACGCAGCTGCCGCAGGCAGAACTTATGCAGGAACACGAAGCAGCAGCGCTGCATCTTCCCGGAGCCGAAGACGTTCGGGAGGCCGGAATGCTTCCTTTTCGCTTTATAATCTGCTGAAGCTTCTGGTACCGGTGCTCTGTATTGTCCTTTTGCTTCTGGTCGTGAAGTTTGTGAAGCCGCAAAGCCAGACAAAGGAAACCGAAGGTCCGACTGCTGTGGAAACCATGGAAACAACGGAAGCTGCGCCAAAAGAGACGGAAAGCACAGGACCGGTTTACCGTACTACGGATGTTTTGAATGTCCGTCCGGAGCCAAGTACTTCTTCGGAGCGGATCGGTCAGCTGAATGCGGGCGTGACCGTGGAATATGTGCGCGCCCACAATGCTGACTGGGCCGTGATCCTCTACAACGGGCAGGAGGCGTATGTGGCAAGCCGGTATCTGCAGGAAGAATAACCATATATTTAACAACATGATTTCTACAGCCTCGCAATGCGATTTCGGCACTTTGACAAAAAAATATCGTTAAAAAAATGTTATTCTTTCATTTTCACTATGGAGTTTTTTGGGCAAAAGAGTATGATGTTAGCAGAGCGCTTATGACAGATATAATAAAATACCTATAGAATGGATACTTATATATTGAGTATGAGTGCAATCAAAAAGACAAGGAGGAGCAAGATGGATACCGTGATCAAGAGGATATCGGAGATTGAAAAAGCTGCTGTGACCGTCATGGATGATGCCGCTGCACGCAAGAAAGCGTTTGCGGCTGAGATGGAAGAAAAAACACGGCAGTTCGACCAGACAGCAGATGCCGAGACAGAAAAAAAGGTGCAGGATCTTCGTCAGGAGATGGAAAGCCGGATGAAGTCTGAATTGTCTGAGCAGAAGGCACAGGCTGAGGCGCAGCTTGTGCGGATGGAAAAAAATTATGAGCTTCATCATGAAACGTATGTGAAGAAGTTGTTTCAGGAACTAATAAGGGAGTGATCGTATGGGGCTTTTGGCCTACAGCGGGATAACGACAAAGGTGCGGGCAATGGAAAGCCGTTTGCTGACGGCAGAAGAGTTTCGCCAGCTGGCAGAGCAGGAAGATGTCCGCAGCGCGGCAGATTATCTGAAACAGCAGCCAGCGTATGCGGAAGTGTTTGCCGGTCTGGACGATACGAAGCTGCACCGGGGGTATATTGAACAGATCCTGACCCAGTCGGAGTACCGCGATTTTACCAAGCTTTACCGCTTCTCCAGTGTGAAGCAGCGGAAATTCCTGGATCTTTACTTCCGGCATTATGAGGTGGAAGTGCTCAAGAAGCTTCTGCGGCATATGCTGGGCGGAAGGGAAGGACAGCCGGATCTGTCGGTGTTCCAGGAGTTTTTTGAGAAGCATTCCAATTTGGATCTCGAAGCACTTTGTAAGGCAAAAAATCTTGCAGAGTTTACCGATGCACTGGGGAAGAGCGCATACGGGGATCTGTTAAGGCAGCTGCTTGATAAGGGACAGACCAGTCTGTTTGACTGTGAGCTGCAGCTGGATCTGTTTTATTTTCAGTCTCTCTGGAAAGCGCGGACCAAGATTTTGAGCAAAGCGGAGCGGAAAATCCTGGATGCATGCTATGGAAGCCGCCTGGATATTTTAAATATCCAATGGATCTTCCGGGCGCGGAGCTTTTACCGGCTTTCCCCGGCGCAGATTTATGCCTTACTGATCCCAGTCCATTACCGGCTGCGTGCAGAGACGGTAAAGCAGTTAGTCGAGGCGGAGGATGATGCGAAGTTTTTTGCCGTATTAAAGGAAACTCCGTATGGAAAACTGGAGACAGAGCAGACCGGCCAGATGCCGGATGTCCAGCTTTTATCAAAACAGATTTTAGACCAGATTTATGGCAAGACCGGGCGCCGCTATCCGCATTCTCCGGCGGTGCTGGATTCGTATCTGTATTTTAAGGAACAGGAGATGCGAAAGATCGTCACGGCGTTAGAGGGAATCCGGTATGGAATTTCCGCGCCGGAGATCATGGGGCTGATAGCAAAACAATAAAGGAACGCAGTGGGAAGCTTTGGGGTGCAATTTCGGAGGGAGTATTTGGAAATTGCGACCGAAAACGGAGCAGAACGCTGCAGACAGGAGGAATTACTTGTGATAGAAAAAATGAAGTTTTTGAGTATCACAGGTCCGAAGGATGATATTGACCGGGTGGTGGAGCAGTATCTCTCAAAATATGAGATCCAGCTGGAAAACGCCCTGTCGGAGCTTAAGACGGTGGCAAGCCTTAGGCCGTATCTGGAGATCAATCCTTACAAAGCGGAGCTGCAGACAGCAGAAACGCTGATGAAGGAGATTGATGGAACGGCCGGAACCGGGACAAATGTGACACAAAAACTTTCCGTAGAAGATGCCGTTAACACGATCCACAGCCTGGATGAGCAGTTAAAGTCACTTCGGACAAAGAAGGAAGCACTGGAGAAGCAGGCATCGGACATGGAGCAGTCCATGGACCGGGTGATCCCGTTTACGGATCTGAATTATGACCTGAAGGACATTTTACATTTTCAATATATCAAATTCCGGTTTGGACGCATGACGCATGAATATTACAACAAATTCATGGATTATGTGTACGATACCATCGATACGGTGGTGCACAAATGTCAGGAAGATGCAGAGTATGTGTGGCTGGTGTATTTTGTGCCGGAGCCGCTCTGCGATAAGATCGATGCAATTTACGCATCGCTGCATTTTGAACGGTTTTTCCTGCCGGACGAGTATGAGGGAACCCCGGTGGATGCGACCCATGAACTGGAGCATCAGCTTTCCGGAGTCTATGAAGAGATCCGCGGGATCGATGAGCAGTTTCAGAAAGTGCTGGCTGCACAGGCAGACAGCCTTAGAGCCGCTTGCCGGAAGCTGGAAACCTATTCCAGAAATTTCGATGTGCGCCGCCTTGCCGCCTGCACAAAGGATAAGGACCACACCTTTTATATTTTGTGCGGCTGGATGAGCGAGACAGATGCGAAGGCTTTCCGCAAGGAACTGGAAGAGGATGATAAGACCTTCTGCTTCGTGGAGGAAGATCATGGAAACATCATGAGTAAGCCGCCGACCAAGTTAAAGAATCCGAAACTGTTCAAGCCGTTTGAGATGTTCATACGCATGTACGGACTTCCATCGTATGAGGAAATCGACCCAACGGTCATTCTCGGTCTGACTTACTCGTTCTTATTTGGATTTATGTTTGGCGATGCGGGACAGGGCCTGTGCCTGATGCTTGGCGGTTACCTGTTGTACCGGGCAAAGAAGATGAACCTGGCGGCGATCATTTCCTGCTGCGGTTTCTTCTCGACCATTTTCGGATTTTTATTCGGCAGTGTCTTTGGATTTGAAAATATCATACAGCCGTTGTGGCTGCATCCGAAGACAGCGATGACGAACCTTCCGTTTGTTGGAAATTTGAATACCGTGTTTATCGTAGCGATTGCCATGGGCATGGGAATTGTTCTGATGACGATGGTTTTGAACGTCATCAACAGCCTGAGAAGCCATGACACGGAAAAGGCATTTTTTGATACCAACGGCATTGCAGGTATCGTATTCTACGGTGCACTGGCTGTCACGATCATTCTGTATATGAGCGGACATACGCTTCCGGCTACGGCTGTGCTGATCGTGATGTTTGTCCTGCCGCTTCTGGTGATCTTCTTTAAGGAGCCACTTACGGCGCTGGCCGAGAAGCACGCGAAGATCATGCCGGAGGAAAAGGGCATGTTTTTCGTGCAGGGCGTGTTTGAATTGTTTGAAGTATGCTTAAGCTATTTTTCCAACACTCTTTCGTTTGTCCGTGTGGGCGCGTTTGCGGTCAGCCATGCGGCGATGATGGAAGTGGTCCTGATGTTAGCTGGTGCCGAGGCGGGAACGCCGAACTGGCTTGTGGTCGTCCTTGGCAACCTGTTCGTGTGCGGCATGGAAGGACTGATCGTTGGCATCCAGGTGCTCCGTCTGGAATATTATGAGCTGTTCAGCCGTTTCTACCGGGGAACCGGGCGGGAGTTTAAGCCGTACGGAAGACAGAATTAGCGGAAACTCTAACATATCTGGGCTGGTAGTACTGGAAAAGGGCTGGAAGCCCGGGCAGCCTGGGCAGCAGACAACAGACAAAACAACAAAAGATATTCACAATAAAAAAGGAGAATCAGATCATGACTTTATTAGCAAAAATCACACTGGCAGCAGCATTAATCCTCAGCATTGCAGTTCCGTTTGGCGCGTTTGCAGCAGGAGAGAAAACGAGAGGACGTTATAAGACCGCCATCGGCGTAAATGTATTTCTGTTTATGGCAACCATTGGTGTGGCTGCTGGGCTCGTGTTTACCGGGCATGCATTTGCAGCAGAGGAAACTGCCAAGGCAGTCAACAGCGCAGCCGGCTGGGGCTATCTGGCAGCAGCACTTTCCACCGGTATGAGCTGCATCGGCGGCGGTATTGCCGTATCCGCAGCAGCATCTGCCGCACTGGGAGCGATCAGTGAGGACGGCTCCATTCTTGGTAAATCCCTCATCTTCGTTGGTCTTGCCGAAGGTGTCTGCCTGTACGGACTAATCATTTCCTTTATGATCCTTGGTACCCTGTAAGATGAAGATGTATCTGATCAGTGACAACATCGACACCTGGACCGGCATGCGGCTCGCCGGTGTGGAAGGTGCGGTGGTGCACGAAAAAGAGGAATTGAAGGCAGAACTGGATAAGGTCCTGGCCGACAAGACGATCGGAATCGTACTGCTGACAGAAAAATTCGGGCGGGATTTCCCGGAACTGGTCAATGAGGTAAAGTTAAACTATCGCCAGCCACTGTTTGTAGAGATTCCGGACCGTCATGGAACCGGCCGCAAGCCGGACTTTATCACGGCCTACGTCAACGAAGCGATCGGGCTGAAATTATAATGCAAAAAGGAAGGTGACCAATGTGACCACCGAGGAAAAATTACAGCATTTTCTGGACACCTGCATGGAAGATGCCAGGGTTCGCAGCGGACGGATGCTGGATGAATATATGTCCGCACTGGAAAAGACATTTGAGGAACATAAAGCCGATACCCGCAGACGTGAGAAGCTGCAGCTGCAGCAGGAAACGGAGAAGATCGAGCGGGAGATCAACAAACAGCTGGCGGTAGGGCAGATCGATATCCGCCGGATGCTGGGGCAGAAACAGGAAGAATTAAAAGACAAGCTGTTTGTGGAGTTAAAGGATATGCTGGCGCATTACCTGGAGACGCAGGACTACCAGAAGCTTTTGGAGCGCCAGGTGAAACATGCGGTAGAGTTTGCGGGGCAGGATCCGGTGATCATTTATCTGGATCCGGTCGATGAGGATAAAGTAAACCGCCTTGCGCTTCACAATGGAAACGCGGAATTCCGCATCAGCGAGTATTCTTTCACCGGAGGAACCCGGGCGGTAATCCCGTCGCGCCATATCCTCATTGATAATTCCTTCCAGACGAAGCTGGAGGAAGCCAGGGAGAAGTTCCACTTCGACTTAAGCCTGACAGAAGGAGGAAATGGAGATGTCTAAGACGGGTGTGATCTGCGGGATCAACGGCCCGATCGTCCATGTGAAAGGGGACGCGGGCTTTACCATGAATGAGATGGTCTATGTAGGCCATGAAAATCTGGTGGGCGAAGTCATCGGCTTAAAAGCCGGGGATACCATTATCCAGGTTTACGAGGAGACAGCCGGGATCCGGCCGGGTGAGCTGGTAACCGGAACCGGTGCGCCGGTGTCCGTTACCCTGGCACCGGGCATCCTGACTAATATTTTTGATGGAATCGAGCGACCATTAAGTGAGATTGCGAAAAGTGGCGGCGCGTACATCAGCCGCGGCGTGAATGTCAGCGCACTGGATACCGAAAAGAAATGGAAGACCCACATCACCGTGAAAAAAGGTGACCGGGTATACGGGGGCACGATCCTTGCGGAGGTGCCGGAGACTCCGGCAATCCTTCATAAGGTCATGGTGCCGCCGGATAAGGAAGGCTATGTGCTGGATGTGGTGGAAGACGGAGAATACACGATCAACGATCCTCTGGTAACGATCCAGCATTTTGACGGCACTGAAGAAAAGCTGACGATGACCCAGAAATGGCCGATCCGTGTGGCAAGACCGACGGCAAAGCGTTTTCCGGCAACCCAGCCGCTTGTGACCGGCCAGCGTATCCTGGATACGCTGTTTCCGCTGGCAAAGGGCGGTACGGCGGCAATTCCGGGCGGATTTGGTACCGGAAAGACCATGACCCAGCATCAGATCGCAAAGTGGTCGGACGCAAACATCATCATTTACATTGGCTGCGGCGAGCGCGGAAACGAGATGACGCAGGTTCTGGAAGAATTCTCCGAGCTGATCGACCCAAAGACCGGAAATCCGCTGATGGACCGCACTACCCTGATCGCGAACACGTCCAACATGCCGGTGGCAGCCCGTGAGGCGAGCCTGTATTCGGGTCTGACACTGGCGGAGTATTACCGGGATATGGGCTACCATGTTGCGATCATGGCGGATTCTACCTCCCGTTGGGCAGAGGCGCTGCGTGAACTTTCCGGACGTCTGGAGGAGATGCCGGCGGAGGAAGGCTTCCCGGCTTATCTGGCATCGAAGCTGTCTGCCTTTTATGAGCGTGCCGGTATGATGCAGAATTTAAACGGAACCGAGGGAAGCGTGACCATCATCGGTGCGGTATCGCCGCAGGGCGGTGATTTCTCCGAGCCGGTAACGCAGAATACCAAGCGTTTCGTGCGCTGCTTCTGGGGACTGGATAAGAGCCTGGCGTATGCGAGACATTTCCCCGCCATTTCCTGGCTGACCAGTTATTCCGAGTACTTAAACGACCTTGGTCCGTGGTACACGGAGCATGTCGATAAGAAGTTTGTGGACTACCGCAACCAGATCGTTTATCTGCTGTCCCAGGAGAGCAGTCTGATGGAGATCGTGAAGCTGATCGGCGGCGATGTCCTGCCGGACGACCAGAAGCTGATCCTGGAGATCGCCAAGGTGATCCGCGTGGGCTTTTTGCAGCAGAACGCCTTCCACAAGGACGATACCTGCGTCCCGATGGAGAAGCAGTTTAAGATGATGGAGATCATTCTGTATCTGTACCGGAAGTCCCGTTCCCTGATCTCGATGGGCATGCCGATGTCAGTATTAAAAGAGGATCCGATCTTTGACCAGGTCATTGCCATCAAGTACGATGTGCCGAACGATAATCTGGCAATGCTGGATGACTATAAAAAGAAGATTGACGCCTTTTATGACGGCGTCATCGAGCGGAATGCATAGGAGGGCTGTGATATGGCAATTGAATATTTAGGTTTGAGTGCGATCAACGGCCCCATGGTAGTGCTGGAGGGTGTTTCCGGTGCGGCTTACGACGAGATCGTGGAGATGACGGTCGACGGAAACAAACGGAAGCTGGGTCGTATCATTGAAGTATACGAAGACAAGGCGGTAATCCAGGTTTTTGAGGGAACCGAGGGCATGGGATTGAAAAATGTCCATACCCGCCTGACCGGTCACCCGATGGAGCTCGGTGTTTCGGAGGAAATGCTGGGTCGTACCATGAACGGAATCGGCGTGCCGATCGACGGACTGGGCGAGATCTTGCCGGAAAAGATGCTGGATGTCAACGGAAAGCCGTTAAACCCGGTGACCCGTGAGTACCCGCGTAACTACATCCGTACCGGAATCTCTGCGATTGATGGTCTGATGACCCTGATCCGCGGTCAGAAGCTGCCGATCTTTTCCGGCAACGGACTTCCGCATGACCAGCTGGCGGCGCAGATCGTGCAGCAGGCATCATTGGGCGATGATTCCGACGAGCAGTTTGCGATCGTCTTTGCGGCCATGGGCGTGAAACACGATGTGGCAGAATTTTTCCGCCGGACGTTTGAGGAGAGCGGTGTTTCCTCCCACGTGGCGATGTTTATGAATCTGGCAAACGACCCGGTGGTCGAGCGTCTGATCACGCCGAAATGTGCGCTGACTTTAGCGGAATATCTGGCATTTGAGAAGAACATGCACATCCTGGTCATTTTGACGGATATGACTTCGTTTGCAGAGGCGATGCGTGAGGTGTCCTCTTCCAAGGGCGAGATCCCGTCCCGAAAAGGCTTCCCGGGCTATCTGTACAGCGAACTGGCAGCGCTTTATGAGCGCGCCGGAATTGTAAAGGGTGTGAACGGATCCGTGACCCAGATCCCGATCCTGACCATGCCGAACGATGACATCACCCACCCGATCCCGGACCTGACCGGTTACATTACGGAAGGTCAGATCGTTCTGGACCGGGAGTTAAACGGTCAGTCGGTTTACCCGCCGATCAACGTGCTGCCGAGCCTGTCTCGTCTGATGAAGGACGGCATCGGCGAAGGCTACACCCGTGCGGATCACCAGGCAGTGGCAAACCAGCTGTTTTCCTGCTATGCCAAGGTGGGCGATGCGAGGGCGCTGGCATCCGTCATCGGCGAAGATGAGCTGTCCCCGCTGGATAAAAAATATCTGGTCTTTGGCCGGGAGTTTGAGCACCGCTTTGTCGGACAGGATCCCCATGATAACCGGAATATCATAACCACCTTGAACATTGGCTGGCAGCTTCTCGGACTTTTGCCAAAAGCGGAGCTCGACCGAATCGATACGAAGATCCTGGATCAGTATTACCGGCCGATGAAGCTGGATGAGAACGGGGATCTGGTGGCTGAGGAAACAGAAAAGAGCGCGGTGGCTGGCACGGTCGTGACACCAGCCCAGGTCGAAACAGCGCGGCAGTAAGGGGGAATCTGTATGAATCCGAATACCTTTCCTACCAAGGGCAATTTGATTTTAGCAAAGAATTCCCTTGCCCTGGCGAGCCAGGGTTACGAGCTGATGGATAAAAAGAGGAACATCCTTCTTCGGGAACTGATGGGCCTGATCGACCAGGCAAAGGACATTCAGGCAGAGATCGATACCACATTTACGGAAGCCTACAAGGCACTTCAGAAAGCCAATATTGAGCTTGGTATTGGTTTTATCCAGGATATCGCTGCGACGATTCCGGTGGACGATACCATCAAGATCAAGACAAGGAGTATCATGGGAACGGAGATTCCACTGGTACAGCATGAGCCGGTGCCGCTGACACCGGGCTATGCCTTCGCAAGCACCAGTCCGGCGCTCGACGAGGCGCGGATGCATTTTGAGAAAGTGAAGGAGCTGACGGTAAAGCTTTCCATGGTGGAAAATTCCGCTTACCGGCTGGCGTCCAGCATCCGCAAGACCCAGAAACGGGCGAATGCCTTAAAGAACATCACCATACCGACGTACCAGAGTCTGGTTACGACCATCGGCAATGCGCTAGAGGAGAAGGACCGTGAGGAGTTCACGAGGCTGAAGGTGATCAAAAGAACAAAGACAGGGTAAATGATATCCTATGAAACTTATTCTTCAGGCTGTTTTTCTGGCAGACACTTCACAGAAATTGTGAACTGTGATAAAATATAGGTCAACTGGGGTCTCAAACTGGGGAACCCCTTTGACATTTACCACAGGAAGTGAGGTCGGAATTTTGACAACTGGAAATACAAAAAGAAACTGGAAAAGAAGCGTGCAGTGTTTTGGCGCGGCGCTTCTGACTGCTGGTCTTCTGGCGGGCTGTAGTGCGGCCCAGACAGCAAACCAGGCAGAGAGTGAGACCACCGAGGAAAACCTGGTTCTTATGGAAGAGACCTTGCCGCAGACCGCGGCAGATGAAACGGTCATGGCACTTTCACCGGACGGTCCGCTGCTTCCGTCTGTAGAGGGTGTGGATGCGGAGTATAGCGAGCCGATCCCAGATTACCTGCGTATCGGTGAGAAGCATCCGATCGTTTTAAAGCTGCAGCAGCGCCTGATGGATTTAGGCTTTATGGATAACGATGAGCCGACCGATTATTATGGTGAGGTAACCCAGAGTGCGGTCAAGATCTACCAACGTCAGAACCAGCTGGCGCAGGACGGCATCATCGGCCCGGATACCCTGGAGGCGATCCTTTCCCCGGATGCCAAGTATTATGCGGCGCAGAAGGGCGATGAGGGTACCGATATCACCCGGATCCAGAGCCGTCTGTATGAGCTGGGCTATCTGGCAAGCGACAGTCAGGTGACCGGCAGCTTTGGTGACGCGACCGAAGAAGCGGTCATGAAGATGTAGAGTGTCAATGGTCTGGACCAGGATGGTAAAGTCGGCAGAAAGACCATGAACCTTCTGTACAGTGAAGATGTGAAGGCAAACATGCTGGCATACGGCGAGAAGAGTGATCTGGTCCTGGCGGCGCAGAAGCGCTTAAAAGAGCTGGGCTATATGACCACAGAGCCGGACGGCAGCTACGGAAACGATACGATCATTGCGGTAAAACAGTTTCAGTCCCGGAATGACCAGGTTGTGGATGGTTACCTTGGACCGGCAACCCGTGTCGCATTGAACAGCTCGGATGCGGTTCCGAACGGCTTAAGCCTGGGTGATAGCGGCGATAATATCCAGCGTGTCCAGAACCTGTTAAGCAAGTTAGGCTACTTAAAATCTGCAAATGTAACCGGCTATTACGGTGAGGTGACGGAGAATGCAGTCAAGCTGTTCCAGCGCACCAACGGACTGAGTGCAGATGGTACGGTCGGCGTCATGACTATGGCAAAGCTGACTGCAGGGGATGCCAAGAAGGCACCGGCACAGCCGAAGACCAGCACCAGCAAGAACAACAGCAAAAACAATACGACCAGTGGCAGAAGTAAGAAGGGAAGCTCCGGAAGTACTTCGGTTCCGAATACCGGCGGAGCCAGCGGCGGTGCAAGTGCCCTGATCGCAGTGGCAAGCTCCAAGCTTGGCTGCCCGTATGTATGGGGCTCTAAGGGACCGAACTCGTTTGACTGCTCTGGTTTCGTATACTGGTGCTTAAACCAGGTAGGTGTGCGCCAGAGCTACATGACTTCCTCTGGCTGGAGAAATGCCGGAAGATATACCAGAATCAGCAGCTTCTCAAGTCTGCGTGCCGGAGACATCATCGTAGTAAGCGGCCATGTCGGAATCGTGGCAGGCGGCGGAACCGTAATCGATGCTTCCTCCGGTAACGGTAAGGTGGTACACCGTTCCTTAAGCTCCTGGTGGGCAAATAACTTCATCTGTGGATGGAGAATCTTCTAAAATAACAGGAATAACAGGATTGAAAAGCCAGAAATCAGGAAATTGGTTTCTGGCTTTTGTATTGTTCCAAATAAAAAACTTTTGGAAAAAATAATTGACAAATCAAAAAATGGGACTATAATGGCAGTTATTCAAAGAGTTGACATTCCATCAGTCTCTACGAAAATACTGACTGAGGATTGAAACAAACAAATGCGACGAACAGGACAAGGCTTTTTTGCCAGAACCGTTTTCAGAGAGCTTCCGGCCGGTGTGAGGAAGCAGCGGGGCAAAGAGGTTATCCCCTGCAAGCAGCTTGTCTGAAATGCAAACATAGTTTGTGTGTTATGCTTTGTGCAACACATGAGCAGCAACGCTCCGGTGATACCGGACGTTAAGCGAAAGTAAGACGGGACGGAAACCCACCGTTAACCGGGCGCGTATTCCTCCGGACTGAGAGACGGAAGGATATGGTCAGAGTGGCTGGCAGTATGTCAGCAAGGGAAGTGGTAACGCGGAGCGCATCCGGTAATATTGTGGTAACTATGCCTTCGTCTTCCTGCAGAAAAAGTTCTGCGGGGAGACGGAGGCTTTTTTGTTGCGATACATTTACAGGAAAACTGCAGGTGGCTGCTTCTGTGGCTGCGTCGCACATCAGAGATTCATCCGCGGTCTGTTTGCTGATTTCCCGCGTTGCATAGTTTTGAGAGGAGAGAACAATTATGAATACACTTGTTATCGTTTTAATCGCAGCTGTGTGTCTCTTCTGTGGATACACATTTTATGGCCGCTGGCTTGCAAATAAATGGGGTATCGATCCGAAGGCGAAGACCCCGGCCGTTGCTTTAGAGGATGGACAGGATTACGTGCCGACTGATGGCTGGACCGTTTTTGCGCATCAGTTTTCTTCTATTGCAGGTGCAGGCCCTGTCACCGGTGCCATTCAGGCAGCAGCATTTGGCTGGGTTCCGGTTCTTCTGTGGGTCATCCTCGGAGGCATCTTCTTTGGTGCGGTAACCGATTTTGGCGCCCTGTATGCAAGCGTAAAGAATGAAGGTAAGTCCATGGGACTTCTGATCGAGAAATACATCGGCAAGACCGGACGGAAGCTGTTCCTTTTGTTCTGTTGGCTGTTTACCCTGATCGTTACCGCTGCTTTTGCTGATATGGTTGCGGGCACATTCAATGCTTACACCGTAACCGATGGAGTCACTTCTTTATCTCCGGCAGCACAGACGAATGGTGCAGCAGGTTCCATTTCCCTGATGTTCATCGTGTTCGCTATGGTATTTGGTCTGATGCAGAAGCATCTTCACCTGACAGGCTGGAAAGAAACGCTGGCCGGACTGGCATGTACCGTTGCTGCTTTTGCAGTCGGCATGGCATTCCCGCTGGTTGCCGGCAAGGACACCTGGTCTTATCTGACCTTTGCCTATATCTTCCTGGCAGCCGTTATGCCGATGTGGCTTCTGATGCAGCCGCGTGATTTCATGACAACCTTTATGTTTGCTGGTATGATCGTCGGTGCCGTAGTTGGCCTGGTGGTTGCACACCCGACCATGAACCTTCCGGCTTACACCGGATTTAAGAATGCCAAGATGGGAGATATGTTCCCGATCCTGTTTGTGACGGTTGCATGCGGAGCGGTTTCCGGATTCCACAGCCTGGTTTCCTCAGGAACCTCTTCCAAGACGATCTCCAATGAGAAAGATATGCTGAAGGTTGGCTATGGCGCCATGGTATTGGAGAGCCTGCTGGCTGTCCTGGCTCTGTGTGTTGCCGGTGCGGCAGCTGCAGCAGATGGTACCGCAGCAACCGGAACCCCGTTCCAGATCTTCTCCGCCGGTGTTGCAGGATTCCTGGAAATGTTTGGCATCCCGGTATATGTAGCACAGTGCTTTATGACCATGTGCGTTTCCGCACTGGCATTGACCAGTCTGGATTCCGTAGCTCGTATCGGGCGTATGTCCTTCCAGGAGCTGTTCTCCGTTGACGATATGGAGCATGCAGAGAGCTGGAGAAAGCTGTTATGCAACAAGTACTTCTCAACTGTGGTAACCCTGGCCTGCGGCTTTATCTTAACCAAGATCGGTTACTCCAACATCTGGCCGCTGTTTGGCAGTGCAAACCAGCTGTTAAGTGCCCTGGTATTGATTACTTTATGTGTATTCTTAAAGGTAACCGGAAGAGAAAACAAGACATTGTTCCCGCCACTCATCATCATGCTGTGCGTAACCTTTACTGCCCTGGTCGAGAGAACCGTTGCACTGGTTCAGGCGTTCGGCGCAGGAACCGCAGTCTTTATGGTGGAAGGCTTGCAGCTGATCATTGCGATCTTACTGATGGTTCTGGGTGTGATCATTGTGTATACATCCGGGAAAGAGCTGTTTCAGAAAAAAGGCGTGAAAAATGTGCAGGTGAAAAACGCGTAGAAAATAGAATTTGAAAGACAACAAAGACGCAGGTCACAAAAATGTGGCCTGCGTCTTTTCGTGAATCAGACAGATTATGATGGCTGTTCTGCTTTTTTTACCGGGAATCCCACGCGCACTTTGAACAGATCCCCGTCGATCAGGATCTCAAAGGTTCCGCCCTGAAGCTTTGTCAGGCTCTGGGCGATGGAAAGGCCAAGGCCGCTTCCCTCGGTGGTGCGGGAGACATCGCCGCGGACGAAACGTTCGGTGAGTTCTTCACCCTGCACGTTTAACGGGTTTGCAGAAATGTTCTTAATGGTGAAGTAAACCTTATCGTCTTTCTGCTCCAGATCGGTGTAGACGCGGGTGTGCTCCATGGCGTATTTGAATGCGTTGTTGTAAACATTTTCGAGGACACGCCACAGATGGCGGCCGTCTGCCTCGATGAGGATGCTGCTTTCCGGAAGTGTGGAAACCAGTTCCAGATTGCGGGTGGCAAACTTCTCCTCGAACTCGCCGTTGGTCTGCCAGATCATCTCTACGATATCCAGGGTTGTCATCTCCAGCTTGACGTTGCCAGAGCTTGCCTTGGAGGCTTCGACCAGGTCTTCGGTCAGGTTTTTAAGACGCTGGGACTTCTGATCCAGGACTTTTAAGTATTCCTGGGCACGTTCTCCCGGAATCTGTTCCCGCTTTAGCAGGTCGACATAGTTGATAATGGAAGTAAGCGGTGTCTTGATGTCGTGGGAGACATTCGTGATCAGGTCAGCTTTTAAGCGTTCGCTCTTGACCTGCTCCTGAAGGGCACGCTCCAGTCCGGTTCCGATGCTGTTAATCATATTGCCGATCTTTAGCTCTTTTCCGTCGAGCCCGGCCAGATTCATCTGGTAGCTGGTATCGCCACCGGCGATTTTTTCAATCGCATCTGCAATCTGGTCTTCCTGGCGGGACTGTAAAAACAGCCGGTGGAAGGTCTGGTAATCCAGAATGACCAGCAGAAGAAAGCTGAGGATGCCGATGACCTGGGCAGCTGTGTGGGCGCGGAAATAGATGCACACAAACAGAATGCCGGTTCCGAGAAGCTGTGCGGAGATAAAGGCCAGAAACAGGCAGGAAAGTCTTCGGGAATAAGTCCGATCCGCAAAGTACAGATTGAGGTTTTCCTGCACATGATGAAGCATACTGTTGGTCCAGAGCTGGCGACTTTTGTAACGCCGCAGCATGCTGAATGCGCCAGTCATACAGCAGCCGTAAATGATCACGGCACGCAGCATGCGCTCGGAAAAGCTCCAGGCTGCGTCTGCGGCTACCAGATGGATCAGCGGGTAGCCTATCTTTTCTGCAAGAAACAGCATGAACATGGTGCTGACTGCAGTCAGGAGAATGCCGCTTTCGGTGGTGATCATATCAAAACCGTGCAGATACGGGTTTGTGCGGTCTTCTGTGCGGTAGCCGGATACCAGGATCAGGTAGTATAAGGTGACCAGGCAGCCAATGATGCCAAGAGCCAGACAAAACATGGCTTCCACAAAACGTCCGCGCAGATGGCGGTAATCGGCCGCCTGTCTGGCGTAGATGTCATCGGAATCGTAATGGGTGTTTACGGCAACCGTCATATGATAGCGGTCAGCATCGTTTACATTCAGCTGCTCCAGCTGGGATACGACGTTTTTGGGCAGCTCGTCTAAATTGCTGTCGATCAGGATGGAGCTGCTGTCGACGGAGCAGTAGCGTCCCATGGATCTTAACTGGGCATCGGTCAGATCCCCGGCATTGGAATATTCGGAAACTACGGTTTCATCATCCTGATAGGTGATCCGGAAAAGAAAGTTTGAGGGATTGGATAACAGCCGGTAGTTTACGATGTAGTATTCGCTTAAACAGTTTAATACCTCCTTGGAAAGATCCAGAAGGGAAGAAAAGGCATCGCCGGGTTCCTTTAATGTAGCATCCGGGTCGTAGGCGCGCCAGTATACCACCTGGTCCTTTGCGGTGGAAGCGTCATCGTAGATAAAAAGGTCGTTGACTACTTCAAACTGGTCGTTTAAATAAAAGCCCTGGCTTTTTGCGTAACGCAGGACCTCCTCTAGGGTATAGGTGATCTCCGGGCCGTTGTCGCGGCTGACGGCAAACATTTCCTTGGATAGGTCCAGATTGCCGTCGGTTTCGAAGACATCCCGGTAGGCAACATATTTAAACACATGGTCCAGGTCTTCCTGAAACTGTTCACGGAAGGCATCGGAGTCATCGTAGCGGCGGTCTAAGATCCAGGAAACGCCGGAGCCGATACTGGTGTTTAAATACATGACGCTGATGGAAAGCACCGTCATGAGTAAAAACAAAATGTGCAGGAATACCGCAATATTTTTTTTAATCCGCATGGAATAATCTTTTAGTCTCATGGGCGGCTCCTACTGTTTCTCAATCTTGTAGCCGACACCCCAGACTACCTTTAAGTAGCGCGGCTCCCGCGGATTGATCTCGATCTTTTCGCGGATATGGCGGATATGTACAGCAACGGTGTTGTCTGCGCCAATGGCTTCCTCGTTCCAGATCTGCTTGTAGATTTCGTCGATCGAGAAAACCTTGCCGGCATTTTTGGTCAGCAGCAGAAGGATGTTGTACTCGATCGGAGTCAGTTTGATGGGTTCATCATCGACAAATACTTCCTTGGTGTCATCGTTGATGGTGAGACCGCCGCATTTGTAGACGTTTTCATTGCTGCCCTGGTTCATGTTGCCAAGCTGGGTGTAGCGGCGCAGCTGGGATTTGACTCGGGCTACCAGCTCTAGCGGGTTGAACGGCTTGGAGAGGTAATCGTCTGCACCAATATTTAAGCCAAGGATCTTGTCGGAATCCTCGGATTTTGCAGAGAGGATGATGATGGGAATGCTGCTGGTCTCACGCACCTTTAAGGTGGTGCGGATGCCGTCCAGCCCCGGCATCATGACATCGATGATCATCAGATCAGCGTGTTCGGTCTCTAAAATTTTTAAGGCATCGTAGCCATCGTAGGCTTTTAAGATACGGAATCCTTCCCCGGTTAAGTAAATATCTATCGCGTCGACGATCTCTTTATCGTCGTCACATACTAAAATGGTCTGCATGGAGTCCTCCTTTGATGTGGAATGCAGTCAGCTGCATCCGTTTTTGCCGCCGGGTTTCTGGAAATGGCGGCAGCGTTACTTTTAGTATATATCAAAAAGGGTCTTACCGCAATCGGCAAGACCCTCTTCTTTTTATTACGATTTCTGTAAGATTGCACAGAACGTAATAAGATTTTCCTACTGGTAATCACATACATTCAGCCAGCTTTGAAGCAGTTCCTTCTCTTCCGGACGTTTTTTCGTGAGCTGTGCCGCAGCTACCAGAGGCAGCCACTGCTGGACATAGCGTTTGGCGGTACCGGTCTTTTCACAGAAGAGATCCATGTACTTTTCCGCTGCTGCCTGATCGGTCAGGCAGAACAGAAGATAGGTTCTGGCTACATCTGCACTGGCATTGCCCTGGGCTGCGTGAACCCAGTCAACCACATACATGGTGCCGTCTTCTTTTACGATGATGTTGTCCGGCTGGAAGTCTCCGTGGCACAGTTTGGCGTGTTTTGGAGTGCTGTCAAGGCGGGTGAGAAGATCGTAACGGTTGACGGGATCTAATTCTTCCATCTCAGAGATCTGCCGCGCCATTTTGTCTTTTAACTTGTTCAGTAATGGACAGGTCTTGGAATGAATCATCAGCTGCAGTTCAACCATCTGATTCAGATATTCGTCGCGCTTATCCGGGTTCTCCGCCATAAGCTCTTTGAGTGTCTTACCTTCGATGTAGTCCCTGGTAATGGACCAGCAGCCGTCTTCCTCGACAGAAACTGCCTGGATGGACGGGATGTTGATGCCGCCAATGGCTTCAACACGTGCGTTGATCAAAGCTTCGTTTAAAACCTCTGCTTTTGGGAAGCCCTTGCAGAACACTTTTACCGCTTTATCGCCATCGCGATAGACACTTTTGGTCGCGTTTTTGGATATTAACTCTCTTGCCATACGAAACTCTCCTTCCTTATTTATGATGCTGATGCTTGCCGACAGGTTGATAACCGGATCACCAGGTAGGCTGTACGTAACGGTTACTGCATTTTCACAATTACGTCGGTTCCTATTTTACTACAAAGCTGGAAGAATGTCACCAACTTTTTGATAATTATTTAACGAAATATTAGACGTATTATTTCTTTTGCACAGGAGCTGTCTGGTGCTGAAAGAAGCCGTTTGCCAAAGCAGCGTCTCAGGAGAAGCGGAGAATCGCAGTTCCGTATGCCGGAAGCGGCAGGGATACGGAATATGGCTGTCCATCGCATTCGGATTTGACGGCCTTGAAAACAGGAGCTTTTTCGCCTGTTTTGTAGGCACCGTGCTCATTATCCAGGATCAGTGTATAATTGCCGCGTTTCGGAACACCGACCCGGTAATCCGGACGGGCTACCGGAGTAAAGTTGCATACGAACAGCAGGCTCTTTTTATGGTTTCTCGCATAGCGAACGAAGCTGTAGATGCTGCGGTCACCATCGTTGGCATTGATCCAGGAGAAGCCGTCCCAGTCATCGTCGGCTTCATAAAGTGCCGGATATTTCTGATAAATATGTAACAGGTCACGCACGTAATGCTGCAGGTTGCTGTGCAGGTCTTCCTCGGTCAGATGCCAGTCCAGGCTGACCTTTTCGTCCCACTCGTGGAGCTGGCCGAAATCCTGTCCCATGAACAGAAGCTTTTTGCCCGGATGACCCAGCATGAAAGTGTAACCGGCTTTCAGGTTTGCGAATTTATCCCCGAAGAGACCAGGCATCTTGTTGATCATGGAGCATTTTAAGTGAACGACTTCATCGTGGGAGAGTACCAGGATAAAGTTTTCGCTGTTAAAGTAGGTAAGACCGAAGGTCATCTTGTGGTGGTTGAATTTGCGGAAGTACGGGTCCAGCTTCATATACTCCAGGAAATCGTGCATCCAGCCCATGTTCCACTTGAAGGTAAAGCCCAGTCCGCCTTCCTTCGGATCGTGGGTGACAAGAGGCCATGCGGTGGATTCCTCAGCAATGACCATGGCACCGTGACCGCGCTGCACGACAATGCTGTTTAAATGGCGAAAAAATTCAATGGCTTCCAGGTTCTGGTTGCCGCCGTACTGGTTGGCAACCCACTCGCCGTCCTTGCGGCCGTAGTCCAGATAGAGCATGGACGCAACCGCATCTACACGCAGGCCGTCTACATGGAACTGCTCGATCCAGTAGAGTGCGTTGGCGATCAGGAAGTTGGAAACCTCGTGCTTTTCATAGTTGAAAACCTTGGTGCCCCAGTCCGGATGCTCGCCTTTTCGCGGGTCCGGGTACTCAAAGAGGGCCTGCCCGTCGAAATCTGCAAGGCCGTGTGCATCCCGCGGGAAGTGTGCTGGAACCCAGTCCAGAATGACGCCGATGCCTTTTTTGTGCATGTAGTTTACGAAGTATTTAAACTCCTCCGGCGTGCCGTAACGGGAGGTCGGGGCATAATAGCCGGTTACCTGATAACCCCAGGAGCCATCGTAAGGATGTTCGGCAATACCCATAAGCTCCACGTGGGTGTAGCCCATATCTTTGACGTAAGCGGCGAGCTCTGCGGCTGCCTCTTTATAGGTATAGTAACCATCTTTTTCCGGGCGGTTTTTCTTTTTCCAGGAGCCCAGATGCACCTCATAAATGCTCATGGCCGCTTCACGCGGATTGGTGCTTTCCCGTTTCTGTATCCAGGAAGCATCGCTCCAGCGGAAGAAGTCGTGAAAGGCGGTGATGGAAGCCGTACCAGGCCGGTATTCTGCGTACTGGGCAAAAGGATCGGCCTTGAAGATGACTTTGCCGGTCTGGGTCGTGATGGCAAATTTATAAAGCTCTCCCGGCTTGATGCCAGGAATGAAACGTTCGTAAATACCGGAGGTTTCCAGTACCTGCATTGGGCAGGCATCCGGATCCCAGTTGTTGAAGTCGCCTACAACACTGACGGATGCGGCATGAGGAGCCCAGACCGCAAAATAATAGCCGTCCTTCCCCTCATAGGTTTTCGGGTGCGCACCGAGCTTGTTATAGATCTCATAATGGGTGCCTTCTCCGAAGAGATAACGGTCACCGGCGGTGATAAAGCCAGTTTCCGTCTGCTTTTTCTTATCTCTGACTGCCATAAGGTTAGTCCTCCCTGATCTTTAAGACAACACTGCTGTTGCCCGGTAATGTAAGGTTTAATTTTCCGTTCTCAACTGGAATGATGGAACCGTCCATCAGATTTTCGGCTTTGGAGGCATGCAGGGGGACCGGAACCGAAAGGTGGCTTTCCTGGTCGTCACTGTTAGCGGCAGTAATGCAGATGCTTCCTTGTGCGTGTCTTGCAAATGCATACTGCCGGTTTGTCAGCAGAAGCTCCTGGTAGCGGCCGCCATGGAATTCCGGGTTTTCCGTGTGGATACGGGCCAGCTTTGTGATCAGGTCTGTGAGGTCACAGTGCTTTGTCTCGCCTTCTTCCAGTGTAATATGTGGCCTGAGTGCAGCATCGCTTTCCTGGGTGCGGGTACCTGTGAGTTCCCATTCCCCGCCATAATAAATAGAAGGAATGCCCGGAAGGGTAAAGAGCAGTGTCCATGCTAATGGCAGGTGTGCCTTTTTATTTAATTTGCTGGCAATGCGGTTTTCGTCGTGATTGTCCAGAAATGTGTAAAGCTTTGTGCCGATGGCCTCCAGTCTCCGCACATTGTGGGCAATCTCAAAGAAGTTATGGTCGTTGAGTCCGGAGTACAGGCTCTTATGTAATTCGTAGTTGGTGACGGAATGGAGCATGCCGTCATTGACCCAGCGTCCGTATTCGCCGTGAATGACCTCGCCCATAAGCCAGAAGTCCGGTTCCATGGAAGCGGTCTGGGAACGCATTTCCTGCATGAATCCGAAATCCATGACATTGGCGCAGTCTAAGCGGATGCCGTCGATGTCGAATTCAGAGATCCAGAAGCGGATGACATCGAACAGATACTGTTTTACCTCCGGGTTCTGCAGGTTTAAGCAGGGAAGTTCAAAATGTCCCTGCCATGCCTCGTAACCGAAGCCGTCGTTGTAAGGGCTGTTCCAGCCAAAGTTAACCCCCTTGTACCAGCCGCAGTAGCGGGACTGTTCCCGGTTCTTCTGAATGTCCTGAAAGGCAAAAAATTCGCGGCCAGTGTGGTTGAATACCCCGTCTACCACAACCTTAATGCCAGCTTTGTGGCAGAGCTCTGTGAAATGACGGAAGCCTTCATTGGTGCCGAGACGGCGGTCTACGAGGCGGTAGTCACGGGTGTCGTATCCATGGGAGGAGGACTCAAAGAGTGGTCCGATGTAAAGTGCGGTGCAGCCTAGCGCTTCCATATGGGGAACCCATTGGTCCAGTTCAGGGAAGCGGTCAGCTGCGGCGTCTTCGGTGTTGGCAAAGGGTGCCCCCAGCATACCAAGCGGATAAATATGATAAAACACTGCTTTTTCATACCATGATGCCATAGATAACAAGTCCTCCTGTTGTAATTTTTCGTGTAAAAATCGTAACTGTCCAGTACCTTCACAGTTACTAAAACTCTAAATTCTCCAGCAGCTTGAAGCGCCGGAGCAGAAACTGATAGCGGAGCCAGACCGCGTTCAGCTCGTAGATACAGCAGTCGATCAGCGGTGGGTCCGTCACCTGGTCAAACTGGTTTAATAAGGATTCCATTTTGTACTGCGTCTGGTGGATTTCGGCTTTCAGTCTTACGTTTTCACGCGCCGCAGCCTGTCGAAACTCCCTGCGCGTGAAGGACATTCCATTCTTTTTCATGGGTTTAAACACTCCTTTTAGAGTGTAGTATCTGGAATGTATGGAAAAATTATGCGTAAGAAATAACACTTATTCCTGGCTGAAAATCTCTTCAACCAGATAACCCAGTTTCATAAGCTGCCTTGTGCAGTCCATAAAGGTGAGACGGTAGTAATTAGAAGTACCGGACTGGGTGACTTCCACCAGTCCGCAGCTTTTCATGATCTTTAAATGATGGGAGATAGCCGGTCTGGACAGGTTTGTCTGCCGGGTGATCTCGTTTACGTTCAGCCCTTCCGCATGGCCGTTCTGGGAGGCGATACACAATGCTTCGATGATGTTTAAGCGGACCTCATCTCCGAGGGCGATAAACAGCGGCATGCAGCTGTGAAACAGTTCCTGTAGTTCTTTGGAGTCCGCCATAAAAACCTCCTTTGGTTTAAAAAATTGAACTAAGCTCATTCTATCACGAATGATTGTTCATGTCAACCAAAGCAGGTGGGAGAAAAAGGATGTTTTTCGTCAAAATGTTACATGATACGAGGCGCTTGAGCTGGAAAAACGGTCCGTGACTGTGAAGGTACGGGATTGTTATGAAAACAAAAAAGCCGCCAGGCCTTTGAGGCCGGCGGCGGTGTGATCGTGTGGAAGTGCAGCGAACAGAGGAAGATTTATTTGTCGAAATCTGTCTCAAATACACCTTCCGGGGTGCGCATGGTGAGAACGCCAAGATTAAACTCCTCATCCGAGATGGTGATGTGGTATTCAAATACGACATCCTCCTCAAATTTGGAGAGCAGTACATAATCTCCATTTTCCTTGCCCTCGATCTGGTCGCAGATATCGTTGTAAACAGCTTCACCGGAAATTTCCCTTGGGTAGCCGGACTCTTTGATCTTTGCTTCGATTGCTTCGTATAATTCGTTCATGTTCATACTCCTTTTGGTTGATCTGTTTTTTTGATTTGGGGTCTGCCTGCGGGTGCGGACAGACAGAAGAAGTAAGGCTGCTGTTTGCACAACGCGTGAACAGTAACATAGCAGCAGTTACAGACAGTATAGCATTTGGAAGGGAAACTGTCTATTTGTTGTTTGGTTGTGCAAATTTTGTCGAATTATGCAGCTGGTCTTCGTTGACGGTTTCTCTTAACATCGGGTATGATAGGGGCACGATCGCAGCATCGTTCTGATGCAGCATTCACTTGTAACTGTGCAGCCATGAAATATGTGGCTATAAAGCATGCGGCCACGAAATATGCAGGTGCGAAGCAGTTACTGGGATTCATAAGGTTCTGAAGATGCATGATTTTCAGACATCAGCCATTTCGGCAGAATATTCACTTAGGTATTTACCAGTTGTGAATGGAAAGAAGGGGGTGGTCTTTTATTGCATACGGGGCAGACAATCTGGTTTTGTGCGCAGGAGTGACACTGTGTGCATGGACGGACTGGAAATATGGGAAGGTGCAAAATATCTGGCTCATGCTGCTTGCGTTTGCGGGTGTATTGCAGCGGGGAATTGGTTTCTTTTCCAGTGCCACATTGTTTCTGGTGTTTGGCATGGCATTGTTCCGGTTCCGGTTCATGGGAGCGGGGGATGGAAAGCTGATAGCAGTGATCGGCGGATATCTGGGAATAAAGGCAGGCTTCTATGCAGTGGCACTGGGCTTTTTCACCGGTGCAGTCTGGAGCTTATGGAAAATGAGGAGACATGGCCTGGCGGCAGAGCGTTTTTGCTATCTGCGAAATTATGTGGTAAGCACATGGGTGAGCGGCGAGATCCGTCCCTATGACACGTTAGGGCAGGCCGATGCGCCGCATCATATTCCGTTCGCAGTTTGCCTGGCTGCAGGCGTGTGGGGATATGAGGCTGTTGTTTATTTTATTTCATAGGAAATTGCGTCCTATGAAACAAAAAGCGCTCCGCTTGGATGCGCACTCGGCGCAAAGGTAGATGGTTGC